>WNGK01003803.1_pt1 | contig 29829 bp, 27 predicted proteins | sample 5400601 | NCBI WGS metagenome assembly WNGK01 (sample SAMN13153376, study PRJNA577476) | soil metagenome | isolation source: 60 cm soil or saprolite under Garry oak tree replicate 1 | place: USA:California | collected 2016-06-15 | reverse complement strand
TGGGTTCAAGACGGACTTCAGCGCACATTCGAGAAACAAAAGGACTTCAGCGAGTCGCAGCGCGCGAAGGCTGAGGCCAGATGGCATGAAAAGAATACCGAAGCAGTGCCCGGTTCATGCCAAACCGATGCCGAACTCATGCCGGAAACCATGCCGCAGAGTGTACCAAAAGTATGCTCTTCATCTTCATCTTCATCTTCAAACCCTAAGACCGGCGACGCTTGCTTTAACCCCACCGAGGTAGCTCAGATTCTCTGCCAGCAAAACGGATGGAACAGCCGGTGGATGATTGAGGCCCTAGAGCACGCGATCGAGTTCCAAGCAAAGCAAATGCCGGAATCGTTCCTCGAACAAGTGGGCGACTGGTTAGTGAAAGCCTTTTTTGACCATAAGAGGAACGGCGGCAGGTACTCGCCACAGAAATTCTTCGAACAAGCTATTTACTGTCCGGATGGTCAGCGTCCTCAAGCCGCGGCAAATATTCTCACCGACAACCCCGCAACACGAGCCCTGGCCCAGATGGAGGGCGACTAGAAATGAATGCCCTCGCCCATGTCGATGCGGAGAAAACGGTGCTTGGCTGCATGCTGTCCGACCCTGAAAGCCTCTATCGAGTACTTCCGCTATTGCCGACGATTTCTCTCTGGACTCGCATAGGCGGATCTATCACGCAATTGCAGAATTAGGCGAAGCCGGCAAGCCAGTGGATGATTTGACACTCACCGATGCGCTAATCGCGAGGAGGCAACTCGAAGCTGTAGGCGGTGTGGCCTACGTTACCAGTCTGAGCGATACCGTGGACTCCGGGCTCGCGCGTGTGACAAATGTCGAGCACTATGCCGGCCTGATTCTGGATAAATCACGCCGACGCCAGGCCCGTGCAGCAGGCGAGCACCTAATGAATGCCACGGAAGACCAATCTGTCAGCACTGATGAATGCCTGCAATTCGTGCAAGAGACGCTTCTGCAGATTGAGGCTACGTCCAGTAAGACCACGGCCCGGCATGTTCGGGATTTGATGCCCGAAGTCCTCAGAGAGCTTGAGACCCAGTCGCACAACCAAGGGCTGGTGGGAATGACAACCGGCCTACACTCACTGAATCTCGCGACCGGAGGAATCCGGCCAGGTGAACTATGGACGGTGGGCGCCTTGCCGGGAAAAGGAAAGACGGCTCTGGGCGTGCAAATACTTCTCGCCGATGGCACCGCTGGAGTGCCAAGTTACGGATTCTCGCTCGAAATGCAGGATGTTGAGATCGGGAAACGCTTTCTGGCCGCCAAGTCTTCCATCTCAGCCATGCAAATCCGAAATCCCCAGACAATCAAGCAGGAACGCTGGAGTGATCTAGCTGCTGCTGCCGCTGAGATCGCTGAATGCCCGATCTTCATAGACGACCGGGGATCTCTGAAACTTCAAGAACTACTTGCAAGTGCACGCCTATTTATCCGGCGCCACGGAGTGAGGCTAATCGTAGTGGATTATCTCCGCCTGGTAGATGCTCCTGGCCGTGACCTGCGTGAGCGCGTGGGCAATGTGGCGGACGCACTACGACAGTTGGCAAAAACCGAACGCATCTGCGTGGTCCTGCTCTCACAGCTGCGGCGACCCGAGGGCGGAATCAATGCCAAGCCAACAATGCTGGATCTGAAAGAGAGTGGGGATATTGAGGCACACAGCCACGTCGTGCTACTCCCCTACCTTCCTGTCGCGGATGACGGAAGACCGATTCCAGAAGAACAACTGCTGATCATTGGGAAGAACCGGAACGGCAGTGTTGGTTCCCTGCCGGTTTATTTCGATGAGAGGCGATTGCAGTTTATGGAAAGGGAGTGTTCCAGAAACGCTTCGGAACACGCACCCGTAAGTTGCTCTGCCAATATGACTCAAATCAGCGAAAAAATAGGTTCCAAAACGATTTGATTTCGGAACAGCAACAACTCGTTGAGATAGCACCTACTCCGCCGCGTCGTGTTATCGTTTCGCCCGAGGCGAACTACCCGGCTCCGCTGAGAGGAGACTTCTCAGCAATGGCCGCTAGGAGGTACCAGCAACCGAAACCATTCAGGGAGGGACACTGGTGGTGGATCAATCCACGGCAAGACGAGTTCACAGAAGGGAGGCTTGAGCGCAAACGAAAACGTATGAAAGTCTGTCCGGCTGAGACGCCGGAGCGCGAGGCCCGCAAAATCGCAACTGAACTGTTGCGACCCATGAACCAGGGGCTCCAGACTATCGGGTCCGCTACCCGATTCGGCGAATACGTAAACGGCACCTATCGGCCTACCGTGCTGCCCCTCATGGCCAGCACTACCCAGGCCAGCTATGAAGGAACCTTGCGAAAGTACCTGATGCCAGCATTTGGAGACATGCCACTGCGGGACTTAAGCACGCTGACCCTGCAGAAGTATTTCTCCGGCTTGGGCAGCTCTGAGCTGGGTGGGGACACTGTACTGAAAATCAAGGAAGTACTCTCGGCAGTGCTCGGGAGCGCGGTGCGTTATGACCTGCTGATCAAGAATCCACTCTTGGCCGTGCAGATCCCGCGCACCAAGGTTGTGAACAAGAAAAAACAAAAGCCACACCTCACCCCGGAAGAGTTCGAGAGGCTGGTCGAGTTCGTGGACGAGCCTTACGCCACGATGATCTACCTCGCAGTCTTCAGCGGGCTGCGAGTCAGTGAGCTGGTCGGACTGAAATGGGACGATGTACGAAATGACGGCATCACCGTGGATGAACGGTACTGTCGCGGTGATTGGAGTGTAACCAAGACCGTGGGCAGCTCGACAACCATCGGCGTGGCCCCATCGGTCATCAGTCGGATTCGCCGACTGAAAACCCTTGAGGTAGAAATCAACTGGGGTGGCAAAGGCGCCAAAAAACGCATCAAGCTGGTGCGGGCGGATCGACCACAAGACCTAGTCTTTCAATCTCTCCGCAATGGCAGTCCGATGCGTGATGGCAACGTGTTACGCCGTCACCTACGCCCGGCAGCCATCAAGCTAAGCATAGACCCCAAGAAAGCAACCTGGCGCTCGCTACGCACTTCCTGTGCGACCTGGATGATCGAAGCGGGTGCTAATCCGAAAGACGTGCAGGGGCACATGCGGCACTCTCGCATCTCGACCACCATGGACATCTACGCTCAGCACGTACCCGACAGTCAGCGCCGGGCCGTGAGCAAGATGATGGACATGGTGGAGTCACGGCGGGTGCAGATTGACCCGTCGAAGAGCGCAACCATCAACTAAGTATTGGAACGTAATGGAACGTGATTGGAAAAAAGACGGTGCTAAGTGATTGAAACTATGGTGGAGCTAGTCGGGATCGAACCGACGACCTCATCGTTGCGAACGATGCGCTCTCCCAGCTGAGCTATAGCCCCGTTATGTTGCCGGATAGACATGTAATTTTAGCAGCGTATTGAGTTGAAGACCAAGCAGCGACAGTCGTTTGGCCATTGGTCGTTGGTCATTCGTCCAACGACCAACGACGCGCGACCAACCGTCGTGTTCTCCCCCCGCTATAATGTTGTTGTGAGTTCGATTCGACAGATTGCCTCGGCCGACTTCCCTACCCGCTGGGGCAAGTTTCGCATTTTGGGGTTTGAGGGAGACTTCGGTGCCGACCGGCGGGCCGAGAGTGCGGTCGCTTTGGTGATGGGTGATGTGCGGTCCGCGCCACCTCTGGTGCGGATTCATTCTCAGTGCCTCACCGGAGATGTGTTCGGTTCGCTGCGTTGCGATTGCCGCGGCCAACTTGAGATGGCGCTTTCCATGATCGCCCAGCAAGGTGCCGGCGTGCTTATCTACGAACAGCAGGAGGGACGGGGCATTGGACTGATGGCCAAGCTGCAGGCCTACGAACTGCAGGACACGGGGCTCGATACTGTCGAAGCCAACGAACGCCTCGGTTTCAAGGCGGATCACCGTGAGTTTGCCATGCCAGCGGAAATCCTGAAGGCGCTGGGGGTCTCCAGTGTGCGGCTGCTTTCCAATAATCCCGATAAAGTCGCCGCGCTGGAACGTGGCGGCATCGAGGTGAGAGAGCGAGTGCCGTGCGAAGTTGCTCCCAATGCTCACTCCGAGGATTACTTGAAAACCAAAAAGGCCAAGATGGGGCACCTTTTCTCTTCCCGCTAGCTTTATCTTTTCCGCGAAGTCTTCAACCAAAGAGGACACGAAGTACGCGAAGCAATTCCTTTGTGCAGCCGTGTCCTCAGGTTCATTTCCCAATAACGTCACGCTGGCCAGATTTGCAGGGCGGTGCGGCTTAGGATTTGCTGTTGGATTTCTTGGGACAATGGCAGCGCGCGGAAGTCGTCGAGGTTTGTCTTAACATCTGGCACGCCCGGGCCGGGCCAGTCCGTGCCGAAAAGTGTTTTGTGAGCGATCTGCTGCAGCCGCGGAAAATATTGCAGCAACGTCTTGGGCGGAATGCCGCTGATGTCCAGAAAAACGTTGGGGTGGCGGCGGACAAGAAAAAATGCCGTCTGCATCCACAGCGGCCGGCCCCCGTGCGCCAGCAGGATTTTCAGCTTGGGAAAGTCGACGGCGACGTCATCGATGTAGACGGGATCGCCATATTTGTTGCGCGCGCCGGGAAAAATAGAGGTCCCGGTATGAAACATCACCGGGATGCCGTTGGCCTCAGCGGCGCGGTAGATGATTTCCAATTCTTTCATCCCGGTCAGATAGGCGTTGGGAAACAGAAGCTGGTGCGGGGGATGGATTTTAATCATGCGGATGCCAAGCCGCAAGAGCTGTTCTACGTCAGCCATGACGTTCGAAGTATGACGAGGATGAAGACTGCCGCAGGAGATCAGCCGCTTAGGATTCTCTTTGGTGTAATCGGCGACGAACTGATTTACGCCTGAGGTGAAGCCGATGACCTCAGGAGCCACGTAGTTGATCAGCACAGCGCGCTCGACTCCCGCGGCGTCGAGATATTTGAGGAAAGCCTGGGGAGAACGGCAGAATTCGGCAATCTGATCAAAGTTAGGCCGCTGCTTTTTCATCAGTTCCAGCGCTTGCGGCTTGAACATTTCTATGGGCTGGATGTGAATGTGGCAGTCGGTGATCATAAGGCAGTTGTCAGTGGGCAGTTGTCAGTAACACTTTATCGGATGCTCTACGGTCGTTACTGACCACTGGCCACTGGCCGCTGATTTCCAACAGCACTCGCTTAGTGAACACCCGAATCATTTCCCGGCGATACTCCGGGGTGAGCGCAGACGTGGTCAAGGGCTTGGCAGTTTTTGCCGCCAATACTGCGGCGGCATCGGCTAGCTGATCATCTACCGCTTTGCCGTGCAATAACTGTTGAATGCCTTTGACCAGCACCGGCGCAGGGTTCACGGCGGTCAGGGCTATCTGTACGTCTGCAACTTGGCCATTGGATCGTTTCATCACGACTGCAACTCCGGCGAGCGGGTAATCAATCGACCCTCGAACTCGCAGCTTCCGGTAAGCGCCGCGATAGTCCGCCGACGATTCGGGCAAGAACACACGGGTCAACAATTCGGCTGGCTGCAACGTCCGGTATGTATCTCCAAGGCCAGTGTAGAAGTCGCGCAATGGCATTCGTCTGAGACCGGATTCGCTTGCGAGCTCGATCTCTGCATTCAGGCAAAGCAGCGCCGCCGGAGTGTCTCCGGAGAAGGCAGCCCAACATTTGGTCCCTCCAGGAGCAACATGGCACAAGTCGCCGTCTTTCTTGATGCAGAAACCGCATCCTTTGCGCCAGGTGAGCGACTGGTTGTACCACAGGCAGCGCGTGTCCAAACAGATGTTGCCGCCAATTGTGCCCATGTTTCGTAGGATCGGAGACGCGACGGTCGCGGCCGCTTCACTAAGAACGGGATAGTGTTTGCGAAGGAATTCAGAGTGCTCGACGGAGGTAAGGGTGGAGAGAGCGCCGATAGAAACTCCTTCGCCAGGCTGGCGATGAATGCCTTTCAGTTCGGCGAGGTGCCGAATATCGAGAACATATTCGGGTTCGAATAATTTCTGGCGCATGGAGGGAATGAGATCGGTGCCGCCGGCTAGCACGCGGATATTTGAGGCATGCTTACCGAGTGCTTCGACGGCTTCTTGCTGCGTGCGCGGTCGCAGCAAGGTGAATTGTGGGAGACTCAATCGCCCCCTCCTGTTTCAGCCCTGGTTTCCCGCCGCGCCGGATCGAGAGCGTGGCGTTCAGGTCCTTTCCCCCGGAACCAGAGCGCGCCACCGTGTTCGCGGAAATGAGTTGGAGCGGTGGGATCGACTCCTTCCGTCAGATCAATTTTCTTGTGCGCGGTTTTAGCTCGCAGAGCGGAGAGCACTCGCTCGGGAGTGAAGGGAGCTTCATGCAAGCGAATCCCAACCGCGTCGTAAATAGCATTGGATATCGCCGGAATGGTTGCTGCGAGCGACCCTTCGCTGCATTCCTTGGCGCCGAATGGGCCTTCGGGATCGATGCTCTCAACGATAATCGGTTCCACCTCAGGAGATTCGACGGATGAAGGACTGCGATATTCGAGCAATCCAGGATTCATCAACATGCCATCTTTCCAGACCATCTCTTCGGTCAGCGCCTGGCCCATTCCCATCCACACCGATCCGATGATTTGACCTTCTACCGAGACGGGATTCAAAGCGCGGCCGCAATCGTGCGCGGCCCAGACTTTATGGACGGTGACTTCGCCGGTGTCTTCGTCCACGGTGACTTCGGCTACTTGAGCTGAATAGGAGTACGCGGGAGAAGGCCCGACGCCAGCGCCTTTGTGCTTGCCGCCGCGTGCTGCGGGAGGTGGCGCGTAGGAGCCTGTTCCGGTTAGAGCGCCGTGGAAGTCGATGGCGGCGACTACGGCTTCCTCGAAGCTCATCGAAGTTTTCGGGCCTTCATCTTTTCGTTTTTGTTGCAGAGAACCACGGAGAATCTGGCCGTCTACGTGGCCGCTGACGGTTGGTTGATTCTCGGCGAGATCCGCGGGCGAGGGCGCCCGCGCCACACTTGCGTCTTTCCTGGATACGACATCGTTGCGGAAGATTAACTCTTCAACCGGGCAGTTCATTTTGCGTGCTGCTGCTACGGCGATTTGCCTTTTTATTTGTTCGGCGGCGCGAAGGGTAGCGTTGCCAGCCATGAAGGTCACGCGACTGGAGTACGAGCCAATGTCGATCGGAGTGAGATCGGTATCGGCAGCTACAATCTTTATGCGTCCCAGCGAACAGCCCAGCGTTTCGGCCGCAACTTGAGCCGTCATGGTGTCTGAACCTTGACCGATTTCAGACGCGCCCGTGTAAACCACGACTCCACCGTCGCGATCAATTTTGATATGTCGGAGCGGATGATCGAGTTGGCAGCGCCGCTGACGTAGTGGCTGCAGGCAATGCCCAGTCCGCGACCACGCGGAAGCTTTCCTTTTCGTTGTTTCCAGCCTGAGCGCTCCACGGTCTTCTCGATGCACTCCGGCAGGCCGTAGCTTTGAACGCGAAGGCCGTTAATGGTAACGCAAGGAGCCTGAAGCAGATTGCGTTGACGGATTTCCGCCGGATCCAGGTTCAGTTTTGCCGCAAGCTCGTCCAACTGGGATTCGAAAGCAAAGCGGACATTGACCGTCCCATGTCCCCGCATGGCGCCACAGGCGGGCTTGTTGGTCAACACGCGGTAGCCGTCGTATTGAATATGAGGGATGTCGTAGAGCGCGCCTAGGAGCGCGCCGGAATAAAGAATCGTCACTACGCCATAGGAGCAGTACGCTCCGCCATCCTGCACCACTCGTGCTTTGACTGCCGTGATGCGTCCGTCTTTCGTAGCGCCGGTCTTCAGATCAATGATTGTCCTCGGACGCCCGCGGTGTGCCCAGAACACTTCTTCGCGCGTGTAGGTGATTTTCACCGGGGCACGAGCGGCACGGGAGGCGATCGCCGCAATGATTTCCAGCGGGATTACTTCGCTCTTGCCGCCGAAACCGCCGCCCACCAGCGGCTTGATCACGCGAATCTGCGCCATGGGCATCTCGAGCACCAGCGCCAATTTGTGCTGCAAGTAGTACGGAACCTGAGTGGATGACCAGACAGTCAAGCGTCCGGGCTTACCAGTCTGCGAATCGATTTCGAATGCGGCCAGGGTTGAGTGCGGCTCCATGGCGGCATGTGTGACTTCATTTGCGATGTAGCGCGCTTCAGCCACACAATCTGCTTCAGCAAAGCCTTTTTCTGGGTCGCCAAAGACGTGGTGATAATCTTTTTCGATGTTGTTCAGCTTGTTCTCATGGATGAGATTAGTTTCCGCTTTCATTGCTTCTTCGGGATCGAAATAGGCAGGCAGCACTTCATACTCGACGTCGATCAACTCGAGCGCTTTATCGGCTGTGGCCTCGTCAACTGCGGCGACACAGGCCACGTTGTCGCCCATATAGCGGACTTTGTCGACAGCCAGCGCATGTTCGTCGTGGCCCACCGGAAGAATTCCATAAGGAGTGGGAGCGTCTTTGCCGGTAATGACGGCTACGACTCCTTCCACCTTCTCGGCGCGGCGGGTGTCAATGTGGTTAATGCGCGCGTGGGGGAAGGGCGAATGCAGGATTCTTCCCACCAGCATGCCGGACATGGAGAGATCGTCGGTGTATTTGCCGGCGCCGGTGGTTTTGCCGGCGGCGTCCACCATGGCGATGGGTTTCCCGATGATTGAAAAGTCGTCGTTGGTCATTGGTCGTTCGTCGTTGGCAAGGGCAAATTCATTATGCTCTGGAAGCTTGTCAGGACTTTACTTAACGACTGCCATTCCCTTCTGTTCGGCTTCAATTGCGGCTTTGATTGCCTGATACATCTGGCTGTAACCAGTGCAGCGGCAAAGATTGCTGCTGAGCGCGCTGCGAACCTCGGCTTCCGTAGGATCGGAATTATTGGAGAGAAGAAACTTGACTGTCATGATGAAACCCGGCGTGCAGAAGCCACATTGAGCGCCTCCCCAGTCGCCATATGCTTTCTGAATCGCGGCTAAACTGCCGTGCTCGCTCACTCCTTCGATGGTGGTGATCTCCTGTCCTTCGCAACTAGCGGCCAGCATTGTGCACGAGAGCATGGGAATACCATCCACCAGCACGGTGCAAGCGCCGCAGGATGAATCGTCACAGGCACGCTTGGAACCGGTAAGCTGCAAGTCCTGACGCAACGCGTCCAGTAGCAACTTGGTGGGTTCGATTGCCAGCTCGTGCGAGCGGCCGTTGACGCGAAGTTCGATGAGTTCTTTCTTCATTTCGGCTCTTTCGAAGTCTTGGCTGCATCCTCGAACTTAATAGAACCAGCACAGACGTCGCCTTCCGGGATACCCTTTACCCATCTTCGCAATTCTCTTGTTCGTTCCTCGGTCAATCGAGTTCGCTCGTGAAGGTCGCACATCGGCCAGACGCTCCCGTAACTCGCAAGCTTGTCTTGGTGGGGATAAACGGCCTGCAATTCCGCGTCCCGGAAGGAGAGCCATGCCTGTTGCGACGATTTTAGCTTCGCGATGAAGGCCGGGTCGGTTGAGTATTCCTTGACAATCAGCCGGTAAACGTCGTTGAGCCTCTTATCCGTGGCCTCGGCCACATGATCGGCACACGCCCGCAGGTCCCCCTGGGTCTTGGCGGCGTCATGGCAATGTTTCTCTGCTGCAAAGGCGGCGGGGCTTGCCACCAGAATTACCAGAAGGCAACATTTAGAAATCATGTGTCCGTCCTCAGTACAGCAGAATCTTCGGATCTACCGTGCGCGCCCAGCCGTCAATTCCGCCGCGAATGGATTGAGTCTTATCGAATCCTTGCTGACGGAGCCAGTTGGTGACGCTCAGGGAGCGTACGCCGTGATGGCAAATCACCACGATATGCTCCTCGGGATCCAGTTCTTGATTCGCCCGCGTTGGGATATCTCCCATCGGAATATTTTTGCTGCCCTCGATTCGAGCTTTCTCCAGCTCCCAAGGCTCGCGCACGTCGAGCAAAGTGAACTTCTCGCCTTGCTTGAGCATGGTGTTTACTTTTCCGGAGCTGATTTCAAAGTCCATGGGGAAAAAACCCGGCACTTAGCATTCAGCATTTAGCCATTCCTGGTTCATGCCGCCTTTATCCAGTTCCCAGCAGTTTCGGAGGCAAAATGCTAAGTGCCAAGTGCCAAGTGCTGCTTTTTCAATATCCATAATCTGTCTGTGCCGCATATGCGTGTTGCTTCACGGCTAACTCTTCGACGCGGCAAGCGCCCAGTTGATTCACGTATGCACGGCGATCTGGCACGCTGTAAATCCATCGTTCGAGCCAGGCATCGCTGTCTGCTTTTGTTTTCGTTTGCTGGTGATATTGGCGGAAGAAAGCATTGTCACGATTGTGGTATCCCTGCACCGGGGATGGATGTGCACCGTAGCGACAATGAACAACGGCGCTCACCATAAATCCGGGGATTACCGTACGATTAGGATCACTGGCAATCACCTCTGGCTCAACAATTTCTTCCGCCACTACAATGACTCGTTTGGCGGCGCGAACACCCTCCAGCAGCACGCCGAAGTTGCCCCAGCAGTGCGCGTTTCCTTCGGCATCTGAGCGTTGGACGTGCACGATGGTGACATCGGGATTCAACGCGCGAACCGCCCACAACGGTTCCTTGGGGGTGAACGGTGAAAATATCTGATAGAAGAAATGATTTCCCTTGGACACATCGCTGCCTAACGCAGTGCGTGTGGGAAGGAACGGAACTCCCATCGCACCCGCCTGGAGGGCCAGCGCCACGGTGAAATTGGTTATGTTAGAGATTTTCAATCCGTCCTGCTCTACGGCGCGCCGGAAGTTGTAGGCCGATCCCATCATCACATTTCCTACCCAGGCAGCAATCACTTGGTCGGCGCATCCGGCGGCGATTAACTGATCAAAGAGAATGTCAGAGATGGGACCGATCAGAGTTAGCCCGCGCTTTTTCTGGCGAATGATCTCGTGTCCGGGGGCGAAAGGAATCATCTGCTCCATCTGGAGGCCGAGAGCGACCGAGGCGCCATCAGGGACGAAGTCAGAGATCGCCCCGGGCATGGACAGGAGCTTAGACATCTGCCTTCTTCTCCGAAGTGGTGCGTCCGGGAGATAGCGCGACCACCAAACTGGCGATCGCCGCCAAGGCCCACAATGCTGACGAAATTTCCCTTACCTTGCGAACCATCTCGAAAGGAGCCTCCGCCCACACTGCGAGTACAAATCCCAGTGTGAAGTTGGCGAATACCAGAACAAAGAAAAGACGTTCACGCAGGCAGCAAGTCTCACTGATCAGCCCTGCGATCAGAAGTACCCAAACCGCGTAAGTCACGATCGACAAGAGATCGTGTGACCAAGTGAACTCTCCCTGACGCACATGCGCATAGGACACATAGGCCAGATACGAGCACAGTATCGCGCCGCAGATACCCCACAACGGCATACCGCACATCAGGTGTGCTGGCTTAACGCGGCGCGGTTTAGTGGTTGGCGTTACCTGTCCTTCCACAGCGGTTCCCGTTTCTGAAGGAAAGCATTGATTCCCTCTTGTGCGTCCTCGGTCGTCATCAGATCGTCGAGATAAATCTTTTCAGCGCGCGCCAGTCCCTTGTCGAAATGAATTGAGTCCCACGCATAGATCGCTTTTTTGGTGACGGCCAGTGCCGCTGAACTAAGTTTTTTGAGATGCTCGACGGATTCCTGCAGCACCGATTCGACCTCTTCACTGGAGACGGCTCGATTAGCGAGCCCGATATTTGCCGCCTCTTTACCACTGATACTGCGGCCGGTCAGTATGAGATCGGCGGCATGCTTTTGTCCGACGACCGCGGCCAGCGCTGTCACCGCAACTGGCGGATAGCATCCCAGTGTGATTTCTGGGAAGCCCCAGGTAGCGGATTCGGCCGTATACACCAGATCGCAGACCAGGGCCAGCTCAGCGCCTCCACCCAGGCAATGGCCGTGCACGGCGGCGATACTTACCTTTTTCGAGCTTACCAGCAAGTGAACTACGGCGTGAAACTTGGCCAGCATCGCCTCGACTTTATCCGCAGTGTGAGCCGCGACATCGACTCCAGCAGAGAAGTGTTTGCCGGAGCCGGCAAACACGATGACCAGGACATCAGGGCGGGCCTCGATTTCTACCAGCGCTTCTGCCATTTCCTCCATCATCGCAATATCAATCACATTCAACGGCGGATTTTGCAGGGACACATGTGCAACTGGGGGGTGATAGCTGAGCGTTACTCGAGAGAACTTCGTAGATGTTTGCATCGCCATTCGTTAATCCGCAGGGTCAGCGTTCGCGCTCGAGAGATTCACTTAGTCCAGAATCCATCTTTATCGTAGTCGCGAATTGCTTTCAACTCTGCTGCACTGGGCTCGGAAGTCTGGCTCACATCTTCAGCAATCCGCAGTTTCCATCCGGTGTTGCTCAAAACTTCGTCCAGCTCAATGCCAGGATGCACCGACGAAAGATGAGCTTCTCCATCGTCTGCAAAACGCAGGACAGCTTTGGTAGTTATCACCGCCGCTGGACCGCCACGAGGCAGGCCCATACGTTGCCGCCAGCCATGTCCGTCTCCGTAACCTGGACTTGTGAGATAAGAAACTCGCTCGGGCAGACGCTCGCGGCTGTGCTCTAGCAGCACGACGAAGCGCTGCGCCAGAGACGCGATGTCGCACGCTCCGCCTGAGCCGGGAAGGCGAGTGCGTCCTTTCGGACCACGCACCTCGGTGGAATTCAGATTGCCGAAGCGGTCCACTTCAGCCGCGCCTAGAAATCCCAGATGGACGCGACCGGACTGCAGCAGGCTCATCACGCCGAGCATGTCCAGACATTGCGTGGCGCCGCGAATGTTCGGGGGATCCGCCATGGTGTAGATCAGCTCAGGAGCGGCCGTTGAGCGAACCACTCCATTTTCGAATAATCCAACTGCATTTGGCGCGTGTGTTCTCTTTGCTACGACAAACGCGATTAACGGGAGTCGCATTCCGACGAACACCACTTCACCGTCGTGAATTTCGTGCGCGGCAATCGCGACCATCAGCTCGCCCAGGGTATAGGCGGATGACGTGGCGCCGAGCTGCCGGGTGTTGGCTTCGGAAATAGTCGTCACCACGTATCAAAACCTGGACAGGCGAGTCGTCTGTCGCTACGTGAGTCGATAAGATTTGTCACAAATTAATTGCCGATTTTCGTGGCTCACCAATCGTGGCTAGAGGATCGCGTCCACCCTCTTTGGCAACGATCCACTTTTTCTCGTTACGGATGATGTCCAGCAGCAGAGTCTTATCCTCCGGAGTGGGCATGTATTCCTTTAAATGCTGCTCATAGGCACGGTCATCCAGCGGCTCGCCGGTCTGGGCGTGGAACTTCAAGCCTGCCCAGCGGCCGATGGCGCGATTGAACTTTATGTCCGGCGCATACAGTTTGGGCTCTCCAGGTTTCAAAACAGTGTTGAAACGCTCGATCAGTCCTGCTACCTCGTCACGATAAAGCTGACGGTTGTAGTCGTTTAATTCGTCGAGCTTCGCCTCCTGCTCATTTTTCGGCTCGTCATAATCAATCCATCGTTTCCGGTGCCCATGTGGAACGCTTCTTCGCGCAACATATAAGACATGGAGCGGCCGAGCGGTGCGAACGCGGAATATTTCAGCATCTGCAACTGAAACTTTCCATCGCGGTCGACGAAGTCGGTGTAAGTGAAGAAATCCATCCAGTTATCAACATCGACGTTGAATGCGCCGAGCAGCCTCTGGTTATCGAAGGCGCGGCGCTCGAGCATCTTCTGGGCTTCGACCTTGCCCGAATAACCAAAGTGATCCACCAACAACGCGCACATCTGCCAACCGTGGCGCATCTCTTCAATCATCACGCGGGTGAGCGCGCGCCGATCCCAGTCGGTAGGAGCGGTCTCGAACAAGTTGCGTTGCTGCTCCACGCTGGCAAATTCGGTATCGCCCTGATAGACGATCAGATTGATTAAGGCGTCGCGCATCTGCTGCGTGGGCACCTGGCGAAGATTCTCCCACTTGCGGCGTCCCTTGAAGTGGCCGAATTGAATTTCTTCGGTTTCGATGGTGCCGTAAAGCGTGTCGAATTTGAAGTCGGCGATCTCGTTGTGATTGACGCCGATCTCTTTGCGCCAGTCGTCGAACATCCCGACCCAATCGCTGAAAGTTCCGATTTTTGCAACTTTACCCGGCATAAGTCCTCTTTATAAATTCAGCCATACCGTTTTTAACTCTGTGTAGTGCTCAATCGCGTGCATTCCCAATTCACGGCCGAAGCCTGAACTTTTATATCCGCCAAAGGGTAAGGCGGCGTCCATCAATCCGTAGGTGTTGATCCAAACTGTTCCAGCTTTGAGCTGGCGGGATACCGAATGCGCTTTCTTTATGTCGCGGGTCCAGACTGCCGCTGCGAGGCCGTACTGATTGCGGTTGGCGAGGTCAATCACCTGGTCGATATCGTCGAAGCTTAACGTCGCCAGCACGGGGCCGAAGATTTCTTCCTGAGCAATCTTCATGTCGTTGGTGACGTCGCCGAAGATGGTGGGCTCGAGGAAAAATCCTTTTCCGCCATCGACGGAAACGCGGTTCCCGCCGGCAATCAGCTTCGCGCCTTCTCTCTTTCCTGTTTCGACGTAGCTGAGCACAGTTTGCATCTGCTCCTGGCTGACGATGGCTCCTAAACGAGTCTTGGGATCGAGCGGATCGGCGGGCTGCAGTTTCTTGGCGCGAGCTACGAGCTTTTCGAGAAATTCGTCCTGAACTTTTTTTTCAACGAACAGCCGTGAACCTGCATTACAGACTTCACCTTTGCCGTAAAAAATCCCGTTGATGGCACCTTTGACGGCGCCGTCAATATCGGAATCGGCGAAAACGATGTTGGGGGATTTTCCGCCCAGCTCCAGTGTGACCCGCTTTAATGTGTCCGCCGAGCTACGCATTATTTCTTTGCCGACAGCAGTTGATCCAGTGAAGGCAATCTTGTCGATTCCGGGATGGCGCACAATGGCTTTGCCGGTTTCTGGTCCACCGGTGACGATGTTCAGCACACCCGCCGGAACGCCTGCTTCGATAGCTAACTCTCCAAATCGCAGAGCCGTCAGGGGAGTCTGCTCCGCAGGCTTGAGCACGATCGTGTTGCCGCAGGCCAGTGCCGGGCCAAGCTTCCATGAAGCCAGCAACAACGGAAAGTTCCAGGGAATGATCAGGCCCACCACGCCGACGGGCTCCCGCAACGTATAGGTGAAAGCAGTCTCGAAGGTGTTGACGGTTTCACCGTGAATCTTTGTCGCCCAGCCCGCGTAATAGCGGAGAACGTCAATGACCATCGGCATGTCCACGTAGCGCGATTCGAAGATTGGTTTGCCGTTGTCGATCGTTTCAAGCTCCGCTAGTTCGTCGATGTGCTTCTCGACGAGATCGGCCAGACGCCAGATTAGACGTCCGCGTTCGCTGGCTGACATTTTGCGCCAGGCTCCGCTGCGGTCCTCAAACGCCCTCCGCGCTGCCGACACGGCACGGTCAATGGCTTCTGGGGAAGCCTCGACAACCTGTGTCAAGACTTCGCCCGTGGCGGGATTGATGGTGTCGAACTTCTTCGCGCCATCGGTCCACTGCCCGTCGATCAACAGGCGGCCGGACTCGAGCTTTGCCTTGTTAGCAGTAATCATCATTTCCTGTCACAGCTATTTCCCGGTAAAGGTTGCTGGACGTTTCTCCACATAGGCGGCCAGGCCTTCTTTGGCGTCGTCGCTTTGGAAAAGCAGTTGCTGGTTCTCGCGTTCGACAGCCAACGCTGACTCCATGGGAATTTCCCAGCCAGTCTGGACAGCGCGCTTGATGCGTCCCACCGCCTTGGCGGCTTTGTTCGGCGGACAGAATTGACGGGCGTATTCCATGACGTTCTCCATGAAGTTTTCCCGATCGAAAATGTCGTTAACGATGCCCAACTCCTGCGCCTCTTCAAACGAAAACGTATTTCCCGTGACCATCAATTCGATAGCCTTGCTCTTGCCTACCATGCGGGAAAGCCGTTGCGTGCCGCCGGTACCGGGAAGCACGCCCAGGTTGACCTCCGGCAGGCCAATCTTGCCCGCATCTTTTCGAGCGATTCGAATGTCCGCGGCCATGGCGATCTCGAGGCCGCCTCCGACGCAGTGTCCATTGATCGCCGCGATTACCAGCTTGGGCGTGTGCTCGAGGCGTAGCAGCATTTCATTGGCATGCAGGCAGAAGTAGTACTTGAAAGTGGGATCGACGCTGGCCAGCATTTTGATGTTAGCGCCGGCGGAAAAGAATTTGTCGCCTGCACCGGTGAGCAGGATGACGTACGCGTTGTTGTCCATGCGCGCCTTGAGGATTGCCTCATCGAGTTGCCGGTTCATCTCGTAGGTATAAGTGTTGGCCGGTGGATCGTTCATCTCGATCACTGCCACGCCAGCATCGACGTGATAGTTAACTAATTGCTTTGTGGTCGCGCCGGCGGTTGGCTGTACTGTGGTCGCCATGGATAAGACTCCTTTTCGCAATCGCAAATTCGAATCGTTAAGATGTCAAATCAGTTCGCTAGGGCCGATCGTTTCTTCCTTGTTTTGCCGGGAGCGCAGATGCCTTGCAAGAAAATGTCTCCCATCTGACGTGACAGTTCTTTGGCGTTGGCATCGGCCCGGGGGTTATACCAGGTATAAATCCAGTTCATCATTCCGAACAGGCTGAGCACTGCAATGCGACCAGAAAATTGTAATCCTCTGACCCTTTTGAAGTCCTCCAGCAACTCCATGCAGATGCGGTAGTACTCGCGCTTGATGCCGGCAATCTCGGATCCGTAGCCATTCTTCAAAACGTCATCCTCGTGCGAGAGCACCTTCATGGCTTTCTGGTTGGCCAGAAAATATTCCACGTGATTCAGGATGAAAACCCGGATTCGCTCGGCGGGATCTTCAACTTGATCCAGCCGTTCGCGGAGACGCTCTACGATGGTCGTGAAAGTGTGCTTCTGAATGAGGTAGAGCAGCTTCTCTTTGGATTCGAAATAGTAGTAAAGCCCGGCCAAAGACATGCTACTGGAACGCGAAAGGTCGCGCATGGATGCGCCTTCGTACCCTTTTTCGTAAAAGACATTGGTCGCGTGGATAAGAATCTTAGCTAAACGCCGGTCAAAGCGGGATTCCACACGCTCTGTGTCGCGCGTGCCGCGGCGAGGCAGGACCTGAGGCGCTCCTGGCGAAGAAGTAGCCATAGTGGTCGAACGTTCGTTCTAATAATAGTGCATGGAGCGAGATGGTACAAGGGGCTTCCTGGCATTACTGTGGTGTGTCTCGTTCAGTCAGAGAGATTCGCTTGACCTGGTTCCGATTGAGGTGTTGCACAGTTCCGCCGATGCGGACAACCGCCTCCGTGGCGGAAACTGATTCTAGGTCCCCAGTCAAAACGCTGCCATCCCGCAGTTCGATAGTATCGTGAGCCGACGTCCCCAGTTCAAAGCTCACGCTTCCGCCGGACACGTCGTCTGGGCTGACTTCCAGCGGAAATTTTCCGGAGTTGAACCCTTCCTTGCTGAACTCTAGCAAGTGCTTACCCGCCGACATTCGTAGCTGCTTGGGTGTGGCCCCGGCGTCGTTACCGTCAACTTTGAGGAGAGCCCCCTGCGGAACCGAGTTCACAGTTATGGAAATAACTTTCGGAGGTGCGAGCGGTTGTAACTCGGCAGGCAAAGAGCGAGGCATTATCTCTAACGAGACGGGGGTGCCAGAAGCCCCAACTGTAGTTTGGAATTTTACTGATTGTCCTGTCCCAACATTGCTCAGGGTAATCCACCCTTCGCCGATTCGCGCCTTGTTCTTATCAAACAAGTACAGGGTAAAGGTCGCATCAGAAATTTTCTTGCCCCAGACATTCTCGGCAGTCGTATCGATCAGGTAGTTGTGCAGATTACCGATTGAACTTAGTTCCTTGAATTTACCAAAGCTGAACCGTAGCACGGGAGTCCCAGTCGGGGGCCACACAAGCATCTGGGCAGGCGGTTCCTTGGCATAGAGCGTTATAGCAATACTGAGGCAAAAGAGTGAATTTGCGAAAAGTTTATGTCGAAACACACTTCCCTCATTCAGATCACTTAGCGCGGGTGAGTTTTAGCACACAAACGAATGGATCGCAATTGAACTGTTAAGGTGGTCGAGGAGTCTAATTCCGAATGTCGGACAGCAACCGTTCTACTTCAGCCTTCAGATCGGCGGTCAGTGGCAAGAGCGGCAACCGCGCGGCGCCGCCGAAGTAGCCGTTGAAATCCATAGCGTGCTTCACGCCGGGGATGCCGAACTCTCCAGCAATTCGCTCAGCGGCTTTGGCAACGCGCTCCTGCTTCAAGCGGGCTAGTTGGGTGTCGCCCTCTTTCCAGGCGGCGTAGATTTCGTAGCACGCGGTTGGAGCAGCATCGGCGAAAGCCAGGATTGCTCCCACAGCTCCGGCTTGCAGTGACGGCTCCAGTTTCTGGGTTGCTCCGATCAACACTTGGAAGCCAACTTCTTTTTGTCGCGTCTTCAGTCCGGAGATCACGCTGACAGCGGCCGAGGAAGGCCTCGACGCTCCGGATAAGGCCGCCACAGGCACCAGTTCCCCGCCCTGCCCGTTATTTTCCCTGCGCGGCTCCAGCATGCGGGGCGTGACCGCATCGAATGTTTCTGTCACCACGGCAGCGCGCTTGATATGGCGAGTGCCCGCGACCATCTTGCGGACCTTTTCCACGTCGCCGCTTGATTCTTTGATGCCGATAAGATTGGGGTGCACCGCTAACTCGATTGCCAGCTCGGCCGGGATGTCGTAGCCCGTGGCCTGCGGGAAGTTGTAGATCATCACGGGCAAAGGGGAACGGTCAGCGACGGTGCGATAAAAAGCCAGCATGTTAGCCGGGTGCATCTGTTTCTTGTAGTAATGCGGCGTGCGCACCAGGGCTACGTCGTATCCTAACTGCGCGGCGTATTCAGTGAGCTTCAAAGTTTCGACAGCCGACTCAACTCCTGTTCCCGCTATCAGGACTTTATTTGGCGCGGTTACGTCGCGCGCGCTTTTAAGCACCTCACGACGCTCTTCATCCGAGAGCAGGATTGCCTCTCCCGTGGAGCCCAGTACAACAATGCCAGCGACCGGAGTCTTGGAGTAGTGCTCGACGTTAGATTCAAGCTTTTTGAAATACACGTTGCCGTCGGGATAAAACGGCGTGGTGACCGGAGGGAAGATGCCGTGAAGGAGCATGGGAATGAACCTCAACCTTCAGTTCTAAGTTCTCAGTTCCCAGCTTATACCGCGGCGGGAAGCTTGAGCTAACGGCGGGCTCGAGCCGAGCGGTCCGCGTGCAAGTGCTGCAATGCTTGCACTCTCAATTCGCCACGCTGCAATGCGGCAATGCCCTCGGCGGCGGCTCGCGCGGCGGATAACGTAGTGATCGAAGTAATTCGCGCGTTCACTGCAGCCCGGCGGATGGCTTTTTCATCGAACCATGGTTCGAGACCCGTGGGAGTATTGATGATCAGCTGGATACGTTCGCCCTTAATTAGGTCTACCACGTTGGGACGACCTTCTTTCACTTTGTAGACACGCTCCACCGTCATCCCTGCGCCTTCCAATATATCGGCGGTTCCGGCGGTCGCTACCAACTTGAAGCCCATGTCGACGAAGCGGCGGGCGACTTCCGCGACGTGTGTTTTGTCGTGATCCGTCACGCTGATGAAGACCGTGCCTTGGGTAGGCAGCTTTTGTCCGGCGGCAGTTTGTGCTTTGGCGAAAGCCTCGCCGAAATTGTCGGCCACACCCATTACTTCGCCCGTGGATTTCATCTCCGGGCCGAGAACGGTATCGATTCCAGGAAATTTATTCCAGGGGAACACAGGTGACTTGACGTAGTAGCAATGTCCGGTGTTGAGGTCGGCACGGCGATCGATGAAGTCGGGCAAGAACTCGCGCAGCTTGCGCCCAGTCATGAGACGCGCGGCGATCTTTGCCATGGGAACGCCAGTTGCCTTGGACACATAGGGCACGGTACGCGAGGCGCGAGGGTTCACCTCGAGAACATAGACTTTCCCCGCCTCGGAACCATTGCCCTTGGAATTGCCATTGGTGCGCGGGATGGCGAACTGAATGTTCATCAGGCCGACGACTTTCAGAGCACGGGCCAGCTTGAAGGTGTATTCGCGCATGCGCGCTAGTAAAGCCTCGGGAATATCCACGGCCGGAAGCACGCAAGAAGAATCGCCAGAGTGGATGCCGGCTTCTTCGATGTGCTGCATGATGCCGCCGATAACTACGTCCTCGCCATCGGAGAGCGCGTCTACATCCACTTCGATCGCGTCTTCGAGGAAATGATCGATGAGCACCGGGCGATCATGAGAGTATTCGACCGCCTCCTTCATATATCGGACAACGGTTTCTTCGTCGTAAGCGATCACCATAGCGCGTCCACCCAGCACATAAGACGGCCGCACTAGCACGGGATACTGAACACGTTTGGCGCCTTCAATGGCTTCCTCGACCGAAGCAGCCATGGCGCCAGGCGCCTGGGGAATATCGAGTTCGTCGAGCAGCTTGCCAAATCGTTTGCGATCTTCTGCCAGGTCGATGGACTCGGGTGACGTGCCGATGATATTCACGCCCGCAGCCTTCAGGGGCAGCGCGAGGTTGAGTGGAGTCTGTCCGCCGAACTGCACGATCAGGCCGACAGAAACGCCGGAAGCAGCTTCGTGCTCGTAGATGGCGAAGACATCTTCAAGAGTAAGAGGTTCGAAATAGAGGCGAGCGCTGGTGTCGTAATCTGTGGAGACGGTTTCCGGATTGCAGTTGATCATGATCGTCTCATAGCCGTCGTCGCGAAGCGCGAAGGCAGCGTGGCAGCAGCAGTAATCAAACTCGATTCCCTGCCCGATACGATTGGGACCACTGCCCAGGATGATGACCTTTTTCTTTTTAGTCGGAGCCGCTTCGTCCTCGTCTTCGTAGGTCGAGTACAGATATGGCGTGTAACTTTCGAATTCCGCAGCGCAGGTGTCCACACGTTTGTACACCGGCATGATGCCGCGCTTCTTGCGCAGATGACGAACTTTCTCCTGCCCACTTTTTCCGCTGAGCCGCCAAACGCTGGCCAGACGGCCATCAGAAAATCCCATGCGCTTGGCTTCCCGCAATACTTCCGTAGGAATCGATTCCATGGGGTGCTTTTCCAACTCAAGCTGCATGTCGTTTATTTCTTTGAGCTGGTAGAGAAACCAGGGATCGATGGACGTCATCTTTGCCAATTGTTTGACGGTATGGCCCTGGCGCAAAGCGTAACGCACATAGGAAAGCCGTTCGGGATGCGGCGTCACTAAGCGCTGAGTGAGAATCTTCGGCTCGATCTTCTCCGAGCCAACTTTCTTGCCGGTATCGAGCGCGCGCACGCCCTTCAGCAATGCTTCTTTGAAGGTACGGCCGATGGCCATGACCTCGCCCACGGACTTCATCTGCGGTCCCAGACTTTCGTCGGCGCCGGGAAATTTTTCGAACTGCCACTTGGGTATCTTCACTACCACGTAATCGAGCGTGGGCTCGAAGCAGGCGGGAGTTCTGCGCGTGATGTCGTTGGGAATCTCATCTAGGGTGTAGCCGACAGCGAGCTTGGCGGCGATTTTGGCGATAGGAAATCCAGTCGCCTTCGAGGCCAGCGCCGAAGAGCGCGAGACCCGCGGATTCATCTCGATCACCACCATCCGCCCGCTACTCGGATTCACTCCAAATTGAATATTCGATCCGCCGGTCTCGACGCCGATCTCGCGAATTACGGCGATAGCGGCGTCACGCATAGCTTGATATTCGCGGTCGGTGAGGGTCTGCGCGGGGGCGACCGTGATCGAGTCTCCGGTGTGCACGCCCATCGGATCGAAATTCTCGATCGAACAGATGATGATGACGTTGTCTCGCATGTCACGCATCACTTCGAGTTCGTACTCTTTCCATCCCAGCACCGATTCTTCGATCAGCGCTTCGTGCACCGGGGAGAAATCCAAGCCGCGGGCGAGCACTTCCACCAATTCTTCGCGGTTGTAAGCAATCCCACCCCCACTGCCACCCAAGGTGAATGATGGACGAACGATTACGGGGAAACCAATTTTCCCGGCGAACTCGAGTCCATCTTTCAGATTGTTGACTAACGCTGACTTGGGAACATCGAGGCCGATCTTCTGCATCGCGTCTTTAAAATAGAGGCGATCTTCGGCTTTCTTGATAGCCGCAATATTGGCGCCGATCAGCTGCACGTTGTACTTATCGAGAATGCCGCCGTCGGAAAGCTCGACGGCAAGGTTGAGCGCAGTTTGACCTCCGACCGTCGGCAGGATGGCGAAGCCTTTGCCGGGCGACAGCTCCCGCTCGACGCGAATAATTTCTTCCAGGTAATCGCGGGTGAGCGGTTCGATGTAAGTCCGATCGGCGATCTCAGGGTCGGTCATGATGGTCGCCGGGTTCGAATTGGCCAAGATGACTTCGAATCCCTCGGCCTTCAGCGCCTTGCAGGCTTGGGTGCCGGAGTAATCAAACTCCGCCGACTGGCCAATGATGATGGGGCCAGAGCCGATGATCAGGATTTTCGAGATGTCAGTGCGTCTGGGCATTATTGAATGAGACACCCTGCAAATTCTTGGTCAGTCGGATTAACTTCCAAAGTTAGCTTGAGTTCGCATTCTGGACTCTCGAAGCAATTCAAGTTTGCTGGCTGCTTGAACCCACGATTCGGCGACGGCAAAAAGCGATACTTTCCCGGATCGATTAGCCCGAAATCGAAACGGCCCATCTTGTCTGTCGTCCGTCTGCCCATATGCGTTTGCTGCCATCATCAATATCGCAAACACCCTTTTCATACCTATGTTTCCACGCCAGCAAGAGACTTCGCTACCCTTTCCACTCTTCCATCATCTTCACAAAATCCTTGAACAGATAATGGGAATCATGCGGCCCCGGAGAAGCCTCTGGGTGATATTGCACCGTGAACAGCGGCAAATTGCGGTGCCGCATTCCTTCCAGGGTGTTGTCATTTAAATCCATGTGAGTCAGTTCAACTTCACTCTGCGGCAGCGAATCCGGATCCACAGCGAAGTTGTGATTGTGTGCGGTGATTTCGACTTTGCCTGAGTTCAACTGCTTGACTGGATGATTTCCGCCGTGATGTCCAAATTTCAGCTTGTAGGTTTTTCCGCCCAGGGCGATTCCCGTGAGTTGATGCCCCAGGCAGATGCCAAATATGGGCTGCCTTCCCATGAGGCGGCGAATGTTATCTACCGCGTAAGTGCAGGGCTCGGGATCGCCGGGTCCGTTGGAGAGAAACACGCCGTGAGGTTTGAGCGCGAGCACATCTTCTGCTGGAGTCTGCGCCGGGACCACCGTCACTTTGCAGCCTTCGCCTCGCAGTTTGCGCAAGATGTTCTGTTTGATTCCGTAATCGTAGGCTACGACGTGGAAGCGTTCCGGTTCATCTTTCACGCCAACCACTGCGACCGGTTCGTGAGAGCGTTCGCCAAGTTCCCACACGTAGGGATGTTTGGTGGTGACGACTTTGGCCAGGTCGGTGCCATCCATCTTTGGAATGGAGAGCGCTTTGGCGACTAGTTTGTCGGCGTCGTTTTCCAGAGTGGAGATGACGCCACGCATCACCCCGTGATCGCGCAGGTGGCGTACCAGGGCGCGGGTATCGATATCCGCAAGGACAGGTATTTTGAATTGTTCCAGATACTCTTCTGCAACTTGTTGCGAGCGCCAGTTGGAGCTCACCCGAGAAAACTCGCGGACGATCAATCCCTCGATGTAGGGCCGCGTAGCTTCGTTGTCTTCAGAGTTGGTGCCGTAGTTACCGATTTCAGGATTGGTGAGAACGACGATCTGACCAGCGTAGGAAGGATCGGTAAAGATTTCCTGATAGCCGGTGATGGAAGTATTAAAAACTACTTCCCCGTAACATTCGCCTTTGGCTCCGTAGCCTTTGCCTCGGAAGACTCTGCCGTCTTCCAGCGCAAGGATGGCCTGCATTTATTCTCCGGGGCAGTGGATTTTATCGATTCTAGCAGGGAAGAAGAAATCGGCCAAGAAGTCTTCCTGAGGAAAAGTTGGAACTTAGGGAAAAATAATACGAGAAAGGTTTATCGCAGGCGACCCATCTTATCCACGGGCCAGTAACCGAACACTGCCTTGCCATAGATGAACTTCTCCTGAACCGCGCCAAAGTCGCGGCTGTCATTCGACATGGTGCGATGATCGCCCAACAAGAAGTATGCGTTCGCCGGCACGATGAACTCAGGATAGGAACGCTGGTCAGCGTAATCCGACGGCACGTAATCCTCTTCAAGGGACTCACCGTTGACGAATACTTGCCCTGCGTCTATGCGGATGTGGTCTCCCGCAAGGCCGATAACACGCTTGATGAAGCTTTTCGAGGGATCGCGAGGGTAATGGAAAACTACAATATCGCCCCGCCGAATAGGTTCCATGCGGTAGACGAATTTATTGACGAAGATTCGCTCCTGGTCGTCCAGCGAGGGCATCATGCTTGTGCCCTCGACCTTCACCGGTTGGTACAGGAAAATGATGATAAAGGCGGAAATGCTCAGCGAGATGATCAGGTCTCGCAGCCACACCGAAAACATCGGCACAGCGCGGGAACGAAAGGAAGAGCTGATTACAGGTTGTTTAACCTCGAGTTTGGCGGGCAGGTCCTGATCCATGTTATCCGTCATTTTATATCGAATCGTCGCTAGGTCACTGAGATTTGATCGTCCGCAGAACTGTCGTCAGCCGGACTACTGCCGCCAGGCGATTCGAGTTACAATATCCAACCTGAGGAATTCGATTCATGCTCAAACAGGGCCTAACTTTGATCTGTCTGTTTGTTATTACTTTTGCCGCGTTCACCCCATGGGCAACTTCGCAACAGGCGGCAGCAGTACCTGCGTTTAATGCGGGGCCACCGAACAAAGGGACCAAGCTCCCACCTATTCTCGCGAAGGAGCAACTTTGGGCTGAAAACGCGCAGTACCCATACCAGACTCATGCATACGAACTGGCGGCCAGGATCCCGGTGGTGTTACATCAGCAGCCCTGTTACTGCTATTGCGATCGGATGGGTCACAATAGCCTCCATAGCTGCTTTGAGACTACTCACGGAGCCGAGTGTTCCACCTGCTTGAAGGAGTTGTACTACTCTTATTCGATGCATCAGAAGGGAAAAACCGCTGCGCTGATCCGCAAAGGGATCATTGCCGGGGAGTGGAAGCAGGTCAATTTGGCTACCGCTGCGTCGATCAACTAGCCCTGAGCCAGTCGGAAGTCCGGGCTGGGAGGGTTAGTTTAGTGGGAAGGCTCTTCGGGCTAGGTTGACGGACCCTGAAAGCCGCGTATAACCTGCTCGCACCGGTTTTCCACAGCCGGAATTTGGACGACCGATGCTGGCGGAAACCAAGGCGCGGGCAGGATGACCAGAAAACCATCAGAAAAAGTTAAGCTTTCATCGTCTAAGCTTAACAAAAAAGAGGTACTTACGAAGAGTACGGGAAGGATTTTGCAAATGGCTCAAAAGACGCCGGCCAAGAAGTCGGTCGGCGATGACCCGCGTTTTGCACAGGCTGTGCAAAACTACGAGGCCGGACTACGTGCCCTACAAGAGCACAAATTCGAGAAAGCCAAGGCGGCTCTACAAAAGGTAATCGCGGGCCCGAGCAAGGAATTGGCTGATCGCGCCGCCGTGCACCTCAGTACATGTAATCAGCACCTGGACCGGGTCACCAATCAGTTTAAGAGTCCGGAAGAGCACTACGACTACGCCATTTCCCTGATGAACGTCGGAGATTATGTAATGGCGCGCGAGCATTTGGAGAAATTATCCAAGCAAGTGCCAAAGGCCGACTACGTTGCCTATGGCCTGGCGGCTCTGGATTGCCTGACCGGCCACGTGGAAGACTCGCTCAGACACCTGGACAGCGCGATCCGGCTGAATGCGGCGCTGCGGTTCCAGGCTCGCAACGATTCGGATTTCCAGAACCTTGCTGAAGACCCACGCTTCACCGAACTGCTCTATCCCGACCCTGGAGCTGAATTAGGGCAAATCGCAGCAAGTTCCGAGGATGACCGCTAGCGAGCCACAATGGCGGATCCCCAGCAGTCTCACGGTCCGGTAGGGCCCGAAAAAGCGTCTAGTCCTGGGTTGCGAGTCATGGCGATTGGAGGCGGCACCGGCCTCTCCACGCTGCTGAAAGGTCTCAAGCACTTTGTTTCCCTTCCTGTCGAACGTTCCAGCGCCACACCTGTTGAGCCGGTAATCAGTGAGCTTTGCGCCGTGGTTACCGTCAGTGATGACGGCGGCTCCAGCGGTCGCCTGCGCAAGGAGCTCAACATGCTTCCGCCAGGCGATATCCGTAACTGCATCGTTGCGCTATCCCAAGACGAGGCTTTGCTTTCACGCTTGTTCCAGCATCGCTTTGTAAAAGGTTCCGGGCTGGAAGGTCATAGTTTCGGCAATCTTTTTCTTGCGGCACTCACGTCCATTACCGGCGATTTCAGCGAGGCGGTGCGGCTCTCAGCTGAAATATTGCTGACGCGCGGACATATCTATCCGGCCACGACTTCGAATATCGAACTCGAAGCCGTGATGGAAGATGGAACGCGAGTCCTCGGCGAGACCAAAATTACAGCCAGCAGAGGGCGAATTAAGGAGCTGCTGCTGGTGCCTCCGGATGTCGAGCCTCTTCCCCAAACCCTGAAGGCGATCGCGCGTGCCGACTTGATCAGTGTGGGACCCGGGTCGCTGTTCACGAGTCTTATCCCCAATCTGCTGGTGCGAGGTATTGCCGACGCGATCGTCAATTCTGCCGCAGTGAAGGTTTACGTCTGCAACTTGATGACTCAAGCTAATGAGAGCTTGGGGCTGACTGCGGCCGATCATATCCGCGCTCTCAATCATCACGCTCAGGTGGCACGAATTTTCGATTACGCGCTGATCAACCGCACCCCTGTCCCTATTGAACTGAAAGCCAAGTACGCGCTCGAAGGCGCTACGCAGATTGTTGCTGATCTCGAAGCCATCGAGACCTTGGGAGTATGCCCCGTTCTAGGTGACTATCTGGAAGAGGGCGACGTGGCGCGACACGCAACGGACAGAGTTGCGCGAGACTTGCTGGAATTGGCTTCAAAAGGGCATCCTGTGCACGACCGAATCGAGTTTCGCCAGACCGTGAAGTCGCCCGTGCGGCGATAACTCGGGATACAAGCGTTCTGCAAGCACTCATGCCGTAGCTGGTTCGTGCCTCCAACCCGCGAGGACGGCGGCGCGACGGTCGCGGTATATTGAGTCGAATGCCCACCGCAAAGGTCAATCATCCCAACCGCGCTCCACGCACCGCCATCGCAATCATGGCAGCCGGAAAAGGCACACGGCTGAAATCCAAACATCCCAAGGTCCTTCATGAAGTAGGTGGGAAGCCGCTGTTGGCGTACGTGATCGCGGCCGCGGTCAAGGTGGTTCCAGCTAAGGATGTGTTCGCAATTATTGGTCACGAAGCCGACCGGGTCCGGGACGCTGTGGCTCATACCGGAGTGAGCTTAGTGCTGCAGAAGGAACAGCGCGGAACCGGTCATGCGTTGATGACCGCACGCGAGGCGCTTAGTTCGTACGACGTTGTGATCGTGCTCTCCGGGGATGCCCCGCTAATTACTTCTTCGACGATCGAGAAACTGCGTGGCTTTCACGTGTCGCGAAAAGCCGCGATGACGCTGCTAACCGCCCAGCTGGACAATCCCACCGGATACGGCAGGATTATCCGCAAAGGTGCGAAGAAAGAAGAAGTACAGGCCATCGTGGAACAGAACTCGCTGTCCGCAGCACAAAAGAAAATACGCGAAGTCAATGCTGGTTTCTATGCCTTTGCGGTTGCGCCGCTATTTCGCAATATCGAGAAGCTCGGTACTAACAATCCCCATCGTGAGCTCTATCTGACGGACATGGCCGAGATTTTAAGCAAGCGCAAGGAAAGGGTAGTCGCTGTCGAAACGAGCGATGCGTATGAAGTACTGGGCGGCAACACTCGAGCCGAATTGGTGGATATTGATCAGCGTATCCGCACGGCCAAGATCCAACAGCTCATGGCTGCAGGCGTCACCGTGTTTTACCCGCAGACCTGCATAATCGACAGCGATGTCGAGATCGGTGCGGACACAACCATTGAACCGTTTGTTCAGATTCTCGGCGCGACCCGGATCGGAAGCGACTGCCGGATTCGTTCCTATAGCGTGATCAGCAGTTCTCAGATCGGTGACGGTGTGCTAGTCAGGCCCGGATGCGTGATTGACGGGGCGCGCGTCGAGAAATCCGCCGTGATCGGTCCGTATACCCACCTGCGCCCGGGCAGCGAGATCGGGGAAGGCGCGCACGTGGGAAATTTCGTTGAAGCAAAGAACCTTCGTTTAGGAAAAGGTTCCAAAGCAAACCACCTCACCTATCTGGGAGACACGGAGATCGGCGAAGGCGTCAACATCGGCGCCGGCACCATCACCTGCAATTACGACGGAGTGAACAAACACAAGACAGTGATTGAAGATGGCGTATTTATCGGCAGTGATGCGACCCTGGTGGCGCCGGTGCGCGTTGGTAAGGGAGCCTACGTCGGTGCCGCATCGTGCATTACCGATGACGTACCTGCAGATTCGTTGGCGTTAGGACGCGCGCGACAGATTGTGAAGCAGGGTTGGGCGAAATCGAAGCGCAGCGCTGGGAAAACTAGCCAGTAAGATTGCCGTTAGTCCGGGGGTTTGTCAATGAAATGGGTTTTGTTCTTACTGAGTCTGGTAGCGCTCTTCGCTGCGAACAACGCGCTTTTCTGGGTTCCTGGGAGGTACGATTGGTTCACCGCGGTCGCGGCGGGCACAGCGATCTCCACTGCAGCTGTTCTCGCGTGGTTCAGCAGCAAAAAGTTTGTGGGATCTACATCGAAAGGGCAAGCTCCCCTGAAAGACTTGTTGATGGCACCCCCGGCGGTAGTCTGGCTTTTGGTGATGCTGGTGTTTTGGCTCGCGGGTTTGTTGCGTATCACTAGCTTAGCTAGGGGCGAGGGAGACGGGCTCACTAGGGTTTTTCGACTTAGAAGCCTTCATATCATCACCAAGAAACCAAATAGTCGGCAGTTGAACGGGGCTCTGAGGTTCTTCGCTTGGCTCGGAATGACAAGTCTTCAATGTTCTTACTTCGACACAGCCGCGAACAGTTCCGAATGCAGCAGCGCCTGGAATTTCTTGTCATCGGTGTGGAAGTGGAGTTGCAGATTGGAGCTATCCGAATCCACGGTCACACTTTCCAGGGCCATTTTCTCCGTCGCGCTGGCGGTCATCTTGCGGTAGAGCACGCCCGCCCTCACCAGCGAAGATAGCGTGGTAGCGGTCATTGAGTCGGAAGTGACGACATCCAGGTCAAAGGCCACACCGTTGGAAAAATTCATGGTGTAGCGCGAACCGAGCAGACGTTTCTTAACCGTTTCATAGTCAGCCAGCTTGGAAGCATCGCCCAGCGCGGAACGCATCATGTTCTGGGTTCCCTGCTGGTCAAGCACACTCCAGACCATCCCGGAATCAACCGAACCAATCATGTCGGCGATTTGCTGATTGGAATCGAGGCGGGAGGCAAATCCATCGCGAGCGTCCAAGGCTCCCTTCAAGGCACCCATGTCGCCGAAAAGAAGCGTGCTGTCGTCGAGGAACGTCATTTGCATGCCGCCGGGCATCGGATATGTAAAGGCGTCACGATATTTCACCGGTTTAACTTTGTTGAGGCGCATCTTTCTGAGCA
>WNGK01001027.1_pt1 | contig 29840 bp, 27 predicted proteins | sample 5400601 | NCBI WGS metagenome assembly WNGK01 (sample SAMN13153376, study PRJNA577476) | soil metagenome | isolation source: 60 cm soil or saprolite under Garry oak tree replicate 1 | place: USA:California | collected 2016-06-15 | reverse complement strand
CTTCTGGATGGTTCGCATGGTGATTGTCGACAGAATTCCGAGGTCGGGAACAATTGTGAGCAGTCCGCCCAGGCCAAATCCTGCCCCTTCCACCGCCGCAATTTTCATACCACTGCGCACGATGGAGTCGGCAACGGCATCCAGTTCATTTACGTCCAGCGAGTACACTCCCTGATAGCTGCTAATGGGCAACCGATATGCAGCCCGGACCTGTAGAAGAAATCTGTCGTGATCCACCTGTACCGTGGAGTAAGCACGCGTCAGCCCTTTCACCAGCGCTGTCTCGACGCGGCCGCGAAACCAGGACTTGCGTTGAATCTCGATCATCTACATTCAGGTTAGCCGAAGCGTCCCGCGAAAGCCATGCAAGAAGCTCAACCGATGGGTTAGTGTCCATTTATTCACTGCCAGTTGCTAAGGGATCGCCGTACTCGCCGCTCGCTCCTCCGCACGGGTACTCAGACACTCGGTACTAAAGCCGTCTGTGCTAGCATCATTACTTCCGATGCCAACTGGAAAATTGCAGATTGTCCCTCTTGGGGGCCTGGGCGAGTTCGGTATGAACTGCATGGCCGTCCGCTGGGGGGATGACATCATCGTAATCGACGCCGGCCTAATGTTCCCCGAGGCCGAACTTTTGGGCGTCGACATCGTTGTACCCGACATTTCCTATCTCATCGAAAATCGTCAGCGCGTCAGAGGGATTATCCTCACCCACGGTCACGAAGATCATATCGGAGCCCTACCTTGGATCCTCTCTGAGCTGAATGTCCCAGTCTGGGGCACCGAGTTCACGCTTGCGTACATCGAAGACAAGCTCGATGAGCATGGCTTGCTCGACAATGCCGACTTGCGAGAGATGCGAGCCGGAGAAGGATTCAAGGTCGGCATCTTCACCGTCCACCCCATCCGCGTAACCCACAGCCTGGTCGATTGTGTCGCACTCGCCATCCATACCCCGCAGGGCACCGTCATTCACACCGGCGACTTCAAGGTCGATCCCACGCCTACCGATAACAGATTATTCGACCTGCACGCCTTTGCCGAATATGGCAAACAGGGCGTATTAGCGCTGTTCCAAGATTCAACCAACGTCGAGCGCAAGGGATACACCCCCAGCGAACGCGCTATACGCCGCAAGTTTGACGAAGTATTCGCCCACACTCGACGCCGCCTCTTTATTTCCTGTTTTTCGTCATCCATCCACCGCATCAAGCTGGCCGTGGATCTTGCCTATGAACACGGGCGCAAGGTCGCATTCATCGGCCGCTCCATGAACAATTCAGCCGAGATTGCCGAGGATCTTGGCTACATCGAGATTCCCGATGGACTGGTGATCCATCCCGGCGACATGAAGAATTTCCCGCCGGAGAAGGTTTGCGTTCTGATTAGCGGAACCCAGGGCGAACCCATGTCGGCGCTCTCCCGCGCCGCGGTCGACAATCACAAGCACGCCAAGATCGAAAAGGACGACACGGTCGTGCTTTCATCGCGCATCATCCCCGGCAATGAGAAGACGATCTATCGCATGATCGACCACCTTTTCCGCCGGGAAGCGCACGTCATTTATGACGACGGCTCATCTCCGCCCATTCACGTAAGCGGACACGCCAGCCAGGAAGAGCTCAAACTAATCATCAACCTGGTGAAGCCGAAATATTTCATTCCCATCCATGGTGAATACCGCCAACTCAAGCTTCATGCCGAAATGGCGGGAGCGATGCACGGCTCGGTCGGCAAAGTCATGCTGATCGAGAGTGGCGACGTCCTCGAATTCGACGAACTCGGCGCCCGCAAAGCAGGCCGCGTGAACGTGGGCCGAGTCTGCATCGATTCCGGCTCGCGCACAGATGTGGTCGAGGATTTGGTAATCAGAGACCGTCGCCATCTCAGCGAAGACGGCATCGTGCTGCCTATCATCGCCATCAACAAACTGTCAGGTCGCGTAGAAAGCACCCCCGAAATCGTGACCCGAGGCTTCGCAGTCGGAGACAACGGACTCATGGACGGCGCTCGCCAGGTAGTGATGCAGACGCTGGAGCAGTCGAGTGAAGAAGAAAAGGGCGACTACGGAGTGATTAAAGAAAAGATCCGCGCCGACCTCAAACGCTACATTTCAAAACAGACACAAAAGCGACCACTGATCATGCCGGTGATCCTGGAGATTTAGCTCTCGCTCGTTCTCTTCGATTTCCTCCCCAGGCGTACCCGAGCCTCCCGCTTTCCACCTCGTGGAGGTTACGATTCCAGCCACTTAAGTCTCGAATGGCCCGCGAAAGGCGCGATCATGGTTCGCAAGAAGTCTGACCATAGAGTTTCATTTTCCCGGCGCAACGTGTTCATCTCCGATTTGGACGGGGTACATCGAAGGCGCCATTCGCTCCGGTGAGCGGGCTGCCGCTGAAATCCTCGCGGCTGGTAAGCAAAGTTCAGAGAAAACGATAGAATTCACTGCGAGGGATTTCTTATCGTTACCCTGAATGATATCTTCACCGCTCGTGTCCGCATCCGAAGCGTTGCCACCCGGACTCATCTGATCGAATTCAGTCGTCCCGAAGATCACACGGCGGACGAGCGCCGCCTTTTCCTCAAACCCGAAAATCAGCAACCCATCGGAGCCTTCAAACTCCGTGGCGCCTACAACAAGATCGCCTCACTCTCTGCCGAAGAACGCAAACGCGGAGTAATCTCCTACTCCAGCGGCAACCACGCGCAAGGCGTAGCCTACGCCGCGCGTGCCCTCGGCGTGAACGCTGTCATCGTGATGCCCAACAACGCTCCGGCCATCAAACGCCAGGCCACAGCCGCCCTCGGAGCGGACATCGTCCTGGTCGGCCCCGGCAGCACCGAACGGCAACTCAAAGCCGAAGAACTTGCGGTGCAGCACGCATACATAATCGTGCCTCCCTACAACGACGAGAAAATCATCGCCGGCCAGGGCACGATGGGCTTGGAGATTTTGGAAGATCTGCCCGACGTTGAAACCATTCTCGTGCCGGTCGGTGGCGGTGGGATGATCTCCGGCATTGCAACCGCAATTAAGCTGAGCAAGCCTTCAGTAAAAGTAATCGGTGTGGAGCCGGAACTGGCGGCTGACGCACAAGCCAGCCTGCGTGCAGGAAAAATCATCGACTTCCCTGCCGAACAGGTGTCACGCACCATCGCTGATGGACTCCGCACCCAGAGTCTCGGCTCCATCACCTTCGAGCACATCCGCCGCTACGTCGACGACATCGTCACTGTCAAAGAAGACGAAATTCGCGAAGCCGTAAAACTGCTTGCATCAAATCCGAACACAGTGGCGGAGCCCAGCGGAGCCGTGGCCGTAGCCGCATTCCTCTTCCACCGCAATGAACTGCCCAAGACAAAGATGAACGTGGGCGTCATCAGCGGAGGAAATATCGACCCGAAGTTGCTTCAAGAAATTCGTTGCGATCACGCGGCGAGTTCTACTTCTCCATCTCGGAAGCCCAGTGGAGGATGATCGACAACGGTGCTGCATAGGGCTCGTCCACTTTTGTGTTGACCAGAAACCGCTGGCCGTCGCTGCTTACATCATAGGAAAACACGTCCTGCGCAGAAATTGGTTGTCGCAGATGCGTCTGAAACAACACCACAGGCGAACCGGCTTCGAAGCTGGTTCCCAATCTCACCGGCACGGCCATCATTTTCCCTTCCGCGGATAAGTAAAACAGCTCCTTCCCGTCCCGCCTCCATCGCGGCTCGCCTCCTCCCCTGGACACTTGCCATTTGATGGTTCCGCTCGGAAAAGGTGAAACATAGACCTCCCAGTTTCCTGTTTCATTCGATGAATACGCCACCCATTTCGTATCCGGTGAAAACTGCGCATTGCGCACGATCCACTTCGGTTGCAGGTACGGCTTGGCCTGGAAATCGGGTAATGCCAAGTACCACAGCTCGTTGTCCTTCCCAGCGAGGACGTATTTATCGTCGCGCGACCAATCCCAGACGCCTTCTGCCTGGCCGCCCAAGTCGGCTATCTCATGCTCCGACCCCGACCCATCTGCGTTCTTTTGGTACATACTGAAGTTGAGCTTTCGGCTAGAGCCATACACGATCCGCTTGCGATCCGGACTCCAGACGGGGATTTCGTTTAGCCCGGGGCCGAATGTGAAACGAGTCGTCCCATTTGTTGCCAATTCGTGAATCCAGATGTCTATGTGGCGGCCGTCCCTATCCGTCTGCTCAAAGGCCAACCTCCGTCCGTCCTGCGAGATGCTCGGGTTGGCGAATGCTCCCGGTGTTCCGATGGCGCCCGTCGTCCCGCCATTCCTGTTGAACCATGTCAATTGCGACTTGTCCGCGCCTCTTCCCGTTTGCGTGACCAGGGCCTCCTTGCCCGCTACACCGAAAAGGGCAAGGTCGGTCTGGGGAAAGTACTGCACTTCATCGCTAATCGTGCGGGGCTCTCCGCTAAGCACATATTTTCGGGAATCAAATCGCTGCGCCACCAAAACATTGTCCCGCATATACAGCAGGTAGCCTGGGTCGGCATAAGCAGCGTTCGAGCTAGCGCTGACAATGGGTCGTTTCTCGCCCGAATCCAGCGAGCCCAGAAAAATCTGGTTCGCTTCGAAATGTCCCGAGAAATTGCCCGCGAAATACAGGAAGTGTTGTCCGTCGGGAAGAAAAAGGGGCCAGCGGTGGCTTGATTCGAGGCGAGCCGCATCCGGCTTGGTCACTTCCACCGGTGTCCCGCCACCGGATGAAAGCCGGAATAATCCGGTGAAAAAGTCCGGTGAGAACAATATGGTGCCTTCCCGATTCCAGGCTCCGCCACGACCGTGGGGAGCATCGCACAACACTTGCGCCGATCCTCCCGAAGATAGATCTATTTTCTTAAGCTTCCCCTGAGAGAAGAACGCGATAGAGCGGCTGTCCGGCGACCAGAACGGATGCGATGCGTCCTCTGTTCCCGGCACAGCGGTCGCGCCCCGGCCTCCCAGCGGGTGTGTCCAGAGCATGTATTTGTTGGTTTGATCCCAATAGGCGACCAGCACCAGGGTATGCCCATCCGGCGAAAGTGCAACGTTGTTGGCGGGGAGAGTGACAGGGATATTGAAGTACATCGCCCGCGGGGATTGCCGCGCGCCAAGCCACCACGCCACTGCTCCGCCGAGGATAACCAGCAACAAAATTGCTGCCAAAATCCAACCAGCGCGGTCCCAGGACTTGCGCTCCGCAACGCCGCGGGTCGGCACGCCCGCCTGCGAACCTGAGTCAGAGATCCAGCGCAGTTCGGCTGCCAGATCGCTTGCACTCTGCCAACGTTCGTCGGGATCTTTCGCCAGACATTTCTTAACCACTCGCTCCAGAGCCGGGGGCGTCATCGCATGCAAAGCCGTCATGGGCTCTGGCTCCGAAGTAAGAATGGCCGCGATCAAGCTGGCCCGGCTCTTTGCAGCGAACGCCGGCCTCCCGGTCGCCATTTCATAGATCACTTCCCCCAGCGCAAAAATATCCGTGCGTGCGTCTGCCTCTTTCCCTTCCAGTTGCTCGGGCGCCATATATTGGAACGTCCCAACGATCGTTCCTTCGACCGTCAACTTGGCTTGCTCTGCCGTCATTTCGCTCAGCACGTCTGCCAGGGGGGCGGCGCCGGACTCTTTCGCCAAACCGAAATCCATCAGCTTGGCTCCGGCCTTGGTCAGCATGATGTTCGCCGGCTTCAGATCGCGATGCGTGATGCCCGTCTTGTGCGCCTTAGCCAGCGCATCGGCAATTTGCGCCGCAAAGCGGAGGGTCTGCTCCGGCGGCAACGGTCCCTTGATTAACCGGTGCTCCAGCGTTTCACCCTCGACCAGTTCCATGACCAGAAAGTCCACGCCATCCTGGTGCCCGATGTCATGCAGGGTGCAGATGTGAGGATGAGACAGTTTCGAAACCGCTCTCGCTTCGCGCTCCAGCCGTTGCCTTAACGAGGGATCGGAGGACAGATTGGCTGGCAGAACCTTAACGGCTACGGTGCGCTCCAGCCGCGTGTCGCGCGCCCGATACACTTCTCCCATGCCGCCCGCACCAAGCGGCGATTGAATCTCGTACGGACCAAGTTTTGTGCCGGTCGCCAGCCCCATCGTTGGCGAATTATAGTCTCAAACTGACGATTACCAGAATAGTTGGCAAACATGATCTTCCTGACCACATTTGTGGCCGTTTCCAGCCAACAGAGGCTCCTTTGCGTCATCTCAAGTTTGATCTGATACGACGCCAAGGCGCCACTCTGTTGATTTACCGATTCTCTTGGAGGTAACGCCAATGAACAAGTTTCTCGGAACACTCGCGCTTCTGGTCGCAATTGCGATGCCCGCTTTCGCGCAACAAGCGGGCCGGCTTTCTCCCGATGACCAGCGCGAATTCGACAAGTACTACACCAAGTGGGTGAACGACACGCGCAAAAACGATCGGGACGACATTCCAGATGGGTGGATGACATGCGCAGCAACGATCGCGACGACATCAATAAAGATGCTGCTCGCATGCAGGAGATCATGGCCCGCAACAACATCCCGGCCAACGTCCCCTTCGATCAGATTGCCAGCAACGGTGCCTATGCCAATCGCGGATATTCGGGCGGTAACTATTCAAACCGCGCTTATTCGTCGAATGGACAGTCCAGGCTCTCCGTCGACGATCAGCGCGAGGTCGACAAATACTATTCCAAGTGGCTGGAGGACAGGCGCAAGAACCATCGCGACGACATCGATAAGGATGTGCGGCACATGCAGGACATCATGGGCCGTTTACAACATACCCGCCAGCATCCCTTTCGATCAAATCGCATCCCCGGGTGCAGCACGACGCTGACCAGATGACGAGAAAACTGGAGGTGCAGGAATGCCTGCACCTCCGCTTCACCGTCCTGACGTAGTGTCAAACAGAGAACCCACAAACTTCACGTGGTTGCGTATCGATCAAGACCGCCCGCTACCGACGTTCGGATTGCCTTGACTTCATTTCTGCAATATGAGCCAATGAAGTTGGTAGCAATCTTTGGTGCGCCGTCACTGACGGTCGCAGCTAAGTCCTGCGCGTTCTAGATTTCACCCGCAACTCATTGTGGCTCAATAACTTGCGTGAGAATTCTCGCTGACGTGATGATTGTAATAGGCCGGGGAGGGGGGTACCCCCTCAAATGCCGGAATTCCTACTTGGGACCCGTCGTCGAACTCACATCAAAATTCTGCAGCCGGTTTGCAATTGTCGGCGTAGTTATTCTCCTGTCGGTGGCATCCGCGCTTGCCGACGCCCAGCGCGGAACGCTGGTGCACGAAGCAACCCTCCACGTCGCTCCCAACGAAGACGCAGCAAAGTTAGGCCAAGCCGGACGCGGCCACGAACTCATCGTCATTGAAAGCAGCCGCGACTGGGTCCACGTTGAAGCGCTGTTGACCGAGCCCCGCAAGAGTGATTCCGATGATGATGAAGAACATCCCAGCAAAACCGTCACCGGCTGGGTAATGGGCAAAGCCCTGGTCACAACTGCAACTCCGAATGGAGACAAGATCATCTTCGGCGAGGCCGCAGACTCCGAAGACCAAGCCAGCCGTCGCCGCGGACGCCGCGACGCCGCACAGGACGCCATGCGGCTCTACTACCGCGTGTACGATCTCTTCCCTAGTTCGCCACTGGCGGGCGAGGCGCTCTACCGCGCCGCCGATATTCGCTGGCAAATGGAACGGTCAGACGTGATGACGCGCCCCTCGGCTCGCGAAAGAGATGCATATCTGCGCGGGGCCATCGACGAGGAGTGGATGAAGCTGGTGATAAAAAAGTTCCCCGGAAGCAAATGGGCTGACCTGGCCGCCTTCCATCTGATCGACAATAAATTGTGTGGCGACTGGCAGGGAGCGTCGAAGTGTCCCGAGAAGGAAGCCGACACTTACGAAAAATATGCCAACGATCACGCACAGTCTCCTGCCGCGCCTGAGGCACTTTATGACGCTGCCTGGCGCCGTTCCGCGCTGATTGAAATTTTCAAGACCGAACTGAATCAGAAAAAAGCAGAAGAAACGAAAAATCGCGCTCTCTCTCTGGCCCAAAAAATAGTGAGCCAGTTTCCGCAAAGTGATTGGTCCTTGCGCGCGCAGCGCCTGATCTTCTACATCCAGCAAGGCGTCCCCACCTACGGAAACGTAACCGAATAGAAACAGAAAAAGGTTTGCGTCTTTCTCAGCGTTCTCCGCGGACTTTCTTAGCCTCCGCGATAAAGATTTTTGGGCCCTTCGCCCTCGAGAAATGCTGACGATGCTACAGCACGAACATAACTGCGTAACGGTCAGGAAAACCTTTTCTGAGATACTAGTTCTGCTTTCCTCGTGGAGGATGATTGAACGATTACCTGCTCTCTCTGCTATTGGGAATCGTCGAAGGCTTGACCGAGTTCCTGCCCGTCAGTTCAACCGCTCATTTGCGTATCTCGGAAGCGCTTCTGCACATCAGCCTTTCTGATGGCTACTGGAAGATGTATTCGATTGTTATTCAACTCGGCGCAATCGTCTGCTTGCCGGTGTATTTCCGCAGCCGCATTGCGAAATTCCTCGCTACCTTTCCGCGCGGAGAGCACGGCGACCGCACTCCGCTCACGCACCCTTTGGGATTGGCCGCCGTCGCTTTCGTGGTGACGGCTATTCCGTCATTCCTGCTGACCAAAGTAATCGGCAAACACTTGGAGAGCCTGCCGATTATTGGCTGGTCATTGCTGATCGGCGCAGGCGTGATGTGGATCGTGGATGCGATGAACGCGCGATGGGAAGCCGCCGGTCCCGGAGCACCCGCAAGCCGCATTCACACCTGGAAAATGGAAGACATGTTGATGGGGCAAGCGGTGTGGATTGGCTTCTGCCAGATCTTTTCGGCAGTATTTCCCGGAACCTCGCGCTCGATGGCAACAATTGCAGGCGGTCAGGTTGCGGGCATGTCGCGCGCCGCCGCATTGGAGTTCTCGTTCTTCCTATCCATCCCGACCATGCTCGCTGCCACAGGATATACGCTGCTCAAGTCAGTCATGGGCAAGGGAGCGAATCCTATCGGGGTCTCCCAGATCGATTCCCACGGATGGCTCGTTCTCGCCATTGGATTCGTCGTGTCATTTGTTGTTGCTTATGCTTCAGTGGCGTGGTTTATGGCCTACGTTCGCAAACACGGGTTCGCGCCTTTTGCTGTGTATCGCATCATCGTCGGGATTTTAGTGCTGGCGTTCGCCTCGCGGTTTGCGGAATAAGTAAATGCAGTTCCGGAATTAGCAATTGCAACGTTCCTGTGCTCGCGGGGTTTATTCGCGGCAGCCGAAGTGAACTTCGCATCTGGCAAGGCTTTGCAGAAGGAAGCCAAGTCGGCACTAGGAGCAATTTACGCCATTGTCGGAAGCGCCGGTTCTTGGCATAATCATCTGGCTCTGGCGTGGGTGCGGCGCAAGCGGTCGAGGTGTCTTCAGGCTTCGAAAGCCGGCGCGTAAGTACGCCTTATGAACTTTATCTCGCACGTTTTTGTCCCCACCGGCAACCGCCGGCTCAATGAGCTGGTCGGGGTTTTGCTGTGTGTCTTCGCGCTCCTCCTTTTCCTTGCGCTGGCTTCGTACTCTCCGCTTGATCCATCGATCAATAGCGCTTCGGTGCTGACCGGCGCGCACGCCGCGCGAAACTGGATCGGCGTGGTCGGAGCGTTGGTTGCGGACCTGATGCTGCAGTTTTTCGGCGTTGGAGCGTTCCTGGTACCGGTGTTTCCCGCTGTGCTTGGAGCGCGATGGTTTCGTTCACGCAAGGTTCAGTATCCGATAGCAAAGAGTCTGGGTGGAATCTGGCTGGTGATTTTCATTCCCGCTCTGCTGGCGCTTTTGCCCAGTCAGATGCGCTGGCTGGATGTGATTCCGGTTGAGGGACTGCTGGGGCGCGTTGTCGGCGATGTGTTGATTCACTATTTAAATTTGGCGGGCGCTTACATCGTCAGCGCGACTGTGTTGGCGGTGGCTCTGTACCTGACGACGGCGTTTTCGTTTTCTGCACTGGAAGTATGGGCTCCGACACGATTCGCCTTTGTGGTGGCGCTCTGGAACCGGTGGAAAGACTGGCAGGAGGAGCGCCGCAAGAGAAGGCAGCAAAAAGAACTGGAGAAGCGGCGGATTGCCAGACCTACCGTCCAGACCCAGTTGATCTCATCGCGACAGGCAGCGTCTCAGCAAAAGTCCGCTGAGCCTCGCCGAACCGGAATTGAACGCACGCTGGCAGAAGAGCGGGGTGAGATCGAACAAGCCCCAGCAGGGACGAGGGGAACCCTGGCCGACTCCCTCGATGGGGGCTCAAATTCCGCGGTGGGATCGCCTGCGGCTGATCCCGAAGTAGCTGAACGCGCCGACAGCAGTCACAAAGCGAAGACCACCATGCCGAAGATCGCAGGCAGCTACAAGTTGCCGTCGAGCAGTCTTCTCCAGCGTCCGGACGAGCAGCAAGCGGTCGACGCCGATGAGCTGAAACTTCTGGCTCAAGTGCTTACCGAGAAGTACGCCGAGTTTGAGGTCCATGGCCAGGTTACGCAGATCAATCCTGGACCGGTTGTCACAACCTTCGAATTCAAGCCCGACGCGGGCATCAAGTACAGCCGCATCACCAACCTCACCGACGACCTGTGTCTGGCGCTGAAAGCAGAGAGCATTCTGATCGAGCGCATGGCCGGAAAGTCAACCGTCGGCATTCAAGTTCCGAACCGCGAGCGCGAAATCATTTGGCTGCGTGAGAACATTGAGTCGCAGGAGTTCATGGGCTCGAAGTCAAAGCTCACGATGGCTTTGGGCAAAGACATCAATGGACGAATCGTCACGGCTGATCTGGCGGGGATGCCTCACCTGCTAATTGCCGGTTCTACCGGCGCAGGTAAGAGCGTGGCCATCAACGCCATGATCATGTCGATTTTGTATAAGGCCACGCCTGATCAAGTGCGCCTGATTCTGGTAGATCCCAAACGCCTGGAGCTCGGGAACTACGAAGGCGTGCCCCATCTTTACACTCCGATTATTACAGAACCCAAGCTGGCCGCTAATGCGTTGCGCAATGCGGTGCGCGAGATGGAACGGCGGCTGAAGCTGCTGGCTGCGAAGGGCGTACGCAATATCGATCAATACAACCGCTTGTTCGATCAGAATGGCACGCCGAGTCTGTTCGAAGTAGACTCCGAAGACAAGCCGATTCCGTCCATTGTCATCATCATCGACGAGCTAGCCGATCTGATGATGCTCGATTCCAGCAACGTGGAAGAATCCATCACCAGGTTGGCGCAGATGGCACGCGCCGTGGGCATTCACCTGGTGCTGGCGACGCAGCGGCCGTCAGTGGACGTGATCACGGGATTGATTAAGGCGAACTTCCCTGCCCGAGTTTCGTTCCGCGTGGCGACCAAGGTGGACTCGCGCACGATTCTTGATGCCAACGGCGCTGAGGCGCTGCTGGGCAAAGGCGACATGCTGTATCTGCCTTCGGGATCAGCGCGCGTGCACCGGCTACATGCGCCCTTCGTTACGGAAAAGGAAATCGCCGCCGTGGTGGAGTTCTGGAAGGCGCAAGGTTTGGCCGAATACCAAGAACAATTTCTTGAACCTCCGAAAGAAGAACGCGAGGCTGTCGCGGGAGGAAGTGGCGAGAATGGAGAAGATGGCGAGGCCGAGGACGATCCTCTTTTTGGAGACGCGGTGCGGCTGGTCGTAGAGTTCGGCAAGGCTTCTACTTCCTTGCTCCAGCGAAGGTTGCGCATCGGCTACGGCCGCGCCGCACACCTGATCGATCTGATGGAGCAGGACGGCATCGTCGGAGCCGCTGATGGGCCCAAACCTCGAGAAGTACTCAAGCGTCCTGACTGGATTTCGGAAATCGAAGAAACCGCGCGCTAGGACTGGTGCGAAACCGGCTTACTCGAAGCGTCTGCTTTAAGCCATGCGCGGAGATTGATCCCGTTCAGAACAATGCAGAATAAATTTGCCGGAATGAAGCCGAGCTGCGCGGTTCTGACGCCGATGATGCAAAACACTGCGCTGTTAATGCTTGCCAGAACCCACCCTTCCCAGTTTCGCCTGCCGATCAGGATGGTTGAAACAACGGTAAGCACGCACGACAAATAATCAAGCCTGAACACGACTGAGTAAAACCTCCGACAATTAATTACTAACAGGTGTTTCGGGCTTTTTCGCAAGTATGTCTCAATAAAGGGTAACGTTCGTAACGACAACCAGGAAGAACGATCCACGGGTTAGAGCCGCCTCATCAAAACTGCTGAGAGCAGATGAGTGGCGAGATCGGTAATAAGGTGCCGAACCGCTACCAGATCGTTCTCAGCCTAGTCCCATGGCGAGATTGACGCATTATCTGCGAAACTGGTCTGGTCCTGCACATTATTTCTTGAGGAACACTATGAAAGTGCATACCGAATATTTAAAGTTTCATACAAAGACTCATCGGGCATACGTGCATATCACGCCGCAGGTGGAGGAGATCGTTAACAAAAGTGGCGTCAAAGAAGGCATGGCACTGGTTTCGGCTATGCATATTACTGCCGGCGTTTATGTGAATGACAACGAGAGTGGATTGATCGAAGACATCGATCAGTGGCTCGAACATTTGGCACCCTTTCGCAGCAACTACAAACACCATGAGACGGGTGAGGACAACGGCGATTCGCATTTGAAGGCTTTATTGATCCACCACGAAGTCACGGTTCCGATTACGGCGGGCAAGCTTGATTTCGGCACCTGGCAGCGGATTTTTTATGCCGAGTTTGATGGTCAGCGGGATAAGCGGGTGATCGTTAAAGTGATGGGGGAGTGAAACAGTAGCCAGTGGCTAGTGGTTAGTGGCTCGGCCAGTTCCGATCCCTCTCTGTCGGTTTTCGTACGATTGTTGCCGTCGAAGGGTTCGCTTGCTTGAAGAATGGCGAATCCGTACTATCGGGAGCTGCGACCGTCGTTTGGCGGAATCGTTTGGAGGATGAATGAGTGCAGACGAGCTGCAAGAACTACATGAGCATGCCGAACATGCGCAGCACAATCCCAGCCTCGCACCGGTATCCCTGACCATGGCGGTGCTGGCGGTGTTGGTGGCGGTGGCTTCGCTGCTTGGGCATCGCGCGCACACCGAGGAAGTGATCCTGCAAGCGAAGTCTTCGGACCAATGGGCGTACTCCCAGGCCAAAAATATTCGCGAGCACGAGGACGACTTGTTTACCGATCTGACTGCGGTGATCCCGGGCAAAGACGTCGAATCGATGGCCAAAGTTCGCGAAAAGTATGTGCAGGAAGCAGAGCGCTATAAGCATGACAAGGAAGAGATTCAAGCCGAGGCGCGCAAGTTGCAGCGGGAGGTCGCTGTAGAAAGAATCCGTGCTGACCGCTTTGATCTGGCGGAAGTTTTTCTCGAAATCGGGTTAGTCATAACTTCGATAACGTTGCTATCGGGCCGACGGTTGTTCTGGTATCTCGGAATGGGGTTCGGTGTTGTGGGGATAGTGGTGGCCGTTACGGGCGCGTTGATCCGTTAAGCAGGCTGTTATCAACGCCGGGGGCCTACGAATTAGGAACCGCAGTCGAGGCGGAAACTCCTTTGGCCCCGGCTGGTAGCGCGGCTGGCAGGGGATTCCCTTCGACTTCGCTGGGGGAGGCTTTCGCTGCGCTCAGAATGACACGGTAAGAAATAGCGGTACCTTGTTCAGAGCCTGCCCGGTCGGTGCACCTTCAAGGTAGGAATGCCTTCATACAAAAGGCGCTGCCTCCTGATTTCTCAAACTCCGATGTGTCGACCATGACGGGCTTGATCCCTTCTAGTTCAAGTATGGTTTGCAGGTGGTCGGTGACATACGGCGTGATGTAAATTTCGTTGGAAACGATTCCATTTCCCATGAATCGATGCGCTTCTTCCGCGGTCAGTTCGTGGATTCTTTTCCAGAATGGACGGAGAGTGGCCAGAGCATCTTGTGAGTATGCACCAGGATAGATAAGCACAGATTCGTCGTTGAGTGGACACAGGCATGTATCCAGGTGATAACAGAAAGGATCTACCAACTGTAATGGAATGACTGGAACGCCGATCTTCGACATCTCGGCGGCAAGTTTTTCTACTCCGCCGCGAGTTGTACGAAATCCGTAGCCAGCGTAGATACGCGACCAACCCGGATGCCACAGCAAGTCGCCGTGGCCCTCAAGCCGGTCATTGCTAATATCGAGTTCGATTACTTTGTAACCGCGTTTGCGGAACCATTCCACGAAGTGGGGCACTTCGCTCTGGCGTGAGGCGTACACCATGCGGCTGGGGATAACGAACCTGCCAACGGCTTCGCTATAGCCGACAAACACCTGATTGGCCGCGAAGACCATGTCCTCGAGGCCTGCAACTGGATCAATGGTCTCGACCTGGCATCCGCTCTGCTCCAAAGCCGAGCAGAGGGCTTGCCACTGCCGTTGAGCTTTTCCTTTGTCTACCGGCGACTTGCCTGACATGTATGGATTTTTCTGGTCCACCACGTCGAAATGCGTCGGAGGGCAGAGCAGGACATGCTTGGGCATACACCAAGATCGTATCGGGGGATGAAGCCAGGAGCAAGGCGCCGCGAGGTTTCCCTCTAAATGTACCCGTCTTTCTTCCACGTCTTCCAGTCAGAAATACCAGCCGTCACCATGTCGTCGGCGGCTTCGTGGAGCCATTTCGGCCGCTGCTTGTTCAGGTGGCTGAGAATTTGCTTGCGTTTCGTTCGAGCTCCGAGATGGATGTTTGCAGTCTCCCAGCCCATGCCATGAAGCAGACGCAGCTCCTTGCCGGGGGCCTGCAGCGTGGCGAGCTCGATCCGGGAGCAGTGCGGGCTGAGACGGCGTACAAGCCAGCCGGTGCGTAACCACACGAAGGGATCGGGACATCGCACGGCGCGGCTGATGATTGTTTGACAAAGGATCTCCGCAGGCTCGGTCAGTTCCAGCGCCCATGAGACCGCGGAGGGCGCGAGCGCCTTGGCCTCCCGGGCGATCTTGCCTCCGCACCAATCGCCGAGCGCAACGAGGCGGGCATGGCCGAGATTGCCCAGACCTGCAACGCGCCGCGCCAAACGATACTGAGTGCCGGGAGCCGGCATGAGATGCTCCAGTGCATCGACGGCGCCTGCTGGGGTATCACCCTTCACGGTGGGAAGGGCCGACATCTTCGCCCAGAAACGCACCGGGTCGCGCAGCTCACTTTCAGCGATTTGCCGTAGCCATGTGTGCGTTTCGCTGAGCACATGCGGCTGACCTTCTGCACGCATTCCTTCGGTGTAACCGTCCAGGATGGCGGCGCAAATATTTTTTCCCTTAAGCGCAAGTTGTCCCGCCTCCGATGCTAAGTGCGCGCTCACCGCCAGTCGCAAGAGATCGTTGGCGTATGGCAGTGGGTAAGCCTCGTCGAAGTCGTTGACGCCCCAGATCAGGCGTCCCTCGATGTCGCGCCAGGTCCCGAAATTTTCCACATGAAGGTCGCCCACCGCTAATACCTGCGGAGATTTTGCTAGATCAGGACAGACCTTCGGCCAAATTTGAGCCCAGCGGTAGTAGGTCGCACGAAGAAAGCGAAAAGCGCTGGACTTCATGGCCTCATGCTTGGTTCGGAGATCTTTTTTGACCAGAGGAGTGCGCTTTCCCAGCCAAGCTTCAAATTGGCGAGTGGCCTTGACGACGTTCATAGTGCGCCACGATAGGGGGGGAGAAGCTTGGGAAGTCAAACGGATGGGCGATCAAAATCAAAACGCCAGATTCTTAGACAATTACGGGGATTCCTGTCGAGAGCGGACCTTCCTCCGGCGATAGATAACGAGTCTGCCCAGACACGGTGTCTTCGTTGTGACACACTTCATACTCGGGATACGGCCGCTAAGTTGTTTGTTTTGATATTTGTGCGCTTGGTCTGTGCCTTGCTCCTGGATTCAGTGCCAGGCTTCAAGGAGTTCGTTATGCAAATGGCAATCACAGCAATGGCAGTTATCGCGGGAATGATTCTCTCGCTGGCAGTTGCACTCCTGGCGGAGGAGCTGATTTTCGGTCAAGTGTTCCGCTTGTTCTTTGCTCGGCAGGCGGTGCCGGTGAAATCGGGGCAGAAGCGCTAAGACGCACTGGAGAACGACAATGCTGATGTTGAAATATTTGCTGATGACGGGCGGCCTCGGAATGATCGTGGCGGCCGTGAGCATTCTCACCTATGACTTGTATCGCGGAGTTGCTTACCGACCTGCGCTGGCTACGGCTGGAACGATGCCCTCACCTCCAGCTCCACAACTTCGCTGGCGCGCGTCGCTGGCTCTCGCGTTGTTGGCCTGGGGACCTCTGCTGCTAGCGTTTAGCATCGTCGTAGTCGCGAGTGGAATGGCTGGGGTTCGTGTCAGCCAGATGAGCGGGACGCTGCCGGGTACGCTCTATCCGGGTGTGCATCTGGTGGTGCCTCTGGTGGAGGACGTGGCTTCATTCGACACGCGGGATCAGATCTTCACCACAGGCATATCGGAAGATGGAAAGGCTGCAGCCACGAATGCTGCAAAGGCGCAGCTCCTCGATGTGCAGGCCAAGGAAGGCCTGACGTTTGGACTGGCGATCACGGTGCGCTACCGGCTTGACCCCAAGCGGCTGGATTACATACAGAGCAACTTGCCCCATCCCGTGGAAAGAGAAATCGTGCCGCCGACCGTGGCCAGTGTGTGGCGTGAACTGGTCCCCAACTATACGGTGCGCGATGTATTTTCGGCGAAACGTGAAGAAGTGCGCCAGCGTGCCGCGGCCATGATCGCGCAGAAACTGGCGGTGGACGGAATCGTGGTGAAAGAAGTCATGCTGCGAGACATCCAATTGCCTCCAGAGTATGCCAAGGGATTGGAAACGTTGCTACTGAAGGAGCAGGAAAACGATCGCATGGGCGTCGAGACCGAGCTTAAGCAGAAAGAAGTTCGCATCGCCGAGCTCGGAGCTGAAGCCATAAAGGTGCAACAGGTCAAGCAGGCGGAAGGAGAAGCGCAGGTGCACGTGCTACAGGCGAAAGGCGAGGCGGATGCGATGAAATACACACTTCCCCTGAAGGAAAAGCAAATTCAGCAGAGCCGGTTGGAGGCTCAGGCGCGCAAGGAAGCGACCATCCAGAATGCGGAAGCAGCCGCTCAAGCCAAGGTGATCGACAGCAGAGCGGAGACCGAACGACGCAAGTTGCTGGCCAACGCCGAGGCAGACCGCATCCGCGTAACTGCCGCCGCCGATGCCGAGCGGCTGCAGAGTGAGGCTGCTGTGCTAAAGCAGAATCCACTGCTCATCAACAAGATCGTAGCCGAGAGGCTTTCCGACAAGTTGCAGATCATGATGGTGCCCGCCGACGGGAAGTTTTTCTTCGCCAATGACGTCCTGCGCAGCATGAACGTCGGGAACCAGAGCAGCCAAGTGGAGCAGGCCGAGCCACAACCCCGATAGCCGCCGTATTAAGAGACAGTTAGCGCGTCAGGGACCGGGCGGAATGCTACGCGCACCGCCCAACCTACTGGCGGTGGTGTCCAAACAGTACAGAGGAGGGAGCGGTGCTATGCGCAGTGCAGTTTATAATTTGCCTATTCCGAAAATGATGAATCCAGCTGCACGCGCTGCGCATGGGCTCAATCGTGTTCTGCCTATTTTGATTTTTTCCGCTGGGCTGAGCGGTCAAGCTCTTGACTGGAGCAAAGCCGAGCAGCAGTTCGCAAAACAAATCGCAGCGGTTACGGGCCCGGGAGCGGTCGCGGTAAGGCAGGAAAACCGGTCTTCACTCAGTAAGAAGGATGCCGACGCCGCAAACAGCAGGCTTCAGGCTGACCTGGAGGCACTCGGAGTGCGTGCAGTCCCCCCGGAGCAGGCTGCCGCTACGGTGGCGGTTTCCCTCTCTGAGAATCCAACTTCCTACGTTTGGGTTGCGGAGATTCATCTTGGCGCAGCCGAGTCTTCGGTGGTGATGGTTTCGTTTCTGCGTGCGGGTGGCTCCGCTTTCTCACACGAATCATTCCCGATCACTCTTCGCAAGATCCCGCTTTGGTCGCAGGAGGATCGCATCCTTGACGTGGCGGTGTTGGAAGAAGATCCGCCGCCAAATCCTGCTCCCAAACACATCGCCGTGCTCGATGCTGAAAAGGTTTCGGTTTATAGACTCCAGGGCGGAAAATGGCAGCGGGAACAGGCTCTTAACATTTCATCTGCTGGGCCCTGGCCGCGAGACTTGCGTGGACGTTTGATCGCCGGTAAGGACCACCTCTTTGATATTTATCTTCCCGGCGTGCTCTGTCACACCCCTGCTGCCTTGCCGCTTACTCTCAGCTGCCGGCAGAGCGATGATCCCTGGCCCCTGGTGGGGCGCCCAGTGGATCCGGAGGCTGGGACATCAACGGATTCGTCTTTTTTGGGGATTTCAAAGGGCACTTTGTCTGTAGGCTCACCGGTCAATGCTTTTTTCGCATCGACGCGCAACTTCTTCACGGGAGCTTTGTCTCCGGGTATCGGAAAGTTCACGACGATTCCTAAATTTTATTCTGCGGCTTTCCTGCCGCGTAACAAGTACATGCTGGGCGTTTTCGCCGCAGTCGATGGACAAATTCACTTAGTCGACGGCGTGACCGACCAAGCCGCAAGCCTGGGATGGGGCAGTGACGTGGCGAGCGTGCGAACCACGTGCGGGATAGGGTGGCAGGTGTTGGCAACAAGCTCCGGGAACAATCCAGGAGACTCGGTGCGAGCTTACGAACTCGCGGACCGTGATCCGGTGCCGGTGAGTTTGGCTGCGGACTTCGCGGGCGAAATTACTGCGCTATGGACGGAGATCAAAGGCGATACGGCCGTCGCAGTGGCGAGGAATCAACGAACGGGTGACTATGAAGCTTTTCGCCTGGCAGCCACTTGTAATCAGTAGCCTGGTTCTCGCGGTGCTGGCGGTCGCGGAGACGCGTCCCCAATACGGAGGCACGCTGCGCGTGAGCATACGCGAGGCGCCCACATCGCTGGATCCGGCAGACAGCAGGGAAGCAGATTTGCTCGCTCGCCACAATCTCACGCTGCTGATTTTCGACACATTGACGGATATCGATGACGCCGGGAACGTGCGCGCCGCGCTGGCGACATCCTGGCAGGCCGCGCCTGGCAACCAGCGCTGGCAATTCCGACTGCGCCGGAACGTCAAATTTCAGGACGGCATGCTTCTGACCCCTGCGACCGTCGCATCCTGCTTGCGCACCGCAAACCCTTCGTGGAGAGTGCTGTCGGATGCCGACTCCATAGTGATTGAGCGTGACGCACCGGCACCGAATTTACCCGCTGAACTTACGCTGCCTCGCAACGCTATCGCCAAGAGAAACCGCGACGGCACAATAACCGGAACAGGGCCCTTTCACATCGCAGATTGGCAGCCTGGGAAGAAACTGACCCTGGCTGCTGAGGAGAACTGCTGGCGTGGGCGCCCGTTTCTTGACATTGTCGAAATCGAAATGGGTAGAAACTTTCGCGATCAATTGGTCGGGCTGGAACTGGGCAGAACAGGACTGGTCGAGGTAACTGCCGAACAGGCTCATCGGATCTCGGCGCAAGGTGCACGCCTGACCAGCTCTGCACCCATCGAACTAATAGCCCTGCTTTTCGTGCACGATTCGCATTCGCCCGAAGAAAAGTTGCTCCGCGATGCGTTAGCGGTTTGCGTGGACCGCGCCTCCATTCGTAGCGTGCTGCTGCAAGGAACGGGAGAACCTGCAGCCAGCATTCTGCCGAACTGGATGAGCGGCTACGGATTCGTATTTCCGACGCAACCTGACTTGCAGCAGGCGCGTCGCGATCGCGAGCAGGTACACACGATTCCGGTCTGGACGGTGGGATACGACGCCAATGATTCTATTGCTCGGTTGTTGGTGGAGCGCATCGCTCTTAACGCGCGCGATGTAGGCCTGTCGCTGCAGCCAAGCACCTCACGCTCAACGGACCTTCGCCTCGTGCGCCTTTCCATAGTCTCGACGGATCCATGGATTGGTCTGGCCAACGTGGCGACTGTGGCCAACTTGCCAATTGGTGACGCGGGTGGTAATTCCGTCCAGGATCTTTACCGCGCGGAGCAAGCGCTGCTCGCGACTCAGCGGCTCATTCCTTTGTTTCATCTTCCCGCAACTTATGCGTCTGCCAAGTTCCTGAGGGACTGGTCAGTGGGCGCTGATGGAAGCTGGCGGCTCGCCGATGCCTGGTTGACGAGCGAAAAAACGAACGGTGATAAGCAATGACTTTTCGCCGGAAATTGCTAGCCGTCTTTGCACTGACAGTATTCTTGTCGGTTGCGACAGTGGGCTGGCTGGTGTCAACCCTGAGCCGCAGAGCATTTGAGCTTGCCGATGACGAGCGGACCTCTGCACTGGTCACACAATTTCGCCACGAGTTCAATCGCCAGGGGGAGGAAGTCTCGCGCCGTATGGAGGCAATTGCAGCTTCCGAGCCGGTCGCTCGAATGGGGTTGGCCATGAACAATAGGGCTCCGGATTCGGCGGCATATTTTGATGCGGCAAAATCGACAGCGGAAAACTATCAACTCGACTTTTTGGAATTTGTAGACAGTCAGGGAACCATCATTTCTTCCGCGCACTGGCCGGCGAAGTTCGGGTATCCCGAGCCTGCGTTCGCCAGTCTGTCGTCGATGGCTGAAAAGGGCGCGTTCTTGAAGCAAGAAGAACTACAAGACAATGCGGCTCTTGGATTGTTTGCGGTACGCGCCATTCATGTCGGCGAACATCCGGTATATGTTATCGGCGGACGCCGATTGGATAGAGATTTTCTGTCAGCCCTTGATTTACCTGCGGGCATGCGTGTGTTGCTGTACCTGAATCATGGAGATCACTCTGGCAGCGAATCACTCATCAATCCGTCGCGAAGCGCTGAGACTCCAGAGACGAATCGACCGGCAGACCAGATTGCTTCGCTTATCGAAGCAATCCGGCAGAACAACCAGGAAACGACCGCCATCGTACACTGGTCATCGGATCGGGCGGATGATGAACTGTTTCACGCCATCCCCCTACAGGGTACAAGCAATGCGAGTCCAAAACCTTTACTGGGAATTCTGCTCGTAGGCAACTCGCGGCGATCCTATGTTGAGCTGGAACGCCGTATCCGCACGACCGCATTTTTGGTGGGCGGCAGCGGAATCTTACTGGCGATTCTTCTCAGCAGCTGGGCTGCGGCTCGCGTCACGCGTCCCGTCGAACGACTGGCAGGCGCAGCCCAGGAGGTTGCGGCTGGCAATTGGAATGCGCGGGTGGAGATCTCGGGAAATGACGAACTCGCCGAACTTGCCGAATCTTTCAATCACATGACGAGAGAGCTCCTAACCCAGAAGGAGCGACTGGTGCAGGCCGAACGCGTCGCAGCGTGGCGCGAACTGGCTCGTCGTCTTGCTCACGAACTGAAGAATCCCTTGTTTCCCCTACAGCTCACAGTGGAAAACCTGGTTCGAGCGAGACAGCAGGGCTCCGAACAATTCGAAGAGATTTTTCGGGAAAGCTCGGCGACGCTCCTGGCCGAGATTTCAAACTTGAAAACGATCATCTCACGTTTCAATGAATTTTCCCGAATGCCACGACCACAATTGCAACTGGTTCAGATGAATGATGTGATTCGCGGCGTATTGCAGCTTTTTCAGGCCCAATTGGAGTCCCCGGGGCGCGGACAAATCAGTTGCGATTTACAACTTGACCAGCGGCTCGAACCAATCCCCGCAGATCCGGAGCTATTGCATCGGGCTATTTCCAATCTCGTGTTGAACGCCATGGAAGCCATGCCTGAGGGCGGCAGGCTCAGCTTGCGAACTCGCGGGAACAAGGACAACATTTGCCTTGAAGTTTCTGATACTGGTGCGGGGTTGACCGCGGAAGAATGCAATCGGATATTCACACCTTACTACACAAGCAAAGAGCATGGCACCGGCCTGGGACTGGCCATAGTGCAGTCCGTCGTAAGCGATCATGGAGGCACGATCCGCGTCCATAGCGAACCGGGTCAGGGAACTACATTCGTGATCGAGTTGCCGAGAAATCCGGATACACTGCAAAACGGCTCGGAAAAGAACCAGGCCGAAACCATCTCTAGCATCGCTGCCGAATGAACGGGGGGAAAACCTTGCCACCGAGAGCGCACCTGTTGATCGTGGACGATGAAGCCAACACGCTGGCTTCGTTGTCTCGAGCATTCCGCCTGGCAGGGCATGATGCGGCAGTTTGCGACAATGCGACCAAGGCGTTGGAGCTGGCCAGAGCGCAGCCATTCGATCTGATTCTGTCCGACGTGTTCATGCCCGGCAAGGACGGGCTGACGCTGCTTGAAGAGCTCAAATCTCAAGGCGTAACGGCGCCGGTGGTGATGATGTCAGGCCAGGCGCACATCGAAATGGCGGTGCGGGCTACGCGATTGGGCGCGCTCGATTTTTTGGAGAAGCCCATTTCCACCGACAAGCTATTGCTCACGGTTGAGAATGTGCTTAAGTTGCAGCGACTCGAGAGCGAAAATCGACAACTGCGACACCGGTTGGGCAAGCATGAAATTGTTTGGAAGGGCGAGGCCATGCGCCGCGTGATGGTGCAACTGGAGCGGGTGGCGGCCAGCGAGAGCCGAGTTTGCATTCTGGGAGAAACGGGCACGGGCAAAGAGTTGGTGGCGCGGACCATTCATGAGCGGAGCCCGCGTGCCTCCGGGCCATTCATCACACTGAACTGCGCGGCTGTACCGGGTGAGTTGATTGAATCGGAACTCTTCGGGCATGAAAAGGGAGCATTCACTGGCGCGGCGGGACGTCACGTCGGCAAGTTCGAGCAAGCCAATCATGGCACAATCTTCCTCGACGAAATCGGGGACATGCCACTCAGCATGCAGGCAAAGTTGCTCCGAGTTTTGGAAGAGGGTGAAGTAGAGCGCATTGGCGGCGATAAGCCGATTTCCGTCGATGTCCGCGTCGTGGTCGCGACCCATCGAGATCTGGAGTCGCGGGTGCGTGAAGAAAAGTTCCGCCAAGACCTGTTTCATCGCATCTATGTTTTTCCGCTTGTCCTGCCTCCGTTGCGGGAGCGCCGCGACGATATCCTGGCTCTGGTAGAACATTTCGCAGCTCAAGTGAGCGCGCAAAATGGGTGGAAGCCAGTTCCCTTCACTGCTGAGGCCATGGAAGCTTTGCAGTCATACTCGTGGCCGGGCAACGTCCGCGAACTGCGCAACATGGTAGAGCGTTTGATGCTGCTTGCGAGTGACGGCAAGGTTGACCTGGCAACGGTTCAATTGGCTTTGCCGAAGAATTCTGTTGGTGGAATCGTTTCTTTTTTATCCTCGTCGGCCGGCTTGGCAGAACGAGTACAAGGGTTCGAACGGGAAGTTATTCTGGCGGAGTTGAAGCATAGCCAGCAAAACGTGAGTCTTGCTGCTAAGTCTCTCGGTTTGGAGCGCAGTCACCTGTACAAGAAAGCAGAACAACTGGGTATTGATCTACGAGCCATGCGTCGTCGGCAAGAACAGCCGCAGGACTGAAACTTTTGAGCAACATTCTTCACACCGCATCGGGAGATTGCATTGAACCGAACGACTTGCTGTCGTTTAATCAGTCTCTTGACATGTCTCGCCTTCGCACGCTCAGCACTCTCGTCACAGAACCACCCTCTCCGCGGCCGATGAAGGGCTATCTACAAAGCAGGAGGACCGAAGCCCTCCTTACAAATCCTTCGTCAAATACATTGGCGATTTTGCAGGCCACTGTCATGCCGCCGTCAGTCCGCTGCCGCGACCAACGCCGACGCCCTTTTCAAGTCATCCGCCAGCAAGCGATGAAACAATTGCTCTCCGGCCTCGCGGCGCACGGAAAGTCGCCCAGCACCGTAAGCGCGCGATTTCAATCCACGTTGCACATCCTCGCAAATCCCCAAATCCTCCTCTTGCACCCGATTTCCCACGTCAACCGATTGTTGGTTGTACTGCCGCCTAGCTTCGCTGACATCGCCGAAATAGAAGTCAAAAATAACTTTGCAATGGTCCACATCTACGGGAATAACTAAGTTGGTGTCCATGTATCCCTCGTAGCAGTTGATCATCAGGTTAGGATACTGCCAGAAATACCATGCACGGTCGCCTTTGCGCGTGGCGCCGGTCGTAACATCCTCGTCCGAGCTCACCACCGGACTGGACTGAAGGCAATAACGGTCCTCGTTCTCGATTGTGTATTGCTTGTAGTCGAGGACGGAATTGAGACCTTTGTGCAAGTGCGGCACGTGATAGCCGCCGTCCAGATAATTATCCACAAAGACTTTCCAGTTGCAGTGAATGTCGAAGCTGCGCCGATCGAAATAATGTAGTTTGCTGACTTCCAAAGGCGCCACGCGCCTGACCAGGTCGCCGAGAAAGTCCTGCAGCGGAGTTGCATGTTCGTCCAAATTCACAAACACAAAGCATTCCCACGTCTCCACTCGAACCGGGACTAGGCCATTCTGCGCACGGTCGAAATTCTGTACGCCTTCGAACTCAGGCATGCCTTTTAGCGATCCATCGAGGCCATACCGCCAACCATGATAGGGGCATTGCAACATTGATGCCTGCCCGCACGGCTGCGTCACCACAGCGGCGGCATGATGACGGCATACGTTGAAGAATGCACGGAGAACTCCGTCGCTACCGCGCACCACAACGACTGGTTCCCCGGCAACCATAGTTGAAACGAACTCTCCGGCCTCCGTCACTTGGTCCGCTCGAGCCACCGGTTGCCAGGTCTTGCTGAAAACATTCGTCCGCTCCAATTCAGCGATGCGCGCATCGACGTACCAGGGCGCCGGAATCGTCGAGGCTTCGGCCAGCGGCGCACGGTCGTTGTAGCTTGCCAAGATTGTTTGGATTGATGACTTCATGCTTACGCTCTTGTTTGAGATGAAGATAACACCATGTTCAGCAATCCAATCCAGTGAGCACACTCGACGCCGCTCAAATGCCTCTAACCTCGGCGGTCTCCGCGCGTTTCCAGGCGGACATTGCGAGACGAAACAACCGGCTCACCAATCGCGCGTTGCAATAAATCCAGGAACTGCTGAATTCTGGCCTCTTTCTTTTCTGGCATCTCGCCCTGCCTGCGGAAAAGACCAGGATCAAACTCGGCGGTGAGCAACGCATCCTGAAAACGTTCCACGGTCCAGTCAAGAATAGAAACAATCATCTCCACATCCATATCTTTTCGCAACTGGCGTCGTTCCAGACCAAAGCGCACGAAGGCCACAGTGCCATATGGATCCTCGATAATCAGGAAGCGGTTGATCTCGCGCTTCAACGTCAGATCAGTCCCGTAGTTACCGAGCAGCGAGATGCGATAGGGAATCCAGTCTTCATGCAGCAAGTGCTCGGTGCTTGCCAGCCAGTAGCGAAGCACTTCGAAGAAGCCACGATTCTTCACTTCAGCGGGGGCGTCCAAATACTTTGGAAAAGATCGCACCGCCCGCTTGTAGACCTCAAAAAATAAGCCGTCCTTGCTCCGGAAGTGCTGGAAGATCGAACCCTTGGCAATGCCCAGGGCGGCGGCCATGTCACCGACGCGCGCTGCCTGATAACCCTGCTCGGCAAAGTGCTGCATCGCGATTTCGACGATGCGTGAGCGCTTGGCCTCGGAACCAGGACGTTGCGGCAGGTGACGCTGGTGGCGCGGCGGGCTAACCGGATTGCTGGCAACGCCACCCATAACAGTGACCTCAAGTCACGGAAGAGTACATGAGAGATGGATGAATTTCAACTTCATTTTTGCCAAACGTTGCGATAGTGTTAGGAGCTTCAAAATAGCTTTATGTGACCCTCGGTCACCACAACTTTGCAGGCAAACTCCAACTCGATTTACGACACCATCGTCATTGGCGCCGGCCATAATGGCCTCACTGCGGCTGCTTATCTGGCAGGCGCGGGCCTATCCACGCTGGTCCTCGAACGAAGAGAAATTGTCGGCGGCTGTTGCGTAACCGAAGAGATCGCTACCGGATGCCGTGTTTCGACGACATCATACATTGCCAGCATGCTGCGACCCGAGGTGATCTCAGAGCTGCGCCTTGCCGACTTCGGACTGCGCATGATTCCCTGTGATCCGGCTATTCAGGTTCCCTTTCCTGACGGGCACGTCGTCCCCTGGTGGATGGACCGCGAACGGGCCAGACAAGAGTTCGCCAAGATCTCTGCCAAAGACGCCGACCGCTTCGTCCAAGTGGACGACCAGTTGAAGAAGCTTGCCCGCTATCTGCAGCCGTTTTTTCTTGAGCCTCCCCCGGAAATCGGCACAACCACCATCAACGGATGGGGGGATCCTTTTCGCATGGGCAAACGCTTCCGTGGAATTTCCAGCAACCAGATTTCACTGCTCGTTTCATTTCTGACCGGCAGCCTGGGCGAGTTCCTCGCCAACAACTATGAATCCGAGCAAATCAAGACCATGTTCCTTGCCAACGATGTTTATGGCAAACACGGTGGCCCTATCAGCCGGGGACCGCGATCGGACTTCTCTTTCATCTGAGGAGCGGCGGGGAGCATGAATTGCAAGGCTTCTTCGGACACGTAATGGGGGGCATGGGATCGATCACTCAGGCGCTGGCTGCCGCCGGACGCAACGTGGCGTTGAGATTCGCACGTCTTCTCCGGTCGCTCAGATTGAAGTACGCAACGGACGCGCTCGCAGTGTCGTGCTGGAAGAGGGGACGGAGGTTCGCGGGCGCATCATCCTTTCCAATGCGGATCCCAAGCGAACTTTTTTGAAGATGCTTCCATCGAGTGATTTACCGGAAGATTTTCGGAACGCCGTACGCGGCATCAAGATGCAAGGGCCCTGCGCCAAGGTCAATATGGTTCTGGACCAGGAACCCAGATTCACGGGAACTTCCCCGCGCGCGACGCCTCTTGAGCGCACGTTTTACACGCTCGTCCCGTCGCTCGAATTTGCCGAGCGCCGTTACGACATTGCCAAGTTCGGCGGGATACCTGAACAGCTTTGGGTGGATTGCGTGGTCTCCTCGAATGCAGACGACTCGCTGGCGCCACCGGGTAAGCACATCCTCACCTGCTTTGTGCAATAGGTTCCCTACCATCTGGGATGACAAGCGCGAACTGCTGGGCGACCGCGTGGTGAAGAAAATACTCGAGTATGCGCCGAATGTGGCCGGCGCAGTCGTGGCACGGCAAGTATTGACGCCGCTTGATCTGGAACGCACGTACGGCGTTACTGAAGGCAATATCTTTCACGGCGACTTGCGTCTCGAGCGGCTTTTTTTATGCGTCCGGTACCAGGCTGTGCGCAGTACCGCACTCCGACTGACGGCCTATATCTGTGCGGGGCTGGTGCACATCCGAGTGGTGGCGTAACCGGCGCACCGGGGCGCAACGCCGCACATCAAGTATTGCGCGACTGGAAAAGAGGGCGTTTCAAGGAAGCGGCCGCTTGAGCTTCACTTGCCGAGTGCATGAAGGCACCGTTCGAATTCCTGGACGACTAAGGCAGAGGAAAAGAAAATGAAAAAGAAAGGTATTCTCGAAAGGTTGAAAGGAGGTCCTGTACTTGGCGACGGCGGATATTTGCTCGAACTGGAAAAGCGCGGATGGGTGCGCGCGGGTCCGTTTACGCCAGAGGTGGTCCTTACGCATCCAGATGCCCTACGCGAACTTCACGTCGAGTTTCGCGAGGCAGGCGCAGAAGTACTGCAGGCGCTCACGTTTTACGCCAGCCGCGACAAGCTTGCCACTGTAAGTCTCGAGAATCGTTTGGAAGACTTCAACCGGTCTGCGGTTCGGATTGCCCGCGAGGTTGCGGGCGACCGTTGCCTGGTCGCCGGAAACCTGAGTTTGACATGGATGTACGAGCCGGAAAGTCGGTCCGCGGCTGACCGGGTTCGGAAGACTTTTGATGAGCAGCTTTCCGTGCAAGTGGACGAAGGAGTGGATTTCATCATCGGTGAGACCTTCTCCTGGTTAGGCGAGGCACTCATCGCGGTGGAGCGCGCCAAAAAAAATGTTTACCGACGATGGTTACCATTTGCTTCGAAAATAAGGATGAGACCGCAGAAGGCAAAAGCGCCGCGGACGCCGCTAAGGCTCTGTTCGACGCCGGCGCCGACATCGTCGGCATGAACTGCCTGCGTCCGCCGCAGCACATCCTGGGCCCGATGGAGCAGATGCGAGATGCGGTTTCCGGATACTTGGCATGTCAGCCGGTTGCGTACCGCACTCCTCAGAACAAACCCGACTTCACTAGCTTGCCTGAGTTTCCTTACGCGTTGGATCCCCTGCAACTCACACGCAAGGAGATGGCGGACTATGCCGTGCAAGGCTCGTGATATGGGAATCAACTTTATTGGAGCGTGCTGCGGCACAGTCGCTGTGCACATCCGTGAAATGGCTCGCGCGCTGGACAAGTTGCCGGAGGATTCTCGTATCTGGAAGAAAGGCGGCGAGAGACCGATGTCGGCGTACGAGTACTACGACCACGACAAACTGAAGGCGGGCGCGAAATAGAGATGGCGGATGCGGGTCATTCCGGCCCGCATCGCGAATACTATTCGCTGCTATCCAACGTTTCGTGCGCGCGGTTCCTCTGCATGTACCAGAGGCGCATCAACCAGGTGTTCGCTCAGGAACCAGACTTGGAGTTCATTGGGACGCGACACATCGCTCAGAACCAAGTCGTTGGTGCCGTCATCGCCAATTACAGAGGCCCGGCGAGCCAATGTCCGGCACTGACCAATGATGATCTGATGCGCGTCCAGCAGACGCGATATCTGCACCGGAACCTCTTCCCTGCCCCGTGGAGGACGCTCGAGGCGCGTGGTCTCAGCGACATCGGCGGCCATGGCCAGTGACACTCCTCCCAACAACTGAATGCGTTCTGCAATCAGATCCACGATCTCTACCTGCTCATCGAAATGCTTGTCAAACAGCAGGTGCAGTTGATAGAAAGTCGGCCCTGCAACCTGCCAGTGTGACTTCTTGTAGAGATCGCGCAGCGTCATGCTATCGGCGAGCAACTGGTTGAGTTGCTCGGTCATCTCTAACCGCACGGGCTCTTCGAGCTCTAGCGGCAACAGGTACGAGACTGTTCCGTACTTCTGAATCTCGCTCGTACGCTGATGAATGCGGGGCTGGGCTGTGATTTTCGCCACCCGTATTGTGGCACTGTCCTTTTTCGTCATCTTGGTGTCCTCATCAATTCGGATTGATTTAATCCCTGGGGCCTAACGTCGCCTAGCAAGATACTGCTTTCGATGCCAGCGAGCCATATCGGATGCCAGTTTTTTCTTTAGTCCTGTCAGATGCGAAAGAACCACTTCAGACACAAACGTGTCGTACGCATCCTGAGGTTTGTATCCTGTTCGCCGGCATTTCCATTTCGATTGCGTGCGATCACCATGCATCCGATCGTTATCCGTGCAATCACTCCCTTCGATCACTCCGCGCGATAACTCAGCCTTCGCGCGCCGTTTGACGCTACCACCCAGCGTTGCTATGATCGAAATGCGGGGTGGAGCAGTCTGGTAGCTCGTTGGGCTCATAACCTGCCGCTCCTTAGGATTCCCAGGAGTTCCTTGGAAGTTCTATCGAGCTTTGCAAACTGGGCGTCCGGCGCAGCAATGCACCGGAAGATCACTCGTCAAAGTCGGTGGAACCTACGTCGCGCGAGCGATATGGCAATACCGAACCAAGCCCCCGTAATGGTGGGGGAAGGCGTAGAGACTGGATGGCGAGCATCCCTCGTGGATGAAGGTACAGTCCGACTCTCATCGAAAGGTGAGTCAGATCGCATAACCCAAAGGTCGGCGGTTCA
>WNGK01004661.1_pt1 | contig 29858 bp, 31 predicted proteins | sample 5400601 | NCBI WGS metagenome assembly WNGK01 (sample SAMN13153376, study PRJNA577476) | soil metagenome | isolation source: 60 cm soil or saprolite under Garry oak tree replicate 1 | place: USA:California | collected 2016-06-15 | reverse complement strand
CGACGCGCGGCGCCAGCGTACGAAAAGGGAGTAGCGGGCATGCCGATGACGTCGATGAACAATGCACAAGCTCCTCCATTTGCCGGCGGAGTGCCTTCGAGAATGCGCGCGTCATAGGTGAGATCATTGCCGGAGAGCTGCGGGTTGCTAAGTTCCACTACCAGGTCCGATACGTTGTCGCCACCAAAGACCGAGAGCGTGGCATTAGGATTATCCTTCAGGAAGCTGTCCTTTCCCTGACTCCACAGCGGAACGAACTTGCTGGTCTGCATATGCCCGGCCATGCGCGCCGGACGGTCGGTGAAACATACGGTCACAGGGTTCACTCCTTGCAGGACGAGCTTTCCCTCCTTAAACGTTACGTCCTTCGCGTTTTGCACGAAGAGAACATCGACGTTCTTTTCCGACTGTTTGCCGGTGGCGGTCCAGGTTATCAGCGCATCTTTATCGGTCGTTTCGGCTGGAGATTGCGCATAGATCGTGGATAGGTTGGCCATGCTACCCGCGGCAAGGGCAGCACAAATCAGGATGAGCTTATTTGTTTTCATAAGCGCAATTTCGCTGCTCTGCCGTGATCTGCCTATAGGACTTTAGGCTTATAGCTAGAACGACGCGCGTGACAGGGTTACAACGTGACTTAGCGCCAAAGGCGCAGCATTCACCGCCAGCCTGGGGCAGGGCCCCAGAATTCTTCGTACCCAAAAAGCGCCAGCGCTGAAAGCGCGATTCACTTCCGGCCAAGTTCGATACATCATCGGCGCTATGCCTCAATCGTTAAGTAAAGTCATCCTTCACATCGTCTTTAGTACGAAGAATCGCGAACCCTGGCTCGATTCACACGTGCGGCCGCGCATGCACGCTTATCTGGCCACAATTTGCCGTGACGTCGCTGCTGAAGTTGTGCGCGTTGGCGGTGTTGGTGATCACGTTCACATTGTCACCACGCTCCCTCGAACTGTTTCCCAAGCTGAGCTCGTCGAGCGGATAAAGAAGGTATCCTCGAAGTGGATCAAAACACTTGATGCCCGCTCTCGCGGTTTTTTCTGGCAGCGTGGGTATGGTGCGTTTTCGGTGAGCCCGAATCAGATCGAGGCGGTGCTGCAATACGTTGAGGCGCAAGAAGAGCACCATCGCACTCGCACGTTTCAAGAGGAATATCGCGAGCTGTTGCGCAAGCACGGCGTTGATTTCGACGAGCGGTATGTTTGGGATTGAGAACCTCCCGCCGGATTGAAGCGCGCTTTCAGCGCTTTGTTGAACACGGCGATTTGAGCTCCTGGGGCGATGCCCCAGGCTCGCATGAGACAGCGTCTTTGGCGCTAAGCAGATACAGCGACACGCGTTACACCGTTAAAAGGTCACAACGATGAGCCTCGCGTCGACGGCTCCAGCTTAAGAACGCCTGGATCAAAGCAAAACGACAGTCCCGCCCTGCCACGCCGCAGTGAATGTATAGGTCTGTCCTTGTACTACAGTTAAAGTCTTTTTCGTTGGCGACAGAAACAACTGGTTCGGTCGCGCGACAGCGGATACAACGTGCTGCCCGGGCGATAAGGGACCCTTGTAGGTTTCCCCCACGCCAATGCTACCTACACTCACGCCATCTATCTTTATGTCGACAAACAAGGCAGTCCCCAGGTTAGGGGCTCTCCGAATGATTAGTTGAGCAGCATTTTGACCAGCCGGCGCAGCAACGGAAGCCGTGGCTCCGGGGGCCGCTGTGCCGCTCGTTTGGCATCCTGATAAGCCGGCGCACACCAGCGCGGCAATCAACAGAGCATAACAGTGATAACTAAATTTTTTCATATCCCAGACTACTTTCATGCAGATACTTCCGCAAATAGGACCTTGGTCCAACGAACCTGCATAAAATTCCCACCGGTTTCGAAGAATGCCTCGTCGAAGTAATTCCTTAGGTAACTGGTCGAGTCAAAATTCGAACTCTCCCATCAATGACCTTGGTGATAGCGATCGGGTCGAGAGCAGAATGAGTCGTGCGAGGCTCGCTGGGAACCTTTAAAGCTTGCGAGCGTTTACGCGCACGCAGAAAACCTGGCAACGTGCTAGCGACCAGGATGGCGATGACCGCCAAAACGATCACGATCTCGATGAGCGCGAAAACTTGTTGAATGTATTTACGGCACGGCATTCTGAGAGGCGGACAACGCACGCATGATTCGTTTACGAGATTTTCAGACCCGACCTCCCGTTCGACAATTGGACTTAGGTCGTACAAAAAACATGCGGGCCGCCTCGTCGGAGCCGGCCCGCGCGATTCACGATCGCATTATTGCGTGCTGATACCGGGCAAGGCCTGAATTTTCGTCACCGGCGGCACCCTCACCTGACAAACTTCTAAAAAATAATGCCGGTCGTGATCTGTGGGCCGTAGGTCGAGGTCTTCCAGACGAAGCGGTTGCTGTCGTCTTCATAATCAGTATAGAGATAGCGGAAGCCGAGTTCGGAATAGATGCTCCGCGTGATTTGACAGCCGAGTCCGGCGGAGACCTGCGTTGTGATGTCCGAACCAGCCCCAAAACCGCCGACGTCCACCTTGCCTGTAAGATAAAAAGCTTTGGTTAGAGCATACTGCCCACTAATTCCAATATAGGGATCAAACCAATATTCGGTCAGCCTGAAGGTCTGATTAAGTTCGCTATTCAGAATCTGGACAATTTTTTGGCGGCGCTGCATCCGGTCAGGGATTCGCTTGGCCGCCAGGATGAGTTTGACCAGCTTTGCTTTTTCACCGAAGCCTAGAGGTGGAACCGGCAGCGGAGGATTGCGGCCGTCGAGCGCCCCATTTAGAAGGCGGTCGAGCAGTCCCTTCACGTCTCCGGGACGGGCATTGACGAAATCGGTCACGGCCTCAGCGATCTGACGGGGAGTTCCCTCAGTTAACTCGAGGTTGGTATAAACATTGGTGTAGCGAGCGCCAGCTCTCAGATCGATCCAACCGCGTGGTCCTTCCAGAACCCGGTAGTAGATTTCGCCGTCAGCCAGGTACTGGGACATGGCGATGTCCACCTTCGAGATAATGCGCTTTGGATAGGCAGGAGCCGAAAGGTCCATATAGAGGAAGTCGCCATAGACGCCAAAGCGGCCTTTCCTCACATCGGCGCTCAGAGACATGAGGGAATCGACATGCTGAATGATCCGATCGAAGGGGACGTCCACATCTACATTGACTCCCTGCAAGCCGACCGTGCCCGTAAGACCAGCTAGCCAGCCCGGCGAGCCCAGATTGAAGTGCCACTGGTTGTCGGTGATTGTTGGTGGCGGGGGTGCCAGCACCTCCTTCGAAGTGCCGTACGTCTCCGATCCGGCGAGAAGAACTGGTGCGGAAAAGAAGATGGTTGCGATTAAGAAGCGATTAACGATCCGATTCATTAAAGTTGATTGGTTCATAGTGGTACGGTTTCGTCAGCGGTTTTGTTAGTGCTCGCGAGAAATAGCAACTCGCCAGCCATTGCACAATCCTTTTTGTGACTTTCTTTTGCGCGCTTCGTCTGGATGCTTGCGATACAGTTTCTTAGTTGGCGTCTACGAAGTCGATTATCAGCGTGCCCTCGGTGTATTGTTGCACCTCGGCATTCATCGCCCACGTGCGATAAGCTCCGAAGCGGGTGACTGCCACACCTCCACCGGGCAGAACGTTGAGCTTCTGTTGCGTTATGACAGCCGCAACGACGTAGAGACTGGCATTTGCGCCGCTCGTCTCCTTGAGGCCGCGAGCGGCGAGACTTGAACGCAACGCCTGTTGCAAGACTGCATTATTCGTCGGGCCGAGCCCTGATGCGGCGGTGTCGAGCATTTAGGTGTGATACTTACCGAATGATGCGGAATGATCGTAGTCGGTCTTGACGGTGACGGACGTGCAGGCGGCTAGTCTGCCGAGGACCACGGAAACGATCAGATAACGGAAGGATTTGGATATTGATTTCATATTTTGTCTGGGTTGTAAGCCCGAGAATGCAAGGCCGCCGCCAGCATGTCTATTGGACTTTCGTCCTATAATCGTGGTTGTGTCTGAAAACAGACGATTGTAAACCTTTTCGCGGCGCAAGAAAACCGGCCTCCCAATGAAAGACAAGCCGGTTCACCTAACCTAGCAGGGAGATTGCTGTCGGTTAGAAGAAATGAAAGCGTAGGCCCGCGCCGACTAAGTGCTGCCCCAGATCGCGACTCTCATTCGTATTGATTTGGGTGCTGGTATAATTGAGGTAGTGGTATTCGATGAAGGTGCTGAACCTCGGAGTCCAATAGTAATCTGTGCCTGCGATCACCTGCCACGCGAGATCCGAGTGATTTCGACCTCCGCTCGTGCTAAAGGTGCCGTGCGGGGTGGTGACGTCGATACCAGCGGATTCCGCATAGTAAATGCCGAGGCCGCCGCCGACATATGGCTGGAGTCTTCCAAAAGCGAATCTCCCGATGAAGTTCCCCATAAACGCCCCAGTGTTAATGAAGGAAGTCACGCTACTGCTCCTCAACACAACACCTTCGGGATCCCTCAAGGTGAAATCAGCGCCACCTCTGAAGCCGTTATAAAAAAAGTTCCCTTCAATGGTCGGACGAAATACGCCTGTGCCAAAAACGTAACCGAGTTTGATGCCGCCGAAGAACCCGACATCGTTTTTAGGATCGACTTCGAGAGTGAACCCGAAATCATCCTCAAAAGTTCTGGTTCCGCCGCGGCCTGATAGACATTTGCTCCCGCGTCGATCGCACCATAAAAACCGAGTCCGTAGAGTTCCGGCGGTGGCGGTGGGGCGACCTGCTTATAGGACCTTAGTCGTACGTCGAACCGCCGCAGCAATGAACCGATGCCCGCGGGACAAATGAAGATAGTACAGAATTATAGGGCGAGGGTTCTTGACTCTTTATAACGCCACCCGTCAATCCCCGCGTTGAGATGGGCTGCGAGGATAGTTGGTAGTTTGTCTGCCTTAAAACAAGTTACCCCGCGTGTACTAAACACGCGAGGCACTCATTCAGCCTTTAGGCGGCTCGGTGTTGCCGAGAGGATTGTGGCATCGCGCCGAACTCCAGTACATCCTCGGAGATCTTAGTGATCGCCCAGGGTTCCGGAGTAGTCTGCAGGAGCACATTGGCTTCCACGATCTTGCGACCAACTGGTCGCAACGATTTAATGGAGAAGCCTTCCGCTGCCGTTACAATGTAGCCTTGGCCACCTTGCTGGCAAAAGAATGTGCCGCTTTCTCCGCGCAACGCCTCTGCCAAGTCGGGATGTTGAATTGTCCCGTTTATCGGTAGTTTCGTTTGCATGTTTTTGCTCCTTTCTAATGGTCCCCATTAAGCGGGGAAAAATAAGCTGCCGTCATATCCAAGCACTGGTAATCTGAGCTACGCTGGCAGCCCGCTGGACGCCACATGCGATCTAGAGCGTCGGTCGTGTCTGTCACAGGTAGGAGTTACTTGCGCAAGAACAATCAAGGTGGGATTCCAGAGGAAAAAAGTCTGCTTCGACTACCCTGTTCATCTTGCTTTTCGATAACGTATTTTGACAGCGCATATCCCTACCTCGTCAGACAGGTGAAAAACCACGCTCCGAGAAATCCGACTATTGCGCCTAGTAACGGGGAGAACATGGCGAACCAGAACGGGATCGCCTCACGTAAGGGGAGGGAATCGCGCCTTCGTATTTGCGGAGGGTGCGCCTGTGACAGGGGGATGAATTGCATGCGTGACTTCAGCATTTCGAATTATTGCGTCAGGCGTTATTTATCGCGAAAGGAGTTAGACTCAGGGCATCGGAAGTTTCCGCTCTTGCAATGTCGGTAGCCGCGTATCGTCGAATCGCTTGTCTCGGCCGATAATCCCACGCCGATGTAATTTGTGGCACGTTTTTCTTTCTGGGTGCGCGGCGCGCTTCGTCGAAGTTACTCCGGGTAACCAAAGCACTCACGGCGCCGCCAAGACAAAGCAAAATGCCGGCAAGGCCGAGCACTATGATCGTCAATGACCGGGAATTATTTGCCAGGAGGTAACTTCCGCCGAAGCCAGCTAAGAAGCCGACAATGATGGACGAGATGATGTATGACGCGCCTTGTTTTTTGGTTAGTAATGCGTCTAAACTGCTTGGGAACGAGATTTTCATTTGGCAGAAGTGAGCGCCAGCCGCACGGCGGTCAGGAGTTCTTCGTCGTCAAAAGGTTTGCTAAAGAAGGCCGACGCTCCTCCGTTCAATGCTGCGGAACGAACCAGTCCATTGTACGTAACCTTTCCGGTAAACATGATGACGCGTGTTGAAGGTGAAATCTTGCGAAGCTGGGATTGGACCTTCAGGCCGTTCATCAGCGGCATAAAAACATCAAGTAAGGCAACCGCCGGGCGATGAGTCCGCGCATACAGCAAGAACTCCTCGGGATCGCTAAACTTTTCTGCGTGCAGATCGACTGACGAGAAAAGCCGGCCCAACCCCTTAAGGACGGAGGGATCGTCGTCGAGCAAGCAAATAACGGAGGCATTGGAGCTTGGCACGGCGGGGGAAACTACGGTCGACGGCTGGCGGACGCTATGGGACCTTGGTCTCAGCCTTGCCGGAAGCGTGAGGCACGCTCTCTGCACCAACCGCAGAAGCTCGGCTACCGAGGTGGATTCGTTCATGGTTCTCCTCTTTTCTCCCGAATGGAATGGCCGAGCGCACGATGCACCGCGCTCAAAAACTGATCGTCGTCGAAAGGCTTGATAAAAAAAGCGGCGATGCCAGCCTGCATCACGGTAGCCTCAGCGGCGGAGTCCTCATGGCCGGTGATGAAAATCACACGAGTCTGGGGCGACCTCGCACATAGATGCGCCAGCAGTTCCATCCCAGTCATGCTTTCCATCCAGATATCCAAAACGGCGAGCGGGACGGAGTTTGTCGCCAAGTGCTTGAGAAAAGCTTCTGGTTCGCTGAAGGCACGCACGCTGAATCCGTCAGATTCGAGCAATCGACTGACGGATTTTCGCACCGATGGGTCGTCATCAACCAGAGCGATGACTTCGGTGTGGCCAATTCCGGGCCGGCCCTGTTTTAATTCCTTCGCTATTATTTGGCTCTTATTTTTGGGTGAATGGAGATGGGCACCTCGTCCAGACGAGTGGCCCCTTAAAGTATGAGGAGTGCGTTTATGCATTGATAGATGAGTCCTCCCTCTTGTATTAGGCATTGTTGAGTGCGTATGGGTCCAGACACAGGGTCTGGGCCTTGTTCGCTGTGATGCGTCTGTGGGCCGGGTGCGGCGAAATCGCTTCGCCGACCGGATAATCCAGCACGCGTGCTGAGTGTGAGACGTTGCCGTTAATGGGTAAGCCGCGCGTGATCGCATTCCGAAGCCTTGTCAGCCGTCGCCTTACTCTTGTGGGCTTGGTGAAGTTTGTGCGAACGCCCCACCAAATCCACGCGAGGCCGCCCGGAGCGGCGAGAGTTTTCAATTCGGCAATCACATCTGCATCTCCGTAGGCATTCAGGAAGCAAAGGGCGAAAGGGAGCCATCGTCGGCCGGAAACGATTCCAACCAGATCGTGTTCCGCCGTGCTGAATTTAACGCGGCGGAACACAGCCCCTGCGACTCCGGCAAGGAGAAGCAAAATGCCGGGCACCGTTAGCGCCGAGTAGTGGAATGCTGCAAAGCAACTTCCGCTGAAGCTAGTGAAGATGTGTGGCACGCTGCTAGTTAGCGTGTCAGCTCAGCGGATGGCAATTGGACCTTGGTCTATTAGACCTTGGTCTTATGCTTCCGCGTCTGCCTGATACCGGCTCTTTGCACCAATCGCACCAACCCGGCCACCGAGGTGACACCAAGCTTCTGCATCACCCGACCGCGGTGGACCTTCACTGTCTTCTCCGCCGTACCCATCTCTCCGGCAATCTGCTTGTTCAACATGCCCGTAATGACAAGCTGCATTACTTCGAACTCGCGCGGCGTCAACAAATCAAGAAGACGCCGAGCCCGATTCTTCTCAGTGCTATCGTGTCGCTGCACGGCGGATCGAACCAATGCGTTGTGGACGCATTGAAGCAACTCGTCACCTCGAAACGGCTTCCGAAGAAAATCGACCGCGCCCGCTTTCATCGCCTCCGCGCACATCGGGATGTCGCCATGGCCGGTAATAAATATCAGTTGTTCCTCGCGGTGGCGCTGAATCAGATCTTTTTGGAGCTCGATCCCGGTTAGACCCGGCATCTGCACATCGACGACTACGCACGAAGGGCCGTCGTGTGGTGCGCGCGCCAGAAAATCGGATGCCGATTCAAAGATTTCGCTTTTATAGTCGGCGGAGCGGAGTAGCCGCGCCAGACCTTTTCGCACGGACGCGTCGTCGTCGATCACGAAGACCAAGCTGTTTGGAGGGATCATTCTGAAGCTCCTTTCTCTGCCGGAATAGAAAAGGAGAACCGCGCGCCCCCGCCCTCAACATTCTCGGCCGCGATTGTGCCGCCATGTGACTCAACGATCGAACGCACAATCCCGAGGCCCATGCCCAACCCTTCCGCTTTCGTCGTGAAGAAGTGGTCGAACAGTCGCTTGCGTATTTCCTCGGGAATACCACACCCGTAATCGCGCACGCTCGTGCAAATTGCGCCGTCGCCATTCCGCTCCGTGGCGATCACGACTTTGCGGTGGCTCAGCGGCGTATCGCGCATGGCATCGAAGGCATTGACCACAAGATTGAGCAGGACTTGCTGCATCTGAGTCGGATCGCCTCCAATCGCCGGCAAATTTGGGTCCAGCAAAGTCTTCAACTCGCAGGAGTGAAGCATTGCATCTGAGTTTAACATGCGCACCACATTCGTTACAAGATCGTTCAGATTCACCCGCTGCCAGGTCGGGTGGCCTTTTTTTATCATGCCCCGGAAGGTCCTAATCACATCGCCGGCTCGGCGTCCATCCGCCACGATATCAGTGAGCAGGTCGCGAAGTTCGCTAATGTTGCAATCGCCGCGATCAATAAAGCGCTGTCCCGCGCTAGCGTTGGTAACGATTCCCGAGAGCGGCTGATTCAGTTCATGGGCAATGGATGCCGCCAATTCACCCAACACTGCCACTCGGCTGAGATGGCCGAGTTGTGCCTGGTGCTGCAGCGCTTCCGCTTCAGCGAACTTGCGAGCAGAGATGTCCACGACCGCGGCCAAAACGAGCATGCCATCCGGGGTTTGAATCGGATTTAGTCCGATCTCGATTGGAAATTCACTGCCATCTTTTCGCCGCCCGAATAATTCCCGACCGGCACCCATCGGCCGAGCCGTTGGCGCAGCGAGGAATTGCGCCCGATGAACTGGATGCTGGCTAGCGAACCGCTCCGGCACGAGGATTTCCACAAGTTTTCCGAGAAGCTCCTCGCGTCGATAGCCGAAAAGCTCTTCGGCATGAGTGTTCACCAAGACGATACGGCCCCGATCATTCACCAAGACGATGCCGCTCGGCGAAGCTTCCGTCGCCAGGCGAAACAAATCTTCTGCCTGCTTCCGCTGCGTCACATCCATCGAAACGCCCCGGGTGACGACAGTTTGGCCGTCCGCCCCGGGCATGCAGCGTCCACGCTGTTCCATCCAGCGTACCCTCCCGTCCGGAAGTATAACCCGATACTCGCACTCGTAATCTTTGCCGGTCGCGGCCGCATCCTTCAGCGTCTGCAGGAGTCGATCGCGATCATCGACATGCACCACTCGGGAAATAGTGTCTTGCAATGTGAGCTTTCCAGAAGCAGGCAACCCCAAAAGAGCACGGCGCGTTTTCGAGCCCCAGAGCTCATCGGTGTTCGGGTTCCACTCCCACAATGCGAGATTGGCCGCCTCCGCCGCTAAACTCATCCGCTCCTCGCTTTCGCTCAAATCCTGCTTCTTCTTTATCAACTCAGTGATGTCCATACACGAACCGATGTAGCCAGCGAAGTTTTTCTGAGCGTCGTAGCGCGGGACCCCGCTGTCAGAGACCCAGCGATATTCGCCATCATGACGTCTCAGCCGGTATCGCATGACGAACGGCTGCCGGGCGTCAAACGCTTCTGCGTAGGTTTTGAGGCAGCTCTGAAAATCGTCCGGATGCACGCCCTCGGACCAGCCATTTCCCATTTCCTGCTCAATCGTGCGGCCGGTAAACTCGAGCCAGGACTTGTTGAAGAAAGTGCAGAGTTTGTCCAAGCCCGACATCCAGATAAGGACGGGCGCCGAGTCAGCTACCACCCGGAAACGTTCCTCGCTTTCGCGCAAGGCCATTTCGGCCTGTTGTTCCGCCAATGCATGGGCGAAAATCTGGCCGATCAAGCGCAAGGTGTTCTGTGCGGCTTCCGACCAAACACGGGCTTTGTGAACCCTCACACAGTTAATCCCGCGCACAATGACACCGCTCACCATCAACGGAAAACCCATCACCGCCCGAGTCCCGCGTTCGCGGGCAAATTCCCGTTCCGCGATCGCTTGCGCCGGCAGCTCTTTGGTGAGATCCGACAACACCACAGATCGCCCTGCGCAAAGTTCGCCCAGGTACCAGGGCAATTGGTCATAAGAAAATTCCCGGGCCAGCCTCGGCACTCCCTCGCGCGCGACCTGGTGAGTATTGCGCGCCTGGGTGTGATCAGTCGTGAACTCGAACAAAACGATTCGATCCACATCCAAAGTTACAATCATGCGCTGCATCCACCGTTCGATCTCTTCATTCACCCGGTACGGAGTCACGTTCACAAATGCCGCGCCCACTGCGGCGACAAGCCCTTCGAGGCGCAGTCGTTCGTCGAGATCGCGCCGGACGCGGAGCACATCGCAGTTCAACTCGTAAGCCATCGCCGCCATGATGGCGAGAAACGGCAGACTTATGATATACGGGGCGTGGATGACTCCCACACGAATAAGCGCGGCGCATCCCGCCGCGATCACAATGAAAACCACTATGCTCCCTCCCACCACTAAGGCGCGCCTCCGTCCGTCGCGACTGCGCCGTCGCCACAGCGCGATGGAAGCATCGACAACGAACGCCAATAGCAATACTGAACTAAGGTTACCAATCTCAATCTCTAACAACCGACTATGCACGCCCTCTGCCACAGAAACGCGTTCGCCGAGAAACTCGACATGCCCCAGCCTCGTGATCGGGGAATAGTTCAGATTCAACAACAAGATAAGGTTGAGAATCAGACTAACCAACCGCATACCCCAGGCGGCGTGGCCGAGCCAGGGCCGGCCCGTGCCGAAATAGAGCCGCACGAAAATCACCAGACAAACGACCACTACAAACACGGGCACGTGCGTCCACCGCATCAACGTGCCGAATCGATCCGGTGTCTCCGCTCGCATCATTGCTAACTCAAACGCCGCAATGGCCGCCACGGATACGGCCATCACGGAGCAAATCAGGTTCGCTCGCGCCGTTCGGTCCTTCCACCAGAGGACAAGCTGCATTAGCGCCAGGGTCAAGCACGCTCCGCCGCCCATAGACCAGATGACGGTGACCCAGTTCATATTGCCGAACCTCGCGAAGTCCTCACTGCGACGCGGCGAAACCCCGCCAACGAACAGCGAGAATCGCCGCGCTTCCGATCACGGAAGACACCAGATCACGCGGAGAGACGGTTTGCCACGGCACACCAGATTATACACTACTCGGGTGTAGGTAAAAGTCTGATATTTCAACTACCTGAATCTCTTGAAAGAGCTGCCGCCGAACACAGTTCGCTATGACGGCGACCGGATTAGGTGTCCGAACTCCGCCGACCTATGCTAGAATGCGAGCATTGACTTATTCGCGTGCGCGCGAGTAAGCCGAGAGCGGTTCGGCTGTTTCCAGATTTTTGATCACTGTGCTGAGATACACCGACTCGGGATAAAATGCCTTGTACTTGGTGATCTCGGCGCGGTTCAATACTTTGAATCCGTAACGTTCGAACATCTTCTCCCCGCGCCGGCTTTCGAACGTGACGATCTGCCCGTAAACACGCTTTTCACCGGAGCGATAGAGATAACTCAGATACGCGCTCATGAGGGCGCGCGTTGTGGAAACCCTGCGAGCCTCGGGAAGCAGATTGATGTGAAAATGCGGCGTGCGCCGCGGCGCTGCCGGCACTTCGCGCCAGCCGTGCACGAGCGTCCAGCGAATAAAGCGGCGCGAACGTTCATTGTAGCGGAAGTAGCGGGTCAGCGCGCGGAAAAAAAGCCAGACGTTTTGATAAAATGCGTAAAGCTGATTGCGCAGCGGCTTGCGCGAACCGAGAAGATACCCGCGGATTTCGCCGTCCACCTCCAGGAGAAAACACGATTCCGGTTCGTGGTCGGTGTAGTAGGTGGTGAGAAAATCGGCGAACAACTCGCGATCTTCGTAAACCGGATCAATAGGATCGCCAAGAAAGCCGGTGTCGCAGCAGAGCTTTCTCACTGCTTCGCGGTCAGATTTGCGGTAGCTGCGAATGATGAACGGCTTGTGGTTGTCCCTCTCCATTAAAACGGCGATAGTTTGCGCACACCTCGCGATAAATGCAAAACAGTTCTTCAAATACGCGTGGCCAGCTATACAAATTCTCCGCTCCGCGGGCGGCGCACTCACCCAGGACGGACAACTTCGCTGTGCTCGCTCCTTCGATTGCGTCCGCCAGTGCCTCAGCGCTGTTCTCTCGCGCCCACGATTCCTGGTCGTGGCAAATAACCCGGTCCATGTAACTGCCACGAATTCCTACCACCGGCGTGCCGCACGCCTGACTCTCCAGCGCTACAAGCCCAAATGTTTCCTGAACGCCTGGATGAACGAATAGATCGGCTGCGCGATAGCAACTGGCCAGATCGGCGGAGTCGGTGCAATATTGAATCCACGAGACGTGTTTGCTGCAATTGCGGGACTGCAGCCCTCGAAGTTCTTTCCGCTGCGGTCCGTCTCCGATGATCAATAGATGAAATTCGTTCGGACGCTGCTGCTGCAAAAGCTGGAACGCGCGAAACAATGTCTGCGTGTTCTTTTCCCTCGCCAACCGGCCAACGTAAAGCAGCAGCTTTTGATCAGTGGCAACGCCTAACGATGCGCGTGTAGATTTTGCGTCGTCCGGCCTCGGCCTGAAAACCTCGGTGTTCACGCCGAGGCGCACCGCACGCACATTGCGCACGCCCCAACCTGAAAGGACCTCGGCCAAAATTTCTGAGGGCACAAGCGTAGCCTGAAAACGATTATAAAGTTTGCGGACGTACGCGCGAGTCCACTTCATGGCCCGACGCGTCCCGCCTCTGCCCAAAAATTTCGTGCTGCTACGCAGATATGCTTCCGGGAAATGCGAATGATAAAAACCGACAACGGGAACTTTCAGCGAGTGGCCGATCGAAATGGCTTTCCAACCGATCTGGTACGGGTCGCTTGATTCGATGATGTCGGGCCGCTCGCGTTCCAGAATTTCTTCAACGGCGCGCAGATTCAACAGCGCTCGATAACGCGACGCGCGCGAGAGCAACGGGGAATGGATGGTATAAATGCGTGACCGCGCGGTGGCGGTCATTTGCGTCTTCGGCCCAGGCACAATGAGAACGTGTTCCATCTCCGGCGAGTACTGGTCGATGTATGCAATCTTCTCGTGCAGATATCGCTTTACGCCGCCGCTAAGCGGAGAATAAAACTGGGTCAGATCGCAGATTTTCACGCTTGTTTGGTCATTCCGAGCGAAGTCGAGGAATCTCTTGCTCTTTCGATTCTGTCCCGTTTCGCGGGGCAAGATCAAGAATGTGATTCTAATTCGCTTAGATACCTTTCGGCTTCCATCGCCGCGGCGCAGCCCGAGCCGGCTGCGGTTACCGCCTGTTTGTAAACCCGATCTGCCACGTCGCCCGCCACAAATACGCCGGGGTGCTTGCTCTCTGCCAGATTTTTCGTGATCAAATAGCCATCTGCATCCATGTCCAGTTTGCCCCGATACGCTTGCGTGTTCGGGTCATGACCGATTGCCATAAAGACACACGCCACCGGCAGCTCCCGTTCCTCATTTGTTTTCACGTTCCGCAAACGGACGGCGCGCATCTCGCCTTTTTCGTCGGGAATATATTTCGTCACGACGGTGTTCCAGATCGGCGCGATCTTCTTGTTCGCGAACACGCGATCCTGCATGATTACGGAAGCGCGCATTTTGTCGCGGCGATGAATCAGATAGACCTTTGAAGCGAACCGGGTGAGAAAGAGCGATTCTTCCGCCGCGGAATCCCCGCCACCGACCACGCAGACCGGTACATTTTTGTAAAACGCGCCGTCGCATGTGGCGCACGAAGTTAAACCGTGACCAATCAGTTTCTCTTCGTTCTCGAGTTGCAAATAGCGCGCCGACGCTCCGCTGGCGATGATGAGCGTTTGCGTCTCCAACCATTCATCATCGGCTTGGATCCGGATATTCTTGTTGCTCCCATCGAAATCGGTCACCTCAGCATAAGCGAACCGCGCGCCGAATGTTTCGGCTTGCTTGTGCATGTTGAGGATGAGCTGAGGCCCATCGATTCCATCCGGAAAACCGGGATAATTTTCCACCAACGTCGTCGTTGAAAGCTGCCCGCCCGGCTGGCGGCCTTCCAGCACCAGCGGACTCAAGTTCGCGCGTGCCGCATAAATCGCGGCGGTCAAACCTGCGCAACCGCTTCCGATGATGATCACTTTCTCCATGAACAAATTTAGCACACGGTGCAAGCAGCAAGGATCACAAAGGTGGATCGTGTTGTCCTCAGCGATTTTTCAGTCAACCGCGACGCTCCCTTTGCAGCAGTGCGTTCCGCTTCCAGCTGATCGAAAAGCTGATTCAGGCTAATGTTGTGATGCGTAGGTTTGAGCTCCAGTGGTTGTGGCCCAATGCGAATCCGCTTGGGCGATTTCCTTTTTTTATCTTTTCATTCCGCAACAACCGTCGGATCAGTCGCCGCTTGGCACAAGTTCACCAACAAGGTCAGGCGAACCTGCTGGAGCCAGCACACCGCTTCTTTGGTCCCGATTTGGAGAGGGAACTCGCTTGAGAACTGAACACCAGACCTTCCAAAAGCGAGGCAAGATTCTATGCCTAGCTTTCGCGTCTATTCGCCAGACAAACTCGACGCGCCGTGTTCGGCCCGCCATCGTAATCTTCAGGACACACAGCCAGCGAAGTGATCAAATTCGCTACTGGAGATGTGCTCCGCAAGCCCCAAGAAATTCGTCTGCATTCACGCGGTGACGTGCACCAAATTTTTATGAAAGCCGGTCACGCCGGAAGATGGACTGCGGTCGGCTTCCCATTCTTGCACGTCGCCTTCCCACTCCGTCTTCCAAAGCGACCATGCAAGGTCGCCGCCGGAGTAATAGATCTCGGCGTCCCGCCAGGATTTGCCGTTATCGAAACTAAGTTCCGCTCGCGAAATACCGCGGTCGCCGCCGTAGGCGATGCCTTTGACTTCGATGGGCCCGCTTAATTTGCCCAGTGAAAACCACGATTCGTGATCGGGCGCGTCGATGCGCGAGCGTATCGGTGTGATGAAGTCCGGTCCCCAACCTTGCGTTTCGTAAAATCCTTTTGCGTTCTCGCGGCTGACTTCAATCCGGGTGAGCCATTTCACGTGTTTCTCGCCGAAATAGCCAGGGACAATTATGCGGGCCGGGTAACCGTGCCGATGCGGCAAGGGCACACCGTTCATTTCGTAAGCAACTAGCGTGGTCGGCTCCATTGCTTTCTCCAGCGGAATTGCGTCGGTGTAATTGTCCACGCCCCAGAGACGAACGCGTGCAGCTTGAGAAAGCGGTACTACAGATTCGAGCAAATCGCGCAGTGTTACGCCTTTCCAAACTGCGTTGCTGATCAGGCCGGCGTCGAGTCCGTTACTAATGCACATCAAGGTCGTCTGTTGTTCGACGGAATTCATCATCTTCAAATCGTCGAACCGATACACGCGGGGATTCTCCACCAGGCCGTCTATTTCCAGATGCCAAAGCTGAACGTTGACGCGAGGATCGACAACGTTTTTGGTCACGCAGTAAAACTGGTCGTTTGGTGTGATCGGCTGGACGATGCGGCCTTTGTATTGCAAGCCGTCGTAACTGAATGTCGCCGCGCGATAAAGTTTGCGCGCCAAGGCCACGCCACCGCCAGCCAGCGCGACTCCAATCGCGCTCAGGACAAATGCGCGTCGCCCGACCGTGGGAGTGAATTCTCGATCTTCGGTTCCAACCCTTGGTCGTGCGAGAAATTGAAAGCCCGCTACGAGCGTTCGCTCGAAAACGAAAACGCACAGCGCGAAGCTCACAAGTGTAAGGAGACGCGCGGCATCGATCGGCAATCCGATGTAACTGGTGCCAAGCACCGGCCACAACAAAATCGCAATGGCCACGATCGGAAGCACGACGAAGATCGAGATTGTCCAAATTGTCGCTGGCCTATGGAAATTTCGCCGTGCAGCAAAACCGAAAATCGCGCCGGCGATGGCGCCGACCAGCAACTGCCCGGCGATTGTCGATCCAACACCGAGCTCTTTGAGATGATTGTAGCCGCCCACTTTGCCCATGAGCGAAAGAAATGGCCCCGGCGAAATAAAAACCGAGAGTCGATCGCCAATAATGACCAGCGGCGTCGCTACGCCAAGACACGCCAGCAACAGCATCGTCACGGTCATGGCAGCTGCCGCGACCGAACCAGCCAGCAAACCGGCAGAGAGCGCTTTAACCCTGGTCATTATGGCGGCGATTATGCCCTGTAGAGGCGCTTGTGCCAAGCGCCTGATCAATTCCGGCCACTGTTCGCCGACGCGATCGACGCTACGACTTTGTGAACGCGACTCGCACCAGCGTCGCCATGATGCGCACGCCCGCCACGAACGTCCCGCGAACCGTGCCGGAAACTTTCGACGCACCGCCGGCGCGCCGTCGATGGTTTACCGGAATTTCGAGGATGCGCAGCCCGGCGCGCGCCGCTTTCATCTGCATCTCCAGATTCCAGCCGTAAGTCTGCTCGCGCATACCAAGCCGCTCCAGTGAGTCGCGACGAATCGCGCGAAACGGGCACATATCGGTGTAACGAACGCCGTAAAGGAGCCGCAGAATCAATCCGGCGATCCGCCCGGAAAGAATCTGCTGAAAATTCATGCTGCCGGCTTCGCGCCGGCCACGGGTGCGCGAGCCGATTACGAAATCATGCGTACCACGCGCAATTGGATCGATAAGTTGATTCATAAACTCGGGGCAATCGCTCCCGTCGCCGTCGAGGAATACGATGACGTCGCATTCCGGCCGCAGCGCCGCCACTCCGGCGGAGCACGCACGACCGTATCCGCGATGGGCTTTGACGACGCGCGCGCCAGCCTCGCGCGCGCGTTCCGCGGTTCTATCTGTGCTGCCGTTATCGACCACGATGATGTCGGTCAGGATTTTTGTGGCCACGACTTCACGCACGACCCCGGCAATCGGCTCTTCCTCGTTGAGCGCCGGAATGATGACTGACACGTTGTTCATCGCAGAACCAGCCACGCGGTCGTGAAGTAAATTACGAGCGCAAAAATGTCTGCGAGCGCGAGCGTGACGGGACCGGCCGCGATTTTGGGATCGAGCTTAACGGCGTGCAGCAACGACGGTACGCCGAGGCCGATCAGACACGCGCTCACCAACGAAAGCGCAATGCTTCCGCCAATCACAAACGCGCTGGGCGCGTCGCCACGCCAGCTCCAGACGATCGCTCCCACCAGCGCGCCACAAGCGAGCCCGAGCAGAAGCGCAGTCGCAATTTCCCGCCGGAATGCTGTCTTAAACCAAGCCCACGTGACGCGCGCAGAGCGCAGGGCCTGAGTGGTCACGCTCATCGATTGCGCGCTCACGCTTTCGTTCAGCCCGAGCACCATAATGAGAAAAAATGCGATCACCAGACTGTGCGCGAGCGTGGTCTCAAAGAAGCCGGCGAGAAGCGCGCAGATAGTGCCTCCAGTTACAGTCACCAGCAGCCACGGAAAACGATAACGAAAAACTCGCCAGGGCGAGACGTCGCGGACTTGGGCGAGATGAAACCCGAGCGCCTCGAACAAGTCACTGCGCGTTTCTTCGCGCTCGCCTTCCTCGCTCTCAAGAACGCTGTCCATGAAGACGTCCGTGTCCACGATCCCAATCAGGCGACGCCCAGCATCCACAACCGGAAATGCGAGAAATTTGTAGAGCACGAAAAATTCGCATGCCTCCAGAACGGTCGCTTCTGCCGGCAACGTGATGACGCGCGGCACCATGATCTCGCGCAAGAGAGTGTTCGGAGCGGCCGTGAGCAATCGGCGCGTCGGGACAACGCCGACTAGATGTTTTCGCTCATCGATCGCGTAAAAGTAAATGACCCGTTCGCCGATTCCTTCGCGCCGGATGGCTTCCAGCGCTTTCTCCACGCTGGCGTCCGCTTCGAGCAACGGAAAATCTTTCCGCGCGTAATTGAGAACCGGCGCGTTGAAATCGATCGCGCCGGAAATTCTCATCGCTGCACTTTGTGTACGATTCCTTTGCTTCGCAAAATCTCTGCTGCCTCGCTGAAATAATCGTGAATGTCCGATTGCGAGCGGATCCAATCGATGTAACAAGCGATTCCCTCGGCAAGATCGACACGCGGCCGGTAGCCGATGGAACGGATTCGAGTTGTGTCACTGGTGAGATGCCGCATTTCGCCCGGTCGAAACTCGCCATTTATTTCGGGTGCAATTTCGATCTTGAGGGCGGAGGAAAGTTCCTCCGCGATCTGACGAATTGGCGTTCCTTTGCCGGAGCCGACGTTCACTGGCGATCCATCGAGCTTGTCTGTTTCCGCCGCGAGCAGATTTGCGCGGGCAATGTCTTCCACGAATGAAAAATCACGTGTTTGCTCACCGTCCTCGTAAAGTACCGGCGGCAAATTGTTCAGTAAGCGCGTGCAAAAAATCGCAATCACGCCGGTGTAGGGATTGAAGATCGATTGACGCGGTCCGTAGGTGCAGGAGTAACGCAGCGCTACCGTGGGGATACCGGTCTGTTTACCCCAGAGCAGCACGAGTTTTTCCTGATCAACCTTCGTCAGGCCATAAACGGTCTCGCCACCGACCGGCGCATTCTCCGGAGTCGGAACGCTCTTTGTGATGGCGCCGCACAGCGGGCAGTGCACTTCCCAATCACCTTTGCGCAATTGCTCCACCGGTCTCACCGGTGGGAAAACCAGTCCGTGCTTCGGGCATTCGCCGGCGCCTTCGCTATAAACAGCTTGCGAGCTCGCAGCCACGATTTTTTTGATCGGCAGCTTTTTCTCCCGGATTACTTCGAGCATTTGTGCGGTGCCGAGCGAGTTCACGTGCACAAATTTTGTCATCTCGGGCATGTAACCGCCGTACGCAGCCTGGTGAAAGATGATGTCGATCTTATCCAGCGCAGCCGTAATCGTATCGCGATCGCGTAAATCGCCTTCGATAAACTCTGCGCTCTCATTGATCCACGCCGGTTTGCCGCGCTTATGGGTGTTCGGCTCTAGATTATCGAGCACGCGCACTTTCCACCCCTCGCGGAGCAGGAAATCAGTTAGGTGCGAGCCGATTAAGCCCGCGCCACCGGTCACCAGCGCCCTTTTCGCCACGCTTTTGCTGTAGAGGCACGTGTCCTCACGCGCAAGCGCCTGGCACACTTGCGCTAAACCGGACAAATTCGGGTAGAACCTTCGCGCTCGATAAGGTCACTGAGAAACTTATGCGTGGCGGGCGCCACGCTAACGTTCGGGCTCCGCCTCAGTAATTCGGCACACAACCGCCGCAGCGCTGCGGGATCATCGACATCGTAACCCCTGGGCAACAATTTTATTCCAACACCGATCTCCGCTGCGCGTTCCACTGCTTGAGCAAAAACGCGATCCGTACTCCAATCGATCTCTTCAAACATTCGCCGGTGAAGCTGTTTCAATCCGATCAAATAATATCCGCCATCATCAGATGGACCGATCGCGATCCGATCACCGCGTTTTGCAAGCGCGTTCGCGGCTTCAGTAAAACAAGCTGCCGGCACTGTCGGGCTGTCGGAATTGATCAGGCAAACGGATTCGAAGCCGCACCTGAACAAATCCTCGGCTGCGAAAAAAAGGCGTTCTCCAAATTTTCCCCCGCGCTGCGGCAAAAGCAGGAAATCTGACGGCAAGATTCCTTCGTAAGTCGGTCCGGCTTCGGCAGGAGTGTAAACTGCGCCCCCACGTGCCCCGGACTCAATACACGCACGTGAAATCGACATCGCGAGATCACGCAGAAAGCATCTGTTGAGTTCTGCGGCTTCGGCTGGAGTAAGCGGCGGAACAAGGCGCGTCTTAACCTCTCCGGCACGCGGCGCTTTGGTCATTATGGCAAGAACACATCGTTTTAAAAATGTTCGGGTTGTAGCGGAAGGATCAACAACGGTGCCCGACGACATATTGGCTCCGCGAGTTAGAACAAGTTTCGTTGGGAATCAAATATCTTCACCTTCTGCATGCGAATAAACTGAAGCGGGCTATGCCTGTTCTAAGGCGAAATCAAGGTTTTGATGCTGTGAAAAGAAGACGAACAAAATGAACAAGGACGGTGCCCGGCACGGAGCAGCGGCGGTTATTCGGAGTTGTTCAAAGTTATTGGCTTGTTGCTCAATGATCGATTAACACCGGGAAATGAAACAAATTCTGTTCGCTGTTCTAATCTTGTTGCCGGCACGGTTGTTTGCTGCTGGAGGTGAGTCTTCTCTTTGGCCTATCCAGAAGGCACTCACCCAAAAGAAATATGTCGATCTTACGCATGAATTCGCACCCGGGATTCCGCGCTGGCCGGGTTTTCCTGATGAAACGCGCAAGACCATTTACTGGTACGACAAGCATCCAGACACGATCGGTGTAGGTTTTTTCTCGGAACTGTTCACGCATGTCGGCCAGTGGGGAACGCACGTCGATCCGCCGGCGCATTTCGTCAAAGGGCTGCGCACAGTGGATCAAATCGATCTCAAGGAAATGATTTTGCCGCTCGTCGTCGTTGATGTGCACGAAGAAGTGGCGAAAAATCCGGATTACATCCTCTCAACCGAACGCCTGAAAAAATGGGAAGACGCTCATGGCCAGATTCCTGCAAGCGCGTTCGTCGCGATGCGCACCGATTGGTCGAAGCGCTGGCCAGACGCGGTCAAAATGGAAAATAAAGACACGAACGGCGTCGCGCATTACCCGGGCTGGAGTTTGCCCGCGCTAAAGTATCTTTACGAGGATCGCAAGATCGCTGCTTCAGGCCACGAAACGACCGATACCGATCCAGGAATCGCCACAACAAAAGAGGATTACTCGCTCGAAACCTACATCTTGAGCACGGACCATTATCAGATCGAGTTGCTCACCAATCTGGATCAAGTCCCCGAATCCGGCGCGATTGTCGTTGTGAGTTTTCCAAAACCTAAAGGCGGCTCCAGATTCCCAGCGCGCGTTTTTGCAATCCTGCCCTGAAACCTCCGCTCGTGGTGCGAACAGCCAGGCTGGAAGCTCGGTAAGCCGCTCTGAGGTTAATCGCAAATCTGTGGCGACTGTGCAAGAATCGAGCTACTACGTAGTCAAAATTTGCTTGGGTGAGTTGACCGAAAGTCCCGCCAGGAACGAAGGTAGGCGCTGAGTCATGCATATCACCGACATTATGCGGGGGAATTCTCCCACGTTTTCGTTCGAGTTCTTTCCTCCGAAAACGCCGGAGGCGGCCGAGACCCTCTACCAAACGATTCGCGATCTCGAATCGTACATGCCGCACTTTGTCAGCGTGACTTATGGTGCCGGCGGCTCAACGCGTGATTTAACTCACGATCTTGTCGAGCGCATTCAACACACAACAAAGCTGGACCCGATCCCTCACCTAACCTGCGTCTGCCACAACGAAGAGGAGATCCAAGCGATTCTCCTTCGATACGCCAAGTCGGGCATTGGAAACATCCTCGCGCTTGGCGGCGATAGACCGGCTGGAATTGCTTACGATAAATCGCGGGACTCGTTCCAACATGCAGTCGATTTGGTCAAATTCATTCGCCGATTCAACGACTCCGGCGCGCATTCGGACCGGCGCGGTTTTGGGGTCGGAGTGGCCGGTTTCCCCGAAGGACATCCCGCGACGCCGAATCGATTAGTCGAAATGGATCACCTCAAAGCGAAGGTCGACGCCGGCGGCGACTACATGGTCACGCAACTATTTTTCGATAATCGCGACTTCTACGATTTCCGCGAACGTTGCGCGCTGGCCGGCATTCACATCCCCATTATCGCCGGCATCATGCCCGTTACATCTATGAGTGGATTCAAACGCATCGCCGAACTCGCCGGCGGGACGCGCTTCCCGGCCAAGCTTCTGCGCGCCTTACAGCGATGCGAAAACGACCCTGAAATGGTCAAGCGCGTCGGCGTCCACTTCGCGTTGGAACAGTGTCACGATCTCCTGGATAACCATGTTGCCGGTATTCACTTTTACACGCTTAATCGCTCGGACGCCACGCGGCTAATTTTTGACAGTCTCGGTATTCCGCGTCGGAGGACCGCACAGGCCGCTGCCATTTTCATCGAGTGACGAGGTTCGCAAGCCGCTCACCAAGTGAGCGACGCAGGCGCGCCCGTATAGGATACGGATTGCGAAGACGATCGTTGCCGCTGCGCTTGGGCGTTGGCGCGGAGACTTATCTGGTCACGCCATTTTCTCCATTACGAAACGACAACCGAGCTGGCGAAATTTGCGCGAAGCTTTCGAAACGCGCAGAATCTCGAAATGTCCAAGGTTCGGCGTGCGATCTACTGGCAGCTCGCATCACTAGTGATCGCGATCGCGCTGATTTCCGTACTTTCACGCTTTTTCCCGATCGTCGATTTTACCGAGACGCTGCAACAGCATGTGATGAGTTGGGGCGCATGGGGCGCGATTTGCTATCCTCTGCTTTTTGCGCTTTGTAACATCCTTCTGCTTCCCGGAGGCGTGCTGGCGGTAGGTGGAGGTTTCTTTTTCGGCTTATGGAGGGGGTTTTTCATCGTCTTCGTTGGCAACGTTGTTGCCACTGGGGTTTCATTTGCCTTGAGCCGATGGGTGGCCACTCGATGGTTCAGGCGAAAGTTTTCGCGGGATACCGCACTGCGCGCATTGGAGCCCGCTGTGAAACGGGAAGGGTGGAAGATCATTCTTCTCAGTCAGCTGCATCCGCTTTTTCCAACCAGTCTTCTAAACTATATTTATGGCCTGACGCGGGTGCGTTTTGGGGCTTACATGCTTTGGGCCTCGATCGGGCGGGTGCCCGGGTTATTTTTGTATGTGTATGCTGGAACACTGGGTCAATTAGGGCTCAAAATTGTTCGTGGGAAAAGTTATCCGCGGGTCATCGAGTACTGGATATGGGGAGGCGCTTTTGTCACAACAGCGTTACTATTAGCGGTCTTGGGTCGGATTGCCCATCGGGCAATACAGGCATCGCAGGGCTTTGGCAACGAGCCAGGCTAGCGAAGAGATTTCAATCGAGGCTTGTTGAGTATCGTGATCTCAAGCGACTTGTTATAAGGCACTTATAAATTATGACTTATCGAGTCCGCCCAGGGGGATATAATCGAGCTACCTTGGCGCGATCAAAGGTACCGCATTTTCAGATTGCTTTCGTTCTCCCGTAAGAGAAAAATTCAGATCGACTCGAGATGTTTAAACTACCGACAGAATATGACGTGCTGGTCGTTGGGAGCGGCCATGCTGGTATCGAAGCAGCACTGGCTGCCGCCCGAATCGGATGCCGGACACTGATGCTGACGCAAAACTTGGATACGATTGGCCAGATGTCGTGCAATCCGGCCGTCGGTGGCCTGGCCAAGGGGCATATTGTTCGCGAGATCGATGCAATGGGCGGTGCCATGGGATTGAATGCCGACGCCACGGGCATTCAATTCCGGATGCTTAACCGAGCGAAGGGTCCCTCTGTCCGCGCCCCGCGTGTTCAATGCGACAAAAAAGCCTATCAGTTTCGGATGAAGGCGATTTTGGAGGCGACAGAGAACCTTGATTTAAAGCAGGCCACGGTCTCTGCCGTTCTCGCGGATTGTGGACGGGCACTTGGAGTGGAGACTGATCTGGGATTACGGATCAGTGCAAAGAGCACGGTCGTTACATCTGGGACATTTTTGCGCGGCCTCTTGCACGTTGGCGAGAATAGTAAACCGGGCGGCCGAATGGCGGATACTCATTCGAGTCTGAGCGAAAGCCTTCGGAAGCTCGGTTTTGCAGTGGGACGATTTAAGACAGGTACGCCATGCCGACTTAACGCGCGTTCTATCGATTTCTCGCGCTGCGAGATCCAGCCAGGTGATGAGCCGCCTCCAAGATTTGCATTTTATGATGATGAACAAGCAAGAAGCGGGCGCGAGACCTTCACCCTCAATTACGTGCGGAATGGAGAGTTCCATGTGGAACAAATTCCTTGCTGGATTACGGCCACCACCCCGAAGACGCACGAAATCATTCGCGCGAACATTCACCGTTCTCCGCTCTATGCCGGCCGGATAAAAGGCATCGGTCCGCGTTACTGCCCCTCGATCGAGGACAAGGTAGTTAAATTCTCCAATAAAACTTCTCACCAACTCTTTCTAGAACCGGAGGGACGTCATACCGAGGAGTACTACGTAAACGGGATTTCGACAAGCTTGCCTTACGAGGTCCAACTCGAATTTCTCCACTCGATACCGGCATTAGAAGAAGCAGAAATCATGCGCCCTGGTTATGCCGTTGAGTATGATTACTTTCCGCCGACACAGCTGCTTCCTACGCTGGAGACGAGGCTCATCAGCGGGTTATACTTCGCCGGTCAGGTGAATGGAACATCAGGATACGAAGAGGCTGCCGCGCAGGGATTAATAGCTGGTGCCAACGCGGCTCTGAAAGTTAAGGGCGAGTCGCCCTTGATACTAGATAGAAGTGAAGCTTACATCGGAGTCCTTGTCGACGACCTGGTCACGAAGGGCACCGAAGAGCCTTATCGCATGTTTACAAGCAGGGCCGAGGATCGATTGTTTCTTCGACACGACAATGCCGATCAACGCTTGACTCAACGGGCGTTCGACGCAGGGCTAATGGCCCAGATGCGCTGGCGTCGATTTCAGGGGAAGATCTGCCTTCTCCGAGAAGCCCGGAAGATCGCAATGGAGACTTGGTTAAGGGGTATCCCAATCTCGCAGCTCTTTAAGCGACCAGATTTCACCGTAAAGGATCTCCCTAGTGAGATTGCTTCGCTTGCACCATGTTGCATCTGGGAATTGGTCGAGACCGATTTCAAATACGAAGGATATGCCGTGCGGCAGTCGGAGCAAAACCGGCAGATAGAACGTCGGCAGCACCAGCTGATCCCCGATGGGTTGGACTATAACCAGATCCCAGGGCTACGTCTGGAAACTCGTCAGAAACTGGCAGCTCGCCGCCCGTCGTCGTTGGGGCAAGCTGCGAGACTCAGCGGGATCACGCCGGCGGACATTTCGATTATTTCTATCTGGCTTTCTAAGAGCAACTTGCAGCACAGAATGGCAGGGTTAGGCAAACCGGGCGCCTTTTCGGATAGATGCTCACATTAGCCAGTGTCCTAATTGCCAGTTACTTGCTTGGGTCTCTTCCCGCTGGTTATCTGGCTGGCCGGATCGCAAGAATCGATATCCGGAAGGTGGGCAGTGGCAATATCGGTGCGACCAACGTTACCCGAGTTCTTGGGGGGCGCTATGGATATCCGGTCTTCGCCGTCGATTTCCTGAAGGGTTTGGCTGCCGTGCGTCTGTCGTTCCTGATCGCGCAACTGACGCAATTTCCAGGAGCATCCATCGAACTACTCGCAATCATTGCCGGCGTGGCTTGCGTGATGGGCCATGCATTTCCCGTGTGGCTGCAATTTAAGGGAGGCAAAGGTGTTGCCACCTCAGCCGGAGCACTTTTTGGGTTGATGCCGCTGGCGGCGTTAGTTGGTGCTCTGATTTGGTTCATCACGTTCAAGTTAACGCGCTATGTGTCGGTTGCATCGATTACAGCCGCGATAGCGTTGCCGATGGTCATTTTCGTCCTGACCCGCCGAGGCGAAGCGCACCGGGAAGTACTGTTCTACTTCTCAATTTGCCTTGCTGCCCTTGTAGTTTTGCGCCATCGCTCCAATCTGGTCCGCCTCGTGCACGGTACCGAGCCACGTTTTCAGAAGCGGAAGTGAAGATCGACAAGACTGCAATCCTAGGAGCAGGCAGCTGGGGGACGGCCCTCGCGTGGCTCTGGGGAAAGGACGGGCGAAAAATTTCTCTCTGGGGCAATTCGCCTGAGCGTGTCGCGCGCATTCAAAGAACGCGGCAGAACAGCGATTACGTGCCAGGACTCACGTTGCCAAAGTCGGTTCGCGTCACCTCCGAACTTCTCGATTGCGCGGACGCGGACTTGATAGTTTTTGTCACGCCATCGACGGCCTTGCGCGGGATCGCCACGCGTCTGGGAGAAGCGCTCCCCAATGCCCAAGCAGGGTTCCTCAGTTGCACGAAGGGTCTCGAATACGGCACGGGGATGCGAATGAGTCAAATTCTTTGCGAGATCTTTCCTGGCCGGAAAATTAGCGTGTTGTCGGGGCCAAATCTCGCGGCAGAAGTAGCGAAAAACTTACCTACTGCCACCGTTGTCGGCTGCCACGATCCCGATTGCGCGACGAGCCTTCAAAAGTTTTTAGGCAGCCCCCGCTTTCGGATTTACACGAGCCAGGAGGTCACCAGCATCGAACTCGGCGGAGCGCTCAAGAATGTTTTCGCCATTGCGGCGGGAATCAGTGACGGCCTTGGACTTGGTGATAATTCGAAGGCCGCGCTGGTTACACGATCCCTGGCGGAGTTGATCCGGCTCGGCGTTGCCATGGGAGGAAATGTCCATGCGTTTTATGGGTTGAGCGGCGCAGGCGATCTTGTTTTGACCTGTTACAGCGAACAGAGCCGCAATCACACAGTGGGAAAGCGGCTAGGCCGCGGCGAAACGCTCGAGCAGATTACTACATCGATGAGGATGGTAGCCGAAGGAATTTCTACCACGCGCAGCGCTTACGAATGCGCGCGGCGGTTGAACGTTGATACGCCAATCATCGATCAGGTGTACGCGATGCTCTACGAGCAGAAAAGGCCGACGATGGCACTGGAAGAATTACTACAGCGGGAACAGAAAGCGGAATAAGCCTAGCTTTCCTGATATTTCCGGGCGAACTCAGCGATCACGGCTGGATATAATTCGTGCTCGGCGATTTGAATGCGTGCGTGGAGGGTTTCCGGCGTGTCATTAGGCAAGATCGGCACCTCGCGCTGGGCAATGATCTCGCCGTGGTCGATTTGCTCATCGAGGAAGTGAACTGTGCAACCGGTCACTTCTTCGCGGGCTGCCAGCGCCTGTTTCCAAGCTTCGAGTCCGGGAAATTTCGGTAGCAGGGATGGGTGAATGTTCACGATGCGGCGGGGAAACGCCTCGAGCGTGAGCGATTTCAGAACGCGCATGAAACCGGCGAGCACGACCAGTTCAACGCCGGCCTCGCGAAGCATTCGAACGAGCTCGGCCTCAGCTTGCGGTTCCAAGCGCGTGTGGAATCTGCCCGGCGGCAAATAAGCATTTGGGGCCGAAAATTCCCGGGCGATGTCAAGAATCGGTGCGTCAAATACATCTGATATGACGATGCAAACCTCGGCCATCAGCGAGCCGCTTCTAATGCTTTCAAGAATCGCGCGGCAGTTGCTTCCTTTTCCTGAGCCGAGAATGCCGAGAGGGATTGGTTTCATTTTCCAATCTTTCGCAGCCGGTCAACCAAGAGAGATGTGGAGTAACCTTTTTCAAGCGGAAGGATGCGAATTTCGGAGCCGATTTTTTTCAGAACCGCGCGCTCCTCTTCATTCAGCGTATCAGAGGTGTAATCGCCGCCTTTGACATAGATGGCGGGCACACTTGCGGAGATGAACTGCGTCGCCCGCATTTGCTGAAAAATCGTGACCAAATCGACGCATTCCAGCGCCGCGAGCACTTCGGCGCGATCTCTCTCATTATTAATCGGACGTCCCCCGCCCTTGAGTTCGAGGACTGAACGGTCGCCGTTTAAACCGACAGCCAGCACATCGCCGAGAGCGCGCGCGGCTTGCAGGTAACGGACGTGGCCTACATGCAGCAAATCAAAACAGCCATTCGTGGCGACCAGTTTCTTCCCGGCGGCGCGCAATTCCTTAGCACGCGCGGCCAGTTCCTCCATATCGAGGATCTTGCAGTTCATATTTTTCTTGATGAAGCTCAGTTGAGTTTGCATCTGGCTACCTGAAAACCGCAACTCATGAAATTACGCCACTCTTTGCAGTTGGCCTTTACGTAGTTTGCGCCAACTTGTGAATCTGGGACGCGATGTCGAGAAAAAAACCCAAACGACGCCGGCGCACGTCGAAATCCGCGAATGACTTTCGCATTTCGGTGAGACCGGTTGTCCGCTCGGAAGTCGAGCCTGATAAGGTCGTTCGAGGACTTGATCATGTTACGCTGCCGCCAGTTTGTGGTGCACCGGTTTTGGTTGCGATCGCGCGTGATCCGCGGACGATTTTCCTCCACTGGAGTATCGATTGGCCTACGCTCTTCGCCGACACCGTGCCCGTGGATCGGGAGGTTCATCTTCGCGTATATCAGGCGGACAGTGGCGAACAGCAAAGCACCGCCGTCGAACCGATGGCCGGCAGTTGCTACGTTACGGTTCCGCTGCGGAGTGGCCCGTATCGCATCGAGATGGGATACTATCAGCCCGCAGACGTTTGGCATTCCATCACTACCTCCAATGAAGTGGCGATGCCGCGAGACGATTTCGTAGTTAATCGCAATATCGATCTTGCTACGATTCCATTTCATCTCAAGTTTCAACGTCTTCTCGATTTGGTTGGGGCAGCTAACGGTCACGCGTTCGCCGAAATCATCTCACGATTCCAGACTCGCGCATTGGCTTGCAGACCGCGCAAATCACTGAGCGCTGACGACAGCGAAATTCTGCAGGCAATGAATCTATCCCTTGACGAGATCGCTGCCGCGCGTCGCGCGTTTATGAGAGGCATGAACAGCGCGGCACTAGAAAGACTCACCGAAGTAATTCTCAGCTTCGCATCAACCTCCCCCTCAAGCGGGTTCAGCCCAAGCAGTTGGTAGAGCGCTTGGGAAAGTGGCACAAACGCCCAACGCTTAACGCCCAACGTCTAGCGTCCAATTCATGCATGCGTCTCATCAGCGGTGTCCAATCAAATACAGCAACGGAAAGAGGAAAACCCAAGCAATGTCCACAAAATGCCAGTACAAACCGGCGATCACGGCGCACACGGTGATTTCGATGCGCGAGCCCAGCGTTTGAGCCCGCAGCTCTGGACGACGACGCGTCGCGGATTTGTTGCGGTCGCCGGTGTGATGTTTGTCGCGGCCGCGCTAGCAGAACTCGTGCGACGGCGAAATAATTAAGGTCCCACCCATATTGCTGCTGAGAACATCAGCCGGTCAAGCGCGGGAAAAGTGGAAATTCACGGAGTGCACTAGCGGTATGCCCTAAACAATTTTCACTGGGTGCTGTGGCATGATTGTTTTCCCAAACGCGGTGTGCGGAAACAATGAGTCGGCTATGTAGTTTTTTTCAACACGTCGTGCATCAAATACGGGCAGCAGTTTCGTTGTTCGATTACAAGGTGAAACGGCGCCGGCAGCTGAAAAGACAGAAAGCCGACGATCCGAACATCTATCCGCTTTGGTGATCCCGCCGCGAACGCGAGTAGTTATTGGCGGACCAGAAAAAAAGATTTCGCGGCGGCCAGTTACCGGAATCAGTTTTAGCGTTTGCGCCCTTTGGGCGAGGAGCTACAGATCCGACGCCGTGACCATTCGCTCCGGTTCGCGGCGAGGTTTT
>WNGK01001023.1_pt1 | contig 29866 bp, 25 predicted proteins | sample 5400601 | NCBI WGS metagenome assembly WNGK01 (sample SAMN13153376, study PRJNA577476) | soil metagenome | isolation source: 60 cm soil or saprolite under Garry oak tree replicate 1 | place: USA:California | collected 2016-06-15 | reverse complement strand
CGAACCCTCGGTTTCGGCCAGCGGAGCATTTCTGACCCCTGACTTTTGGCGGGCGAAGGCGCTCGCCCCACTTAAATCCCACTTATTTACGACGATGATGACTGAGCGGCCGCTTTCGTGGGCGTAGCCGGCGATGGCGGCGTCGAGCGCGCTGACGCCCTCGGCGGCATCAATCACCAGCAGTGCGATGTCGGCGGCTTCGAGATGCTTGCGCGCCATCACGACCGAGAGCTTCTCGGCCATCAAGTGAGTTTTGCCTTTGCGGCGGATTCCGGCGGTGTCAATGAAGCGGAAATTGCTGCCGTCGCGGGTAACGAGTTCGTCCACCGCGTCGCGGGTGGTGCCGGGAATGGGAGAGACGATGGCGCGTTCGGCTCCGGTAAGGCGATTCAGCAGCGTGGACTTGCCGACGTTGGGGTGCCCGATGATGGCGACTCTAGTTTCCGTTCCTTCGTTCGGCTCAGGACTGGCTAAAGACGGTCGTTCGTCGTTGGCCGTTGGCCCGGCGTCGTCGGTCGGCAGTTCGTCGTGGGTCGCTATCTGGTTGTTGGTCGTCGGTCGGCGGTCGTCGGTCGCCTGCTCTAGCCTTCGTGTGGAACGGGATGAACGGGGGACATGGTCGGCTGGTTTCAGAGGCTCAGGCTTCGAGGCGTTAAGGTTCAAGACCTGGAAGATCGCATCCAGTAGTTCCTCGATGCCGCGGCCATGTTCGGCAGAAATCGGATAAAGATTGCGGATTCCGAGACGGTGCAAGTCATCGGCGAGCGATGCTTGTTTCTCCGAATCAACTTTGTTTGCGGCGAGGAAGATGGGCTTGCCGGTGCGCTGGAGCAGGCGCGCAAGTTCGAGGTCGGGGGCGGTGAGTTCAGTGCGCGCATCCACCACCATCACGATGACGGCTGCTTCATCGAGTGCGAACCTGGCCTGGCGGAAGATTTCGGAAGGAATGAAGTCGGTGTCATCGGGAAGGATGCCGCCGGTATCCACAATGCGCAGATCGCGGCCGCGCCAATGGGCCTTTCCGTACAGACGGTCGCGGGTGATGCCGGGCTCGTCGCCGACGATGGCGCGGCGCGATCCCACGAGGCGGTTGAAGAGTGTTGACTTGCCGACGTTGGGGCGTCCGACGATGGCGATGAGCGGAGCTTTTTCCATGAGTGATGAGACGGGAAACTTGTCGAGCTTCGTTCGACCGGGCTGTCCCCACGTGGCCCTTGGCTGATTTCCTGCACGGCCTGTGCTGATTTCGGTGTCACAGCTATTATAGAGACTCTGTGTCCTTGAGTCCCCAGCCCGCACCTGCCGCAGCATCCAACCGTTCGGGGAGCAGTACTTCAGGCGCTTCACTTTATCAGTTCTTCGCGCCGGGCGGGCTGCTGTCGCGCACCCATCCGGCTTACGAGTTCCGGCGCGGACAGTTGCAGATGGCGCAGGCGGTGGAGCAAGCGATCGAAGAGAAGCGGCATCTGATCGTGGAAGCGGGCACCGGCACGGGGAAGACGCTGGCTTACTTGATGCCCGTGATCCGCTCGGGTAAGCGCGTCATTATTTCGACGGGGACCAAGAACCTTCAGGAGCAGCTCTTCCACAAAGACATTCCATTTCTTGAGCAGGCGCTATTTCCCGAGGGCAATCGGAAGCTGAGTGTCTGCTACATGAAGGGACGAAATAATTATTTGTGCCGCAAGAAGCTGTATGACCTCACGGGTGAGCCGGTGTTGAGCGGCCTGGAGGAGATTGAGCACTATCGCGCGATTGCCGCGTGGGAGCAGACGACCGCGAGTGGTGATCGGGCTGAGCTGACGGCATTGCCAGAAGCCAGCGCGCTGTGGCACAAGCTCGATGCGCGCGCCGACACCTGCCTGGGGCAGAAGTGCAGTTCGTGGGACAAATGCTTCGTCACCGAGATGCGGCGGCGCGGGATGGAGAGCGACATCATCATCGTGAACCATCATTTATTTTTTGCCGATTTGGGGATCAAGCAGCAGGCGGAGGGGGCGCCGGATGCGGGAATCCTGCCGGAAGCCGGCACTGTGATTTTCGATGAAGCGCATGAACTGGAAGATGTGGCTGGGAGCTACTTTGGGATTTCGGTCAGCGCCGCGCGGCTGGAAGAACTTTGCCGCGATGTGGAAGCATCGCTGCAGCGCAATAAGAACTACACCGCTTCGCTTTCGGGTGCGATCAAGAGTCTGCGCGAGCGCTCGGGATTTTTCTTTTCCCTGCTGCAGGAGGGCGAAGGGCGATTTGCGTTTGAGAACCGGCGCGAATTTCTGGAAGAAAATGGCGATGAGTTCAGCGGACTGAGGCAGTCGCTGGCGCGGCTGGCGGCGGAGATCGAAAATCTGCCGTCGAAACCGGAGGAAGTATTTGCGTTTGCACGGCGGGCGCAGGAACTGCACGTGCAGCTCGGCTTCCTGATGGAATCGGAGGACAGGAATACGGTGTTTTGGATTGAGCGGAGGCGTGGCGGGCGTGAGAAGATTTCGATCCAGGCTACGCCTATTGACGTTGGTCCGATCCTGCGCGAGTGCCTGTGGTCGAAGGTGGAGAGTTCGGTGTTGACGTCGGCGACGCTCGCCGTCGGTGGCGGGTTTGATTACATACGCGGACGGCTAGGCGTGGAGCACGCGCGCGATTTGGTTCTGCCTTCGCACTTTGATTATCAAAAGCAGGCGATGTTGTATGTGCCTCCGGATTTGCCGGATCCGCGTACGCCGCAGTTTGCGGCCAAGGCGGCGGAGAGGATCCAGCGGTTGCTGGAAATTACCCGCGGGCGGGCGTTTGTGTTGTTCACCAGCTATGCGCAGATGAGGGATGTTTATCAGCGGCTGTTGGGCGAAGTCGAGTTTCCTATGCTGCTGCAAGGGGACGCGCCGAAGAATGCGCTGCTCGAGGAATTCCGGCTGACGCCACACTGCGTGCTGTTTGCCACGTCTTCATTTTGGCAGGGCGTGGATGTGCAAGGAGAACAATTGAGCTGCGTGATCATTGACCGGCTGCCGTTTGCGGTGCCGTCGGATCCGGTGGTGGCGGCGCGGATCAAAGCAATTGACGCGGAGGGCGGGAACGCATTCTTTCAGTATCAGGTACCGGCGGCGGTAATTACGCTGAAGCAGGGGTTTGGACGGCTGATCCGGTCGCTGAATGATCGCGGACTGCTGGCGCTGCTGGATAATCGCATTCTGAAGAAACAATACGGACGTGTGTTTGTGGAGAGTCTGCCGGATTATCGCAGGACGACGGAGTTGGGAGTGGTGGAGGAGTGGTTCGGGGCGGGCTGAGCCCCAGCGCAAGCGCATTTGATAATGGCTGCGTTCATGGCTTTGATCGAAACAGGCTTTCCCGGTCTCCACAAAAAACCCTTTAGCTTCTGGACACTAACGTCTTTCTTCCTAGTCATAAACGGCTCCTGTTCATTTTAGCAAAGGCAACGGGCCTGCGGCCCGGGACAGCCGAGGGTGGCTGTCGCCACATTTTGCGGGTGGAGCTACTCCAGCTGTTCTGGCGATACAATACAAGGTGCCGAATTACGTTCTTCGGCGTCCAACGAGGGTCCATGTTCGAAGTTACCGTTGAAGATTCGTTTGCCGCGGGGCACTACCTGCGGAATTACAAGGGCAAGTGCGAGAATCCGCACGGGCACAACTATAAGGTGCGGGTGACGCTGGCGGGCCAGGACCTCGACAAAGCCGGTTTGCTACTGGATTTCAAGGACTTACGCGAAGTCATGAAGCATGTGATTGACCGGCTCGATCATCAGATGATCAACGATGTTGCGCCTTTTACCGAGCTGAATCCCTCGGCGGAAAATCTGGCCAAGTATTTCTACGATGAGACGAATGGGCGGCTGCGGCAGCTGACCAGCGGACGCGTGTGCGTGAAGGATGTTACGGTTTTTGAGACAGATACGACCACCGCGAAATACGGCGAGTGAAAATCATCGGGTGATCTGGTGATCGGGTCATCGGGCGATCTAGAAGCCAAACCCCATACGGTTTAGGTGTTAGGTTTTCAGATCATCCGATGACCCGATCACCCCATGACCGATGTAATCATGCAAATAACCGAAATCTACAAATCGCTCCAGGGGGAATCCACTTACGCGGGGTTGCCGTGCGTATTTGTGCGGCTGACGGGGTGCAATCTGCGCTGTAATTGGTGCGATACAGAATACAGTTTTTACGGTGGCAAGAAAATGACTCGGGAGCAGGTGTTTGATGCAGTGGAGCTTTTGAGACCCGCCAGCGGCCTCGTTGAGATCACAGGCGGAGAACCGATGCTGCAGGAGCGGGAAGTTGTGCCACTGATGCAGCGGTTGCTGGATGCCGGACACAAAGTGCTGCTTGAGACTAGCGGAGAGCGTCCGCTGGAGAGCGTGCCGGCGGGGGTGGTCAAGATTGTGGACGTGAAATGCCCGGATTCGGGCGAAGCCGGTACGTTTCGCCTGAGGAACCTTGCAACTCTCCGGCCGCATGATGAAATCAAATTCGTGATCAGTGATCGCGCCGACTACGAATTCGCGCGCGACTTCGTGGCGCAGCACGATCTGGCAGGCCGGGTGAATGCGGTGCTTTTTTCTCCGGCTTTCAGGAAGGACGCCGCAGGAGCGCGGGATGCATCCAAATGCCTGTTGGATCCGCAACGGCTGGCGGAATGGATGCTGGAAGACAACGTTCCAGCCCGGCTCGGGTTACAGATTCATAAGCTGATCTGGGACCCGGCGATGAAGGGAGTGTAGGAATCGGGTGATCCGGTGATCGGGCCATCGGGTGATCTGGAACCGTAAGAACTTATGGGTCTGGCATTCGATCACGCGATGACCCGATCATCAGGTCACCCGATTCCTCACAATGACTCCAATGAACAAATCCCGAGCCGTGGTTCTCCTCAGTGGAGGAATGGATTCCTGCGTGGGTGCGGCGTTGGCGGTTCGCGATTATGGCGCAGCGGCGCTTCATATCAGTTACGGACAGCGCACGGAAGAGCGTGAGCGGCAATCATTTCTGGGAATATGCGACCGGCTCAGAATTGGTGAGCGGTTGGTGATACGGAACGAGGCTTTGAAGCTGATTGGGGGCTCGGCATTGACGGATCAGAACATTGCGGTGCCTGAATCTAGTGCTCTAGGGCACGGGATTCCAGTCACTTACGTTCCTTTCCGCAACGCGCATTTTCTGGCTGTTGCGGTGAGTTGGGCGGAGATGCTGGGAGCATCTAAGATATATATTGGCGCGGTAGAACAGGACAGTTCGGGGTATCCGGATTGCAGGCCCGCTTTTTACGAGGCGTTCAATGAAGTGATTAAGGCCGGCACTAGGGAAGGCGGTATCGAAGTCGTGACGCCGCTGATTGCCATGCGCAAGGCGGAGATTGTGCGCCTGGGCCTTGAATTGGGTGCTCCTTTCGATTTAACGTGGTCGTGCTACAGCCGTGAAGACCGCGCTTGCGGAGTTTGCGACAGTTGCGTGTTGCGGTTGCGTGCTTTTCGCGAAGCGGGTGCGGTGGATCCGCTTCCGTATGCGTCATTGGCGCAGACAGTCTGAAATCGGCCGCGGGTTTTCGGTCCCAGGCCCAGCCGGGAGGCTCAAATGAAACGAAATTTTGGTCACGCGGTGTTGCTCGCAATCCTGGCCGCCATTTTTGCGGTTCCTGCCATTTCGCAGACCGCAACGGTGAAGGGCACTTGCAAGGACGCTCAAGGGAATCCCATAACTGATGCCCAGGTGGTATGGCGCAACAATGATAACGGGCGCACGTTTACCTTGAAGACGGACAAGAAAGGCGAATATTTTTCGCTGGGCCTGGACCCGGGCAAGTACACGGTCACTTTGAGCAAAGACGGCAAGGAGTTGGACTCGGTCAAGAATTATCCAATGGGCGCGGACGAAATCACCCTGGACTTTGACCTTAAAAAGTCACAGGAGCAAGCTGTCCAGGACACGGCCAAGAAGCAGGGTATGACTCCCGAACAAGTCAAGCAGATGCAGGAGCAAGCATCGAACGCCGAAAAGTACAACGCCAACGTCAAAGCTATCAATGAAAAGCTCACTGCGGCCACGGCTGCGGCCAAATCGACGCCGCCGGATTACGACAAGGCGATTGCCCTTATGGACGAAGCGGTGCAGATGGCGCCTAATGAAGACCTGGTCTGGTTCCGCAGGGGGGCGATCTATCTGGACTCTGCCACGGCCCAAACTGATCTCGCAGAGAAGACGAAACGCAACACGGCGGCCTACGCCGATCTGCAGAAGGCAGTGGATCTTAAGAAGAATGCCATGGCCCGCTCGGCGCAAGCGCCGACGGCCGGAAAACCCCCGGCTTCGGGCGGAACTGCGGACAACATCAAGATGGCGGCCTATTACGACGACTTAGGTATTGCGGCCGGCAAGATTGGCAAGACGCAGGAATCGGTCAATGCCTACAACCAAGCGGCCGAGCTTGATCCCGCAAATGCTGCACATTACTACCTTAACCTGGGAATTCTGCTCACCAACGCCAACATGAAGGGTGATCCAGAGGTTACTAAACAGGCGGTGGAAGCGTTTAGCAAAGCAATTGCTGCAGATCCCAAGAATGCGGATGCTTACTACTTCAAAGGTTCCAATCTGATCGGGTTGGCCAAGACGGATAGCAGCAACAAGGTGATTGCGCCGGAAGGCACAGCCGAGGCATTTCAGAAATACCTGGAACTGCAGCCGAACGGGCCGCACGCCGCGGAAGCCAAATCGATGCTGGCCCTGGTCGGAAGCACCCTGGAGACAACTTATGGCGCGAAGAAGAAAAAGAACTGAAAACGCGGGGTTCTTCGGGGCGGCTGCGGCCGCCCTTTTTTCTTTCCGGTGAGAGGCCAGCCGTCGGGAACAGGTGAGGTTACGAAGGTCTATGAACGGGCTGTTCTTTGTAGGAGCGCGCAGTCAATTTCGCTAGAGTGGATCTGAAGTCCGGGCTAAACAGCCCGTTCAGACAGAGGCGTAATTGGCTGCCACCGGCACCGCTCCGATTCAAGTCTCGCTCGATCCAATTTCTGCAAACGCGGCGACCGACGATCTACTCGCCGCCATACTACGGGCCAATCCTCGGGTAAGCGATCTGATATTTTCTCCCGGCCGGAAACTGCAGGTGCAAATTAACGGCGAGCTCGTGGGTCTGGAAACGCCCGGCCTTGGTTCCTTGACCGCGGACGATACCCGCCGCATCGCCTCGGATCTGATCGGCAACAACAAGCCCGCAATCGGCATGCTGCGCAAACAAGGCTACTGCGATGTTTCCTACGCTCTGCCGGGCTTGGCGCGGTTTCGGGTGAACGTCTTCATCCAGCGAGGCAGTTGCGCGGTGGTGATGCGGGTGATTCCGACGGCGGTGCCCGACTTCAGGGCGTTGGGAGCACCCGAGGAACTGCGCGAAGTGGGCGCCCTGCACGATGGACTGGTATTAATTGCGGGGCCGCGGGGATCGGGCAAGTCGTCTACTCTGGCGGCCTTGCTCGATTGCATCAATGAAACTGAGACCTGCCACATTATCACCATTGAAGACCCTATAGAATTTCTGCACAACCACAAGCGCGCCACTATTCATCAGCGCGAACTGTATAGCGATACGCCCAGCGTTTCCCACGCCATGCGCGCCGCGCTGCGGCAGGTCCCCAATGTGATTGCGGTGGGCGAACTCAAAGATTTGGAAACAATGGAACTGGCTTTGGAAGCCGCCGAGACTGGACACTTGGTGCTTTCCACCATGAATACTGTGAATGCGCACAAGACAGTAGAGCGTTTTGTGGGGGCATTCCCGGCCATGGAGCAGACGACGGTTCGCGAACGGTTGATGTTGATGCTGCGCTGCATAATTTCACAACGCCTGCTGCCGCGGAAAGATGAATCCGGTCGGGTAGGGGTGTTCGAGATTGTGAGATCCGGTCCGGAACTGCGGAACGATCTGCGGGGTCACACGGAAAGTTCTCACGATCACAGCGAACCGGGTTGGTTTCACAGCAGCCTGGACGCGAAACTTGAGCAGCTCGTAGTGAGCGGGATCGTTACTCCGGAAATTGCTTTGGCGCACGCGGCCGATGCCGGCTCATTGGCGAAGCGACTGGCCGCAGCGCAACTGTAGCCCGCGGCGTCCTGCTGTCCCTTTATCCGCTTCCGTTATCGTTTTCCCTTTATCATTCCAGAATGGTAGCGGAGCCGGCGACCCTTCTCAGCTTTGAAGAAGCACGACGCATAGTGGAGGACCATGCTTCGTCCTTACGCCCGAAAGGACGCGAACTACTCGGCCTTCTGGACGCGAGCGGGCGCGTGCTGGCGCAGGCGATCCATGCAGACCGCGACTTCCCTCCGTTTCCACGAGCTGCGCGGGATGGATATGCAGTCCGCACTGCTGACTTGGAAAACCTGCCGGCCGACCTCGAAGTAATCGGAGAAATAAAAGCCGGAGCTGCGCCCGAGCATATTCCAGCCATCACGCCGGGGAAGGCCGCTGCGATCATGACTGGTGCCGCCGCCCCCGCGGGAGCCGACGCTGTAGTGATGGTCGAATACACGGCGCGCGCCGGTGACCGCGTCGAGATTACAAGAGGGGTTGCGGCGGGAGATAACATTGTTCCTCCCGGCTCAGAAGCCAAGCGCGGGGAGAGATTGCTGGCTCCGGGAGCGCGCGTGAGCTACGGCGAAATTGCACTGGCCGCCGCCGTCGGACGGCCCCGCCTGCTGGTGTACTCCAAACCGCGAATCGCCGTGCTTTCGACCGGGGACGAAGTGGTTGACGTGGACGTGCCGCCGGAGCCAAATCAAATACGCAATTCCAACAGCTACTCGCTGGCGGCGCAGATCCAGGCCGCCGGGGGTGAGGCTGTGCTGTTGCCCATCGCGCCGGACGAGCCCGGCCGCTTGCGCGAATTGCTGCAAGAAGGGCTCGAAGCGGACCTGCTGCTGATTGCCGGCGGCGTTTCGCTGGGAAAATACGACTTGGTGGAGCCGGTCCTGGTGGAAATGAAAGCTGAATTTTTCTTCACTGGCGCGAAAATACAGCCCGGGAAGCCAATTGTTTTTGGGCGCGTCCCATGGCCGGCGGACGCTTGCGACCGCGAAGCCCATTCAAAGACCAGTCAATACAAAAATTTCTTCGGCCTGCCCGGAAATCCGACTTCCACCATGGTCACGTTTGAGTTGTTCGCCCGGCCGATGCTCGAAGCTCTGGCTGGGATGGGTGTGCGCAAGCTGGCTTTTTTGCACGCGAAGTTGAAGACCGCGATCAAAACCAAAATCGGTTTGAAGCGATTCCTGCCTGCGTCGCTGACCGGAGAATTTGAAAGCGCGGAGGTGGAACTGGTTCGCTGGCAAGGCTCCGGTGACATCCCGGCAGTCACGCGCGCCAACTGCTATGTCGTCATCCCACCGGAGCGGGAGCGGATCGAGGCGGGGGAATGGGTTTCAGTGTTGCTGCGGTGAGGGGAGAACTATAGTAAAACTGTAGCAGATGGAGAGGTGGCCGAGCGGTTGATGGCACCGGTCTTGAAAACCGGCATACCTTAACGGGTATCGGGGGTTCGAATCCCTCCCTCTCCGCCAGTTTGAACCCTCATGATCACAACAGTGGTTAGCGGAGACTGGGACTCGCCCGATTTTCGGGCCAGGAGCCTCATTTGACGGATTTTTGGCCGAAAAATCGACCCATGCTACAATCCAGATTATTTACGAGGCTACCCCAGCCTCCGCTCCCGGAGGAATTAATGAAGCGCCAGCGGAAATTTCCAGCTATTTTTGTCATGGGGATTTTGTGCCTTGTGTTCCTGACCATCCCAGCGTACGGCTATACCGACCCCAACACGGTAGGGTTGATTTCCCAGATTCTGACTCCTCTACTGATAACCGCCGGCGCCTGCCTGACGTTCCTTAGAAAAAGCGTGGGATCGGCCATCTCCGGACTATCGCGGCGGCTGCGCCGACGTTCGGATGTCTAGCGTCCGGATGGTTGACGATCCGGCGCCTCGAACTAACGTCTGACGATTCGATGTCTGGCCAGGGTTTTCAATCCGCGCCGGAAATCCTGCGCTGGCCGAGAGCTTGCTGGCGGTGACGTATGCGGATTTCCAGAGCTAGTGCAAGCAAAACCAAGTGAGCCGACAATATCTGAACCTGACTGCGGGCGCGTGGCGGCAACTGCGCCGGAACTGGCGTCTGCGGCCGAGTCCCATGCTGCTCTGGCAAACCCTGGCCCCGGGTGCACTCTTCTCCGCGCTGGCAGGATTGCAGCAGGTGGTCTCACGCGAGCAACTGGCTAAGGCAAATTTCCGGAACGCGGTCGTAGTTCTTGGCTACTGGCGCTCCGGCACCACGCTGCTGCACGAGTTGCTGTGCCTGGATACGCGTTATACGTACCCCACGACCCATGCCTGCATGAACCCGCACCATTTCCTGCTGAGCGAAGCCTCGGCCCTGGCTCGTGGAGGCGCCAGCGCGCGGCGCCCGATGGACGAGATGGAAGTCCGGGCCAGTTCGCCCCAGGAGGACGAGTTCGCGCTTCTATCGCTGGGTGCGCGCTCTCCTTATGAAGCGCTGGTGATTCCGAAGATTTTGCCCGACGCTCTGAAGCTCACCGACCCTCGCGACCTTTCACCGGCGGACGAGAAGCGCTGGCGCGAAGTCTTCCTGAGTTTTCTGGCGGGCGTATCGGCGCGAGGACAGGGGCGGCCCATGATGCTCAAATCGCCCACGCACGGCGCTCGCGTCGCCATCCTCCGCGAATTGCTTCCGGATGCACGGTTTGTCTTAATCCTGCGCGACCCGGTCACTAATTTTGAATCGGTGGTCCGGATGTGGCGCAAAATGTTTGAAACCTATGCCATGGGGCCGATTTTATCCGATGACGAGATCCGCGAAGCCGTCATCGCCGATCGGCCACAGTTCGAGGCGAAGCTGGCGGCGGACACCGCCGATCTGCCCCAGAACCGATTCACAACATTAACCTACGAGTCGCTGATCGCCAATCCTACCCGACTGATTGAAGAACTTTACAAGCGGCTTGAGCTAGGGGATTTCGAGCCGGTCCGTGAGGCACTGATCTCCGAGACGAAGCGCCGCAGTGGGTACCAGGCGAAGGGCAGCTTGCCATCGGACACATGGCGAGAGCGCATCAGTGACGAGTGGCCGGAGATTCTTACGCGGCACGCGGCCTTGCAATAACGTCGTGTTATTAGTCCGTCCGACTTGGCTGCAGGGACGGATCACCTGACGTATTCGGTTTCCCGCACACGGCGGCCTCTTGCTAGCTAGCTATAGCTAGCCGGGAGCTATTAACGCGGGTACGCAGCGAAACCCGTCCATACAGTGAATCCTGTAATTTTGGATCGAGAACCTGTTGATAAACTGTTTAAACTGTGGAACTTGGATCGCATTCCTCGAGATCTGCGACTCTTCCCTGCAGGTCGGTGGTAATGATCTCCGGGTCGGCTCGGGGGTCGAATCGCACCGGGACGCCGATCCTAACTTTGATCTGATAGGGACGCGCGGTTCTCCGTCTGGCTTGCTTCAGTTCGAAAAGCCCGTCAATGTGCATCGGGACTACCGGAATTCCCAGGTTCTTTACCAATAGGCCGATTCCGGAACGGAAAGGGCGCATGTGGCCGTCGGTGGTGTGACGGCCTTCGGGAAAGACCAGAATGCTGAATCCGCGGTCCGCGGATTCTCCGGCGAAAGCGAAACTGTCGCGGAAGCCAGCCTCGCGAGGAAGCGGAAAAAGATTGAGGAGTGAGACGCCGAGGAACCACTCCATGCGGTCAAAGATTCTGAGAAAGAAATTTCTGTTCGCCGGAGGAGTTCGAAGCGCCTCCAGGGTTTCTCCACCCGCAGCGGTTGCCAGATGCTGACGAAGGCGGGCTGGCAAGGCGGTGAGCACAAAGCCGACGTCAACATCGCCGATGTGATTACAGATGACCAGCACTGGGCCTTTCACTCCGCGCAGGTTTTCACGGCCCTGAATTCTGGGCCAGCCCAGAACAAACACCGCGGGGCGTAATAAGAGATAGTGGACGAAGAACCGAATCCAGGTCACCGGCCAGCGCTGCACCCACGCCGGGTAATGATATAGCGCGCGCGGTGGAGGCTCTCCCTTCAGCATTCGCTGCAGATCGCCAACGGTGTTCACGGCGGAGAATCTGGTTTCACTCAGGTCAACCTGATAGCGGTCCTCGAGCGCGCTGAGCAACTCCACGCGGTCCAGGGAACTGAGGTTTAGGTCGGAGTCGAGGCTGGCGCTTTCCGTAGGATTGGTCACCGAGCGTTTGGTGATGCGGGATACCAAGTCCGACAAGGGAACGTCGGGGGTGGGAGATGTCTGTCCTCCGGCGGTGAGGATTTTCAGGGCGGTTTCCGCAATTTCGGCCTTGCGGGGCTTTTGGGTGGGGGTTCGCGGGAAGTCCTCATAGGGCCAGACGATCCAGCGGCGAATGCGTTGGTACTCGGCCAGGCCCTGGTTTGCGTCCTCGATCACGCGGGCTGGGTCGCCTGAATTCCGCAACAGCAGGACGGCGCAAGCCTCGGCGTTTCCTCCCACGGCGACAGAGATGACGACACAATCTTTCACTGCGGGTTGCGCCTTCAGGGCATTCTCCAGGTCTTCGGGATAGACATTCATTCCGGCTGGAGTGACGACGACATCCTTCTTGCGGCCTTTGAAAAAAAGATTTCCCTCGGAGTCAAGCTCGCCGATGTCACCGGTGTGGTACCAGCCTTCGTCGGAGTCACCGGCAACGGAGCGCAACCCGCCGCCAGTCCAGTATCCGGAAGCGACACCGGCGCCGCGAACCAGGATTTCTCCATCGGGCGCAAGTTTGACTTCGCGGCCAGCCATGACCTTGCCGATTGAGCCTTTGCCTACGCGGAAGGGATTGTTGACGCTGATCAGCGAAGTCGTCTCGGTGAGGCCGTATCCCTGGATCACGGCGAAACCGAGGCGACCCCAGAATTCCTCGGTTTCGCGGTCAAGAGCGGCGCCCCCGGAAATGAAGGCCCAGAACTTCCATCCAAACTGGCTATGGATGCGGCGGAAAATCCACCACCGGCGCAGGAAGTGTTTGCCTCTAGCGGATGCGAATTGCTTTCGAAAACTCTCGGTGGCTCCTGAATCTTCTAGATCGCGTTCGATCTTTTCTTTCAGCGACTGAAGCATGCGCGGTACTGCGACCAGAACCGACACGCGCTCACGGTGGATTGTCCTGATGACATCGGCGGGCTTCAAGGTGTCTTGAAACACCACGGTCCCAGCCATGAGAGGTGGAAGATACATCCCCAGAAACTGGCCGAATACGTGGCTGAGGGGAAGCAGATTGAGAAAGCGAACGGGATGCACGAATCGCTCGTATTTCAAATGCGACCGGATCTGATCTTCCAGCGGCGAGATGTTTGCCAGCACGTTTCCGTGGGTGATCACGACACCTTTTGGCTGGGCAGTGGTGCCGGAGGTGAAGACGATTTCCAGAGCGTCTTCGCGGGTGATGTTTTCCGGCGCGAATGCGGCTCGAGAATGGCGGGCCAAGGATTCCTGAAATTCTTCGAAGAACAGGGACGGCAAGCCGGGTTGAGCGTGATCGCGGGAACATATGAGCAGGTTCGCATCGACCTGCCGAAAAACGCTGAGCACAAAGTCCGTCGAGGAGGCGTGATCCATGGGGACAATGATTACGCCGCGATGGGCGCATCCGAAGAACGCGGCTACCCAGGCGGCGGAGTTGGGTCCCCAGAGCAGGACGCGATCGCCTTTGCGAATCTTTCGGGCGCTCAGTTCGCGGGCGAAACGATAAGCGGTGTCGGCGATGTCGGGGTAAGTAGAGCGAACCACACGATAGCCGTTGGGCTCGGAGAAAGCGGTTTCCCGACCGAGGCGCGTGAATTCCGGCAGGTAATCGGCGATGCTCGATCGCTCCACTCTGCTAGCGTAACTCATTGCCAGCATACCTAAACTAGATCCAGGTCGACCCCTGCTCGGCCGGAAAGCCGAGGACGGCTGTCCCCACACGATCTCGCCCTACACCAATCCAACCCAGTCGTACACTCCCTTCCGGTAACCCTTAGTAACCATACGGTCCCGGCTGTTCAGCCGTAGAATGACCATGTCCGAACGGCCATCCCAGTATTGTTCCAGGGGTCGGCGTGCAGGATGGTCATTCGTTCTCCCGGCAAATACGGGAGAGGGTACGGAGCCGGCAATCTTATGGCGTTTGGTTTCGGGTTCAACAAGCAGAAGGTCCTCAGCGCTGCGGAGAAATTCGTCCAGCAGGGCAAGCTTCCAAACGCAATTTCTGAGTACGAGAAAATCCTCAAAGCGGATTCTAAAGATCTGACCGTGATGAACACGGTCGGCGATCTGCACTCGCGCCTGGGAGAAACGGAGAAGGCGGCGGAGTGCTTTAAGAGCGTTGGCGACGCGTATGCCTCACAGGGTTTCACGGTGAAGGCAATCGCCATGTACAAAAAGCTCAGCAAGCTCAAATCCTCAATGGAATGCGTGCTGCGGCTGGCAGAGCTTTACACCCAGCAAGGCCTGTTCAATGACGCGCGCGCGCAGTACCTGCTGGTGGCGGAAGAATTTTTGAAGACTGGGCAGCTTGATCAGGCAGTCAGGATTTTTGAGAAGACGCTCGAAATGGATCCTGACAATGTTGCGATGCGTACCAAGCTTGCCGAAGTCTATGTGCGGCTGGGCAAGAAGCCTGAGGCGTGGCAGATTCTGACGGCAGCAGCGGAGACCTTGCGGGCAAAAGGGCAGCTTGCGGCTGCGGACGAAATACTGCAGCGGATGTTGAAGCTGGAGCCGGGAAACAGTTATGCCCTGGTGTTGCGCGGGAAGGCAGCGCTGGAAGCCGGTGATGCGGCGGCTGCGATTGAAACACTCACCAAGATAGCCGACCTGGATACGAACCCAGAGGGACTGAGGATTTTGTTTCAGGCGTATTTGCGCGCCAAGCGTTTCACGGATGCCGGAAGTCTGGCCATCAAGCTGGCCAATGTACACGATGACATTAAGGCGGTTGACGAATATGCCGACGCTCTGGTGGCAGCGCAACAGTATCGTGAGGCGCTGCAGATTTTCGAGCAGTTTTGCGACCGCCTGCTGCGCAATGACAGTGCAAAGTTGGTGGAGGCGATCCAATCCCTGATCGGCCATCTCCGGGACGATCCCCAGGCGCTAGAGATTGTGCTGGGGTTGTTCCAAAATGCGGGGGAAAGCACCCATCTCACCGAAGTTTACGAGTTGCTGGCCCATGGTTATGTGCAGACCGGCGATCTGGAGAAGGCGCGCGAATACTATCTAAAGCTGACGCAACTGGAGCCCGCCAACCAGATACATGCCCAGAATTACCAGCAGGTGCTGGAGAAGCAGGGAACGACCACCAAGGCTGCGCTACCAATTACCGCGGAGGAGGGCACGGCGCTGGTTGATGAACTGGAAGCCACCGCCCCGTTCGTTGAACAACGCTACGACGACGAGGTTGCGCTCGCGGTGCGGGCCGCTCTGACCGATGCGGAGCTTTTCATCTCCTATAACATGCCGGCGAAGGCGCTGGCGCCCCTGATTTCTGCGCTTCCGAAAGCGCCGCGGAACCTGCAACTGAATCAGAAACTCGCGGCTTTGCACACCCGCGCGGGCAGGTTTACCGAAGCGGGGGTTTGCTGCCGCACGCTGGAAAGTATTTACCACGATGCGGGACATGCGGACGAGGCCTCACGATATGCGGACCTGGCTGCGAAGTACGAGGCGAGTTGCGGGACGGCGACCCCATCTGCGCCGCATGAGGCGGCGGTTGACTCTGCAGTGAGCGCAGCAGCAGTGATGCATGAGTTTGAAGTTTCGGGTCCCTCGCATGAGTCGGTCGCTGACGCATCCGAAGCCGTGCCGGTAGTAGATTGCTTGGTCGCGGCGCCGGCCATTCCCAAGGGATTGTTTTTCCACGCGTCAACAGTGGTGCCGGCGGTGCCGGCCGCGTCGAATACTGTCGCCGCTCGTGCACAGCAAGTGTCTGAAGTTGATCTCTCGAACGAATGGGAACAGGACCTTCATGTCGAAGCTCCGCAGGTTGGTAAGCTGAGCGTGGAGGAAGTAGTTACCGAGGGGAAGCAGGCCAATGCGAACGAAAGGTCTGCGGCGGCCCAGCCTGCGGCGGAGCCAGGGGTCTCGAATCTGGACGAATCCATCGAGGAAGTCCGGTTCTATCTCGGCCAGGGCATGAACGAGCAGGCAGAACAAGTATTGGCAGGTCTCGAAGCGGTAGCGCCGGAAATTGCGGACGTCGCGGTATTGCGGTTGGCGGTGGAATCGGCAAAGCAGGCCATTGCGCCTGCAGCGGAAGGTTCGATTGACGAGCCCTGCGCCGTCGAGGAGCAGACGGTTCCTGCCTCATCTCGGCAACCGTGGCCGCAGGAACGCCCGGTGTTGCAAGAGATGGTCTCGGAGATTGAGGAATCACTGGGCGACGGCTTCCTTGCTGACCCACAAGAAGGTGCAGCGCCGGAGGCTGAGCCGGAAACTCTGAATGCGGGGAACAGCGAATTTCGGTCGGGAAGTCTAGACGATTTTGTATCCGATCTCGAAGCCTCGTTGGGCGGAGATTTCGTACCGGCGACTGCGGTCGAAGCCGCCCCGGCAGCAGCACCGGCGATATCAGCGGCACCCTTTGCGCATACCGGGGCGCGGGTTGATCGCGCCGAAGCACCAGCCGCGATGGCGGCGGCGGCGGGGGCAATTCCCGCTAAACTTCCCCCGGCCGCAATGCAGCAATCGTTGGCACCGGCTGCAAGTTTGCCGGTTCAGTCTTCCAATCCCGCAACTATCATGGCTCCGAGCGCCGGAATAGACCTATCGGACATGTTTGGCGAGTTGAAACTAGAGCTCGAATCGGGCGTGACCGGCGTAGATGAAGATCCGGAAACTCATTACAACCTGGGCGTGGCTTTCCGCGAAATGGGATTGCTGGACGAAGCGATTGGCGAGCTGCAAAAAGTTATTCAGGCAGTCGAGCATGGTCGTCCCTTCCCGCAGATGATCCAGACCTATACCTGGCTGGCGCAATGTTTCCTGGACAAAGGCGTCCCCGAGGCGGCAGTACGGTGGTACGAAAAGGCGCTGCAACTTCCCAGCCTGGATCAGGAGACGAAGACCGCGTTGCACTACGAACTGGGCGCTTCCTTGGAGACTGCGGGAAATAAGCCGGCGGCATTAAAGAATTTTCTTGAAGCCTACAGCAGCAACATTGACTATCGCGATGTTGCCGAGCGAATCCAGGCCCTTAGGCCGTAGAATAAGCCGATGGGACCGAATCCATCCGGCTGGGTCTTCAGCCTGCAGTTCAGGAGCGCGGCGTGAGCGCCGATCCGAGAACGCTCCCACCCGCTACCGCTCCGGATTCCGGCTCTGTGTCAGAAGTAACCCAGCGCCCGGGATCGGAAGACGACCATTTCGCTGGCATTCCCACACCGGCAGGTACTGAAGGCCAAGCCCAGGGCAGGTGGCAGATATGGTCGCTACGGATGCGGGCGTTGGTTTTCGTCACCTTGTGCGCAACTTTCGGGGTTCTGCTTCTGATTCTGCCCTGGACTCCGAAATGGACCGATAATCCGCTGCTGTTAGCCTTGCCGGGACTGCGCGATTTCGTTTCCAGCGGTTTCGTGCGCGGATTTGCCAGCGGTTTAGGCTTACTGGACCTTTGGTTGGGATTCCGGGAAGCCATTCTTTATCATGAGAACCCGAGAAGCAATAGGCAGTGATTGGTTTTCGCATCACTAACCTGACAACTGATTTTGAGGAACCGATGAGTTCGAAAAACGGCTCTGAGGACGAAAAGATTGCGCCGCTGGCGTATGAGAATCCGCTGTTCCTGAACAGTCCGGATGGTCGGGTGCTGCGAATCATGTCGGAATATGTGGAGCCGCTCGCGCGCTTCCGCCGGGAACAGATTCAGGACACAGTCGTGTTTTTTGGCTCGGCGCGCTTTCCGAGTCTGGAGGGCGCGAACCAGGCGATGGAAAAGGCAGATTCCGCCGGGGCCGAAGAGCTCCAGCGGCTGCGCGCCGGCGTGAACAGCGCGCGATACTACGAGGACGCCCGGCGGATGGCGTTTCTGTTAAGCCAGTGGGCGGCCACCATACCGGCCCGGCGGCGCCGCTTTGTGGTCACCACTGGTGGCGGGCCGGGGATTATGGAAGCGGCCAATCGCGGGGCGCGGGAAGCGGGATCAAAGACTATCGGGCTGAATATCCGGCTGCCGTTCGAGCAGTATCCGAATCCTTACATCACACCGTCGCTGAATTTCGAGTTCCACTATTTTTTCATGCGCAAGTTTTGGTTTGCCTATCTCGCCAAAGCGCTGGTGATTTTTCCGGGAGGGTTTGGGACGCTGGATGAGTTGTTTGAGATTTTGACCCTGGCGCAGACTCAGAAGCTGGCCAAGAAAATTTTAGTTGTGATCTACGGGCGCGAATACTGGGACCGGCTGATCAACTTTCAAACCATGATCGATGCGGGTGCGATTTTGCCTCAGGACCTGGAATTGTTCAGGATCGTGGACAGCCCGGAGGAAGGTTTCGAGTACTTGCGAGACGGACTAACCGAACATCACCTCGATCATGAGCGTCCGCGGCGTTCGGGCGAGGTAGCGCCGGAGATCGCAAAGACGAATCCTTGAAGGCAGTGGCCAGTGGGCAGTGGAAAGTGGGCAGCTGTCAGTAAATTCCTCGCTTCAGGTTGCGGTGGAGATGGCAACTCATCACTGACCACTGAGCACTGGTCAATGATTTCTCTTGCTTCTCTACTACATCACTGATCGGACGCAACTTCCTGATGGCGAGCGCGAGCGTCACAGGCGACTGCTGGAGAACAGCGCCGAGTCTGCACGCTGCGGCGTGGATTATGTGCAGTTGCGGGAGAAAGACCTTCCGACACGAGACTTGGAAGCGCTGGCGCGAGATGCGATGGAGCGGATTCGCGCATCCGGTGGCAAGACACGCCTTCTGATTAATTCACGCACAGATGTTGCGCTTGCGGCCGGAGCGGACGGCGTACACCTCAGGTCCAAAGATGTTTCGCCGGAAGATGTACGGAAAATCTGGCGTGCTGCCAAGAGATCGGGCGAACCCATCGTGGCAGTTTCGTGTCATAGCGAACCTGAAGTGGTGGCCGCGGAGAAAGCTGGCGCGGATTTTGCCGTCTTCGGTCCGGTGTTTGGGAAGAAGGAGGTTCCGGAAATGGGCGAGGCGGGTATGGATTTATTGCGGGCCGTTTGCCGGAGCGGAATCCCGGTCTTCGCCCTCGGTGCAGTCACGGTCGAGAATGCTGCTCTGTGCGCAGCCGCTGGAGCCAAAGGTGTGGCGGGAATTCGGCTGTTCCAGGGAAGCAACATGGACGAAGTCGTGGCGAAACTCCGCGGTTAGCCTCACGCGCGCGCGGAGAGCATGCTCAGGATTTCCTGGAGTCCATGACGAATGCGGCGCAGATCGGAAGCTGAGTGCGATGGAAATGGTAACGGGGCCTGGTTCTTTACCGCCGAGACCTCGCTGCGGAGCTGCTGCCGCGCGCCGGCGATGGTGAAGCGTTCCTCGTACAGTAGTTTTTTGATGCGGAGCACAGCTTCCACATCTTTGCGCCGGTACATTCGCTGCCCGGTGCTGCTCTTGACCGGTTTCAGTTGCGGGAACTCGGTTTCCCAGAAGCGCAGAACGTAGGCCGGAAGGCGGCAGAGGCGGGAGACTTCCCCGATGCGGAAATAAAGTTTGTCGGGAACTAAAATCTCATTCTTCCAGTTGGATTTCGATTTGGCTAGGGTACTCATCTGGACTCCAGAACCTGGTGCGCGCTGGTTGCGCGAAACAGGTGCCCCTTGCGTTTCTAGCATGATCGGGCCCGGCGGACAACAGTTTGTTGGGCCAAAGTAAAAAACCTCCCGAGAGAGGCGTTCTTCGAGAGGCCGTGCAAACTCTTTTTTCCGCGAGACTGGGTCTCGCGTTTTTGCTTAGTGTTTCTTCTTTTTTGCCTTTTTCTTTGCTGGCATCATTTCCTCCTGGACGATTTTTCCCGCAACATCGTGACGCAGGGCCCCACAACTTTACAGATCGCCGCCAACATTTTGTATTAGCAGGATCACTGACTCAAGATATTGCGGTGTATTAATCGCATTGTCAACATAATTCGTGCGTTGGGAAGGGGTTAGAGTTCAGGCGCGTCTGCGGCCAGAAACCTCTTCACCGCCGAGCACGCCGAGGTCGCCGAGAAACGACTTGAGAAATTCCTTATCTCGGCGACCTCGGCGTGCTCGGCGGTGAAGAGGTTTTTTATGGCCAGTTTTGGATGCCCACGCAACTTTTTCCACGGTGCTAGAATCGGTTGTTTTGCCGGAGCGTGCTGGATGCAGAAGACGATGCAAGCCGTTGTGAAAGCCCATCCCGCTCCCGGGGCTGAGCTTCGCGAGGTAAAGGTCCCGGAATTCGGCCGCACTGAAGTTTTAGTCAAAGTTAAAGTTGCATCCATCTGCGGCACCGATCTCCATATTTATGAGTGGGACCGCTGGGCGCAAGGGCGCATTCATCCTCCGCTGATTCCTGGTCACGAGTTTTGCGGCGAAGTGGTGGCCTGCGGGGACGAAGTCACCAGCGTGAAGCAAGGCGACTTCGTTTCAGCCGAGATGCATGTGGCATGCGGCAAGTGCCTGCAGTGCCGCACCGGCGAAGCCCATATTTGCCAGAACGTGAAAATCATCGGCGTGGACGCGAACGGAGCCTTCGCCGAGTATGTGGTGATTCCGGAGTCCAACGTCTGGAAGCTGGATCCAGCCATCCCGCAGGAATACGCATCCATTCTCGATCCGCTGGGCAATGCGGTGCATTCGGTGCTGGCGGGAGAGGTCGCCGCCAAGTCGGTCGCCGTGACCGGATGCGGTCCGATCGGACTATTTTCCATTGCGGTGGCTCGGGCGACGGGTGCGGCACAGGTGTTTGCCATTGAAGTGAACGAGCACCGCAGGAAGATTGCCGCACAGATGAAGGCGGATGCGGTGTTTGATCCTTCCCGGCAGGACGTGAAGGCAGAAATCATGCAGCGCACTGGCGGACTTGGAGCGGACATTGTGCTGGAAATGGCTGGGCATCCAAAAGCTATCCGCACGGCTTTCGACATTGTGCGCCGCGGCGGGCGAATTTCCCTGCTGGGGCTGACTTCCAAGCCGATCTCGCTGAACTTTTCGGAAGACATCATCTTCAAAGGCATTACTATTCAGGGAATCAACGGCCGGCGGATGTACCAGACTTGGTATCAGATGACTGCGCTGCTCAAAGCCGGGAAGCTGGATTTGCATCCGGTGATTACAGACCGAATCGCGATGAAGGATTTTTCCAGCGCGATGGAGCGGCTGAAAACCGGCGAGGCCAGCAAGATTTTGGTTTATCCAAATGGAGCGAGGCCCTAAGCTCCCGCGGGGATCTTCACAATCTTTTTTTGAATCGCGTAAATGACCAACTGCGCTTTGTTGTGGATGTCGAGCTTGCGCATCAGATTGAACTTGTGAGCTTCGACTGTTTTCATGCTCAATCCTAGAATGCCGGCAATCTGGCGGACGGAATGGCCCTCGGCGAGCATTTTGACCACTTCGCGTTCGCGAGGAGTGAGGCTTGATCCCCTGGCCATTCCTGAGGCAGAACGTGAGCGGAAATCATCCACCAGTTTTCCAAGGACTTGAGGGCTGAAATACTTGCGACCGGCATTCACGTCGCGAATGGCGCCGAGCAGGTGGGGAGCTGGGGCATCTTTCAAAATGTACCCGGAGGCGCCGGCCTCGGAGCACTGCAGCAGGTATTCCTCGTCTTCATAAGAAGTGAGGAAAATTACGCGCCGGCCGGGGGCTTCACGAGTGATTCGGCGCGCGGCTTCGAAACTGGAAAGCAGGCCGATATCCATCAGCACAACATTGGGCCGGAGTTCGCGGGCCAGTTCAATGGCTTCGGCTGCGTCGCGCGCTTCACCGACGACTTCAATACCGGGATCGCTTTCCAGAACGCGGCGCAGGCCCTGGCGGAAAAGCGGATGAGGGTCGACGACGAGGCATCGAATGGCCATGGTTGAGAACCCGACAAATCGGACGATAGGATCATCGCGGACGATGAGATCATCGGGTGATTTTGCCGACACTCCGACCCTTCGGCACCACGATCACAGATCGCCCACTCTTCAGATGAAGCTGGGTCTTCCAGGTTTGCCCGAAGAATCGGCTACAATCCCAAAGAAGTGCTCAAATTCTTCACGTCTGGGGAGTCTCATGGGGAAGCGCTGGTGGCTTTTCTCTCCGGATTGCCTGCTGGACTTGAGGTCTCGCTGGAATTCGTGAATCGGGAGCTTTGGCGTCGGCAGCAGGGCTACGGGCGCGGCGGCAGAATGAAGATTGAGCGCGACACGGCCCATATTCTCTCGGGCGTGCGCCACGGGCGGACGATTGCCTCTCCTATCGCCGTGTTGCTGGAGAACCGGGACTGGAAAAACTGGCAGGAGCAGCTTCCTGTGGAAGCGGGCGATCCGAAACTTCACAAGCGCGTTGCATCCCCGCGGCCTGGGCACGCCGACCTGGCGGGCGCATTGAAGTACAACTTTTCCGAAGCTAGATACGTCCTGGAGCGGGCGTCGGCGCGGGAATCAGCGGCGCGGGTGGCGATTGGAGCGCTGGCAAAATTGCTGCTGCGTGAGCTGGGGATTGAGGTATTGAGCCATGTGGTCGCGGTAGGCGCGGCCAACGTCGAGCATGAAGTCCCCTGGAAAAAGATTGAGGCTAGTTGCAGCCGGGAAGAAGTGTTACTAAATTGTGCCGACCCCGACGCCGAGAAGCGGATGAAACAAGAAGTCGACAAGGTATTGCGGAGGGGCGACTCGGTGGGCGGAGTCTTTGAGGTGGTCGCGCACAATGTTCCTCCGGGCCTTGGCACGTACGTTCAGTGGGACGAGCGACTGGACGCTCAATTGGCGGCAGCCATCATGTCATTGCAGGCGGTGAAAGCCGTCGAAATCGGAGCAGGAGTGGCGGCGGCTTATGCTCCCGGCTCTGCCGTTCATGATGAGATTGGATATGTGCGGTCTTCTCAATTTCAGTTCGCCGGATTCACGCGCACGCGAAATAACGCGGGCGGAATCGAAGGTGGGGTTTCTAACGGTCAAGAAATTCGGGTGCGGGGATATCTGAAGCCGATTTCGACTTTGCGGCGTCCGTTACAATCGGTGGACTTCGCCACGCGCGAACCGGTCAAGGCTGCGTATGAGCGTTCAGACGTCTGTGTAGTGCCGGCGGCGGGCGTTGCGGGGGAGGCCATGGTCGCGCTGACACTGGCGCGCTGCGCGCTGGAGAAATTCGGGGGCGATTCCATAACCGAAACGCAGCGGAATTTCAAAGGGTATTTGGAGCAGTTGAAGAATTACTGAGAAGCAGTGGTCAGTTGCCGGTGATCAGCCGTCCGTGACGCGCGAAATACTGGGCAGAAATGCCGACGACCGAAGGCCATCGACCACCGACGAACGACCGACTCATGATCTATCCCATCGTAAAATTTGGAAACCCGGTTCTGGAAAAACCGGCGGTGCCGGTCACCGAATTCGGAGACGACCTGAAAAAGCTGGTGGCGGACATGTTCGAATCCATGTACGCGGCCAAGGGCGTGGGACTGGCGGCGCCGCAGATTGGCATCTCGCAACGACTGGCGGTCATTGACGTCAGTTTTAAGGAGGATCCAAAGGCCAAGCTGGTGTTGGCGAACCCGGAAATCATTCACAAAGAGGGCAAGCAGAGGCAGAGCGAAGGCTGCCTGAGTATTCCCGAGTTTCGCGAGGAACTGACCCGCGCTAACCGAGTCACTGTCCGCGCTCAGGATGTGAACGGCAAATGGTATGAGAAAACGGGCGAGGAATTGCTGGCTCGGGCTTTCTTGCACGAGACTGATCATCTGAATGGCAAGCTGTATATCAGCCATCTGAGTGCCCTCAAACGGGATTTGATCAAGAGAAGAATTAAGAAGCTGATGAAGGCCGGGGAGTGGTAGGGTGATTGGGCAATTGGGTAATCGGGTAATTTGGTATTTGAAGCGCGAGTGGTTTGAATTACTCAATTACCCGATTACCCAATTTCCCAATGCCACTCAACCTCGTTTTCTGCGGAACTCCGCATTTCGCTGTTCCGACTCTTGAAAAGCTCGTCGAAGCTGGATTCCGCGTGGCTTTGGTGGTTACCCAGCCGGACCGGCCTAAGGGGCGCGGACTCGAGCTTGTTTCTTCCCCGATCAAGCAGGCTGCTGAAAAGCTGGGACTGCCGATCTACCAACCGGAAAAGATTAAGCAAAACGAAGAACTGCGGGCAAAGCTGGAGGCCGTTCATCCCGACGCGATCATTGTTGTGGGATACGGGCGCATCATTCCGCCGTGGATGCTGCAATTGCCGGAGCACGGCAATATCAATCTACATGCGTCGCTCTTGCCGAAGTATCGCGGGGCGGCACCCATCCAGTGGGTCTTTGCCAACGGTGAGACGGTCACCGGCGTGACCACTATGCGCATTGACGAGGGTCTTGATACCGGCGACATTCTTCTGCAGCAGAAGCTGGCAATTTCAGACAAAGACACGGCGGAGACTCTCGCGCCGAGGCTGGCTGCGATTGGTGCTGAATTGATGATCGAAACGCTGAGGGGACTTGAGGCCGGCACCATACGCCCGCAGAAACAAGACAACGGGCAAGCGACGCTCGCTCGAGTGTTGAAGAAGGAAGATGGTAGGATTGACTTCGGCCGCAGCGCGCAAGAGATCTATAACCGGTTTCGTGGGTTCCAGCCTTGGCCGGGGGCTTTCACCAGCTTTCGCGGGCCAGGTTTAAACATCACCGTGATCGAGCTTGCCTCTGAACGAGTTCCGCAGGCGCAGCTTCTTGTGAGAAACGGGCAGCTCTTCGTGGGCTGCGCGAATAATAGCGCGATTGAGCTACTGGAACTCCAGCCCGCGGGCAAGAAGCGGATGTCTGCCAGGGATTTTGTTCATGGGTATCGGCCTCAGACGGGGGAGAAAGTGGGGGAATAAGAGCATTGTCGGTACTGGAAATTTTGCAGTGTCGGTCGCCCGCGTGGGATGGACTCTTTGCGGTGGCACGAATAGACTTACGTAACTCGGAGAAGCGCTCTTCGCAGGATGCACACCCTTAGAAAGTATTTGAGCTGGCTTTTCGCCTTTACATCATTCGTGTGCCTAAAGATAGTTTTCTCCATCACCCTGCGCACAATTTATCGAGAGCACCTTTCGGCTTCTCCTACTGCTGACTCCCGCGCTCTTCACGCTGTTTGCCGTGGTTTTTGGAATGGCTTGGTGGACTGTGTTCAAGGGGAAGGCTTCGGCAAGGGGTTGGGGAATCGCCGCCAGTCTGATAAATATCCAGGTTTCTCTCTTTCCAATCATTATTCCTCCGCACTCCGTCTGGAACGCCTTTTTATTGATACTGGGTCTTGGAATAGCCGGGCTGGTTGCGTTTTCTCGCCGACTGGAGCCATCCAATTCAATAGCAACAACCCACGAGAGCCTGGGGATTCCGGGTGATGGGACCAACAATTTCGTCAACGGGACAATACAGTTTCTAATGTTGCTTGCATTTGTCGGAGCATACTCCTGGTGGATCGGATGGCTCAGGACCAGGGGTATTTCAATTGCTCACTGGAACTGGTACCCGACCGCTGTGGCCGTGCTTCTCGGCCTGGTCATCGTCGCGCTGCACGAAGGTGGTCATACGGCAGTCGGCCTGCTTCTTGGCATGAAACTGCGGGCCTTCATCGTCGGACCGTTCCAATGGCGTATTCGCGATGGCAAATGGGAGTTCCAATTCGAGCCGAAACAAATACTGACACCAGGTGGTGTTACGGGTGTCGTCCCGGCTGTTACCCATTTTCCTCGCTGGGCGCTGTTATGCATGGTGGCGGCTGGCCCTGTTGCGAACGTACTTAGTGGAGTCTTGGCGCTGCGGGCCGCGACTAAGGCAGACAGTGGTTCAGCAGTACAGGCTGGGGGCTTTCTTGCCCTTTTCGGCGCTTGGAGCTTTGTTACCAGCGTGATGAATTTGGTTCCGTTCCGAACGAAGGACAACTATTCGGATGGTGCGCAGATTTATCAGCTTTTGTCGAATGGCCCGTGGGCGGATCTCCACCGTGCTTTCTCGGTGGCTGGATCGAGCCTTGTGAGTCCTCTGCGGCCAAGAAATTACGACATTCAGACGATCCTCCGTGCGGAGCGCACCTTCACGCAGGGGAGGCAGGGGCTGCTTCTGCGTTTGCTCGCGTATAACTACTTCCTCGACCTGGAGAGAATCCAAGAAGCTGGAGGGGCGCTCGCAGAGGCAGGATCGATCTACAACCAATCTGCTTCGGATATTCCCGCCGAACTGCTTACGGCTTTTGTTTTTGGCAGCGCTTACATCTGGCGCGATGCCAGCTCAGCGCGCCAGTGGTGGACTCATATGGAAGCCAAAAAGCCGACTCGATTCAATGTGGATTACTGGATGGCTGCGAGCGCGCTTCGGTGGATCGAAGGCAACCTTAAAGACGCGAACGAATCGTTGAAGAAGGCTAATGCGCTGGCGCAGCAGCTTCCCAAAGCCGGGGCCTACGACTTCGACCGCGATTGCTGCTCGCGGTTGCGCCGAGCTCTTGATGAAATCCCGGTGGCCAGACAGCTGCTCCGTTCGGGATACGCGTCGCCATCATCACTCGATACTTCTAAAATCTCCTGATGCCTGTTTCCCCTGCGTGGCGGCGTTTGAAACCCAGCTGCGGATTAAGACTACCGACGCTTACGCGTCGGAGCGGCTGCATGCTTCTCGGTTCGCGAAGCTTTCTCTGGCGGACCACGGATTACTCACAGAACTGGTTATGTGAGTGCTGCGCTGGGCGTGCTGGAAACAAAATCGCCGAAAGCGACGCTTCCGGAACCATGTATTAAGATCGCTAGTCAGCAGAGGATTGGGAGATCATGAGTGCCTGGCATATAACAAGCGGAGTTCACGCAGTGAAGAGACTCAAGTCTGTTTACCCTACCGCAGTGCTGATCCTGGTGAGCCTGTTCCCGGGTAGAGCTTGGGCGCAAACCGCGCGTTGGCCGGAGCAGAAGGCGAACGCCTGGTACGCGCAGCAGCCATGGCTGGTGGGAAGTAACTATGTTCCCAAGTCAGCGATCAACCAGTTGGAGATGTGGCAGGCGGAGACCTTCGATCCAGTGGAAATCGACAAGGAATTGGGATGGGCAGAGGCCATGGGCATGAACACCATGCGCGTTTTTCTGCACGACCTGCTCTGGCAGCAAGATGCTGCCGGCTTTCAGAAGCGCATCGACCGGTTTTTGACGATCGCATCGCGACATCACATCCGTCCGCTTTTTGTGCTCTTCGATTCATGCTGGGACCCGGTACCGCATCTGGGTCTGCAGCATCCGCCGGTTCCAGGGGTTCACAACTCGGGCTGGGTGCAAAGCCCGGGAGCGACGGCGCTGGCGGACCCAAATCAGTATCCACGGCTGAAGGCGTACGTGCAGGGTGTGGTGGGAGTCTTCGCCAAGGACAACCGCATTCTTGCCTGGGACGTGTGGAATGAGCCCGGCTCCGATAACGCCGGGAGTTATCCCAAAGAAGAGCTGAAAGAGAAAGATAAAACCGCCCGGGTGACGGCGCTTTTGCCGCAAGTGTTCGAGTGGGCGCGAGAAGCGAATCCCGCGCAGCCTCTCACCAGCGGAGTGTGGGCGGTCGATACCTCGCCCGACGAGGCCAACCTTGGTGAACTGCAGCAAATTCAACTGCGCGAGTCTGACATTATTACCTTTCACAACTATAGCTGGCCCGAGGACTTCCAGCGCGAAGTGACCTGGCTGAAAAAGCACAACCGGCCGGTGATCTGCACGGAATACATGGCCCGTCCGGTGGGTAGCACGTTTGACACGGTGTTGCCGATTGCGAAGCAGGAGCAAGTCGGGGCAATCAACTGGGGATTCGTTGCGGGCAAGACCCAGACCTATTTGCCCTGGGAGTCATGGGAGCACCCCTACATTCTCGACCGGCCGCCGGTATGGTTCCATGAGGTGCTGCGTCCCGATGGAACACCGTATCGACAAGCGGAGGTCAATTTGATCCGCCAGCTTACGGGAAAGCAGTAGGATCACTCGCTGCCTCTAGAATAGCTCCTCATGCCTGTTTCCCCTGCTCGCGTGGCGGTGTTTGAAATCCTGTTACGGATTGAGACTACCGATGCGTACGCGTCGGAGCTGTTGCATTCCTCCCGTTTCGCGAAGCTTTCCCCGGCAGACCGCGGATTGCTGACTGAACTAGTTATGGGAGTGCTGCGTTGGCGGGGCGTGCTCGATAACAAAATCGCAGAGTGGTCGAGTCAGTCGCTCGCGAAATTCGATATGGAAGTGCTGACGGCGTTGCGGGTGGGGGCGTATCAAATTCTTTTTCTCGATCGTGTACCGAGGCACGCGGCGGTCAATGAAAGCGTGGAGCTGGTCAAGAGCGCGCACAAACGGTCGGCTGCGGGGCTGGTCAATGCGGTGCTGCGCAAGATCGAGAGAGTGCCTTCTGATTTGGATGATCGCTCGGCACATCCGGATTGGCTGGTGGAGCGCTGGACGCGAATTTACGGTGCGGACGTTGCGCGCAGGATTTGTGAATACAACCAGGCCACGCCTAGGTCAGCCGTCCGCATGAATGACCCGGGCCTTCGGCCCGGAGGACAGCCGAGGGCGGCTGTCCGCACACGAGTTCTTGATGAGCTAAGGGATGAGGGCATTCAGCTTGAGCCCGGGAAGCTGCTTTCCACCGCATTCACGGTGGGTGCGGGCGACATCACGCAAACGAAATCATTTCGCGAACGGCGATTGACGATCCAAGATGAGGGTTCGCAACTGGTCGCGCTACTGGTTGGCGAAGGCAAGAATATTCTCGATTGCTGCGCCGCGCCGGGCGGGAAGACGCGAATCTTGGCGGAACGGAATCCCGAAGCGATGGTTGTGGCAATGGAGCTGCATCCGCAGCGGGCCGCGCTTGTGCGAAAGCTCGTGTCTGCCGAGAATGTGCACGTGATTGCCGCGGATGCACGGAAGATGCCATTCGCCTGGACCTTCGACCGCATTCTGGTGGACGCGCCATGTTCGGGCACGGGAACTCTAGCGCGGAATCCGGAGATCAAATGGCGGCTGAAGCCGGAGGATTTGTTGCGCTTGCAGGAATATCAGATTGAAATTCTACGCGCGGCCATGAAGCATGTTTCTCCGGGCGGACGGATCGTCTATTCCACCTGCTCACTGGAGCCGGAAGAAAACTCTGATGTGGTTGAGAAGGCGCTGGCGGCGCATTCGGCGTTTCGGTTGGTGAATTGTCACGAGCGGCTTGAGGAGTTGCGGGCCGGCGGGGAGTTGATTTGGGAAGGGGAATCATTGGTGAGTGGGCCTTATTTGCGGACGATTCCAGCAGTGCATCCTTGCAATGGTTTTTTTGCGGCGGTGATTGCGAGGGAGTGATGGTAGGTAGCGATCTCGAGGAAATGTTTCTTTCGCCCTTTCAGGGCTATCCACCTCTTTGACAGGGACTCACTTCACTGCAGCTTCCCGGCACTTCCGTGCCGGGCTTTCCCATGCCGCCGCTCCGCGGCTTGGACGGCGAGGATACACGCATGTCTTCGCATTTGGCTTTCTAATCTTTCACGATGAAATTGATCGTCGAGCCGGCGAGGATCTTCGCTCCGGGCGCCGGATTTTGGGAAACGATGATCGACGCGGGAGATGGACCCGACACAGGAGATTGAGGGGCGGGGCTTGTAGCTACGGGACTTGCGGCTG
>WNGK01002565.1_pt1 | contig 29872 bp, 29 predicted proteins | sample 5400601 | NCBI WGS metagenome assembly WNGK01 (sample SAMN13153376, study PRJNA577476) | soil metagenome | isolation source: 60 cm soil or saprolite under Garry oak tree replicate 1 | place: USA:California | collected 2016-06-15 | reverse complement strand
TCGGTCAACATTCTCGGTTACACCGTCGTCAGCGAAGGATTCCCGCCCGAGCTCGCGGGCCGCGCGAACACCGCGCTCAACCTGCTCTTGTTCATTGCGAGCTTCACCGTGCAATGGGGCATCGGCGTCATCGTCGACGCCGTTCGCCTGGCGTCGAGCGTGGACCTCGCGGGTGCGCTTTCGGTCGCATTTGCGCTGGTCCTGGCTGCGGATGTTTTCGCGTGCGCGTGGTTCGCGCTCGGCTGGCGGCGCCACTCCGTCGCGGCGAATCCGGCGATCGCGTGAGCTCCTTTCGCGATCTGCTCACGCGCGCGGCAAGCCACGCCGCGTCGGGCCACGTCGACGATGCGCTGGAAGCCTACCGGCATGCGCTCGCGCTCTCGCCGTCGAGCGCCGAAGCGCACCACAACGTCGGCGTGCTCCTCTTCACGAAGGGCGACACGGCGCAGGCGGAACGAAGCTTCGCCGAAGCCGCCATGCTCAGGCCGGAGTGGATCGCTCCTCCGCTCGCCCTGGGGCATATGTATTTCCATGCAGGACGCTACACCGATGCGGAGCGAGCGTTCGAGCGCGCCTTGTCGCTGGATCCGGGCTCGCTCGAAGCGATGGGCAACCTCGGCCTGACGTTGCAGCGCCGCGGGCGCTGGCATGCCGCGCTCCCGCATCTCGAGCGCGCTCGCGAGCTTGCGCCGACCGACGTTCGCGCGTGGTTCGCGCTGCGAACGACGCTGCTCTTGCTCGGCCGCGTCGAAGACGCGTTGCAGGACTTCCTCCGCTTCGAGCCGGGCGCGCCGCTTTCCGCCGAGCTGGTGACGAGCGGGCTGATCTTTTCGCGCTTCGTGGGCGATCCTTCGTACGAGGCGAAATATCTCCCGCTTGCTCTCGACTGGCCGTACCGTCCCGACCAAGCCGAGCTCGCCGCGGTGACGCTTTCGCGCGCGCAGTATTGCGATGTTCCCCGCCAGACGCTGCTGCGCTTCCACCAAAAATACAACGCTCTCCAGCAAGAAAATCGAGCCGGTGCGGCTCCGCTCGCGCCCTCGCGCCGCGCGGGAGCCCGGCTTCGCATCGGCTACCTTTCGGCGGATTTTCGCTCGCACATCATGGGCCGTGTCATGCGCGACGTCATCGCCGCGCACGATCGCGTGAAGTTTTCGTGGCACCTCTACTCCTTGGCGCCTGCGCAGAACGAAGACGCGCTCACCGCGGAATTCCGCGTTCTCGGCGATCGATTCGTGCCGCTTGCCGACCTCGACGATTTGAGCGCGGCGCGCGCGATCGCCGATGACAGCGTCGACGTGCTCGTCGATCTCATGGGGCACTCGTCGTTCGCGCGTCCGGGGATACTGCTGTGGAAGCCTGCCGCCTCCATCATCACGCATCTGGGCTATCACGGCTGCGTCGGGCTCGAGCAGGTCGACTTCAAGCTTACCGATGCATACGCCGACCTGCCCGATGCCGCGCGGTATCAGCTCGAAACACCGCTCGTGCTCGACACCTGCGTATTGCCGATTCGCCGCGTGGCGCCGGCCGCGAAACCCATCGCGACCCGGGCGGTGCTCGGGATTTCCGAATCAGCGGTGGTATTCGGCGCGTTTGCCAGCATGCTCAAGCTCTCGCCACGCTGCCTCGCGCTCTGGCGCGAGATCCTCGAGCGCGTGCCGGAATCGCTGCTTGCGCTCTCGCCGCAGAAGGAAGCGGAGCGGCCGTTGTATTTGCGCAGGCTCACCGGCTTCGGCATTCCTGCGAAGCGCATCATCTTCGTTCCCAGCAGCGGGGATGACGCTGCGGACCGCACGCGCTACGGGCTGCTCGACGTCGTGCTCGACACGCTGCCCTATACCGGCGGCGACTCGACCGCGGCGGCGCTGGATATGGGTGTGCCCGTCGTCACCCGCGTGGGCGAGCGGCACGCCGAGCGCGTGACGTACAGCCTGCTCTCGCATTTGGGTGTCGGCGAGACGATCGCGCGGAGCGACGAGGAATTCGTGGCGATCGCGTGCCGTCTCGCGGCTGACCCGGCGGAGCGCAAACGCATCGCCGAAGGGATACTCGCGCGCCTTCCGGCATCGGGGCTCGCCGACGCGGCGCGATACGCGCGGAGCCTCGAGGACGCCTATCGTCGCGCGGCCGCATCGAGACCTTCGCTCGCTGCACCGGCCTGAGCAATGCATCTGCACATCCTCGGCATCTGCGGCACGTTCATGGGCGGCATCGCCGCCATCGCCAAGACGCTCGGCCACGGTGTGAGCGGCTGCGACGCCAACGTCTATCCACCGATGAGCACGCAGCTCTCGGCGCTCGGGATCGAGCTGACCGAAGGCTATGGCGCGGAGCAGCTCGAAACCGTTGCGCGGAACGTCGACGTCTTTGTCGTCGGTAACGCGATCTCACGCGGCAATCCGCTGCTCGAGGCCATCCTCGACGCAGGATTGCGATACACCTCGGGCCCGCAATGGCTCGCCGAAAACATTCTGCAGGACAAGTGGGTGCTCGCGGTCGCGGGCACGCACGGCAAGACCACGACCACCGCGCTGCTGGCATGGATCCTGGAGCACGCCGGGCTGAATCCGGGCTTTTTAATCGGCGGCGTCGCAGTCGATTTCGGCGTTTCCGCGCGGCTCTCCGACTCGACTCATTTCGTGATCGAAGCCGACGAATACGATACGGCGTTTTGCGACAAGCGCTCCAAGTTCGTACACTACCGCCCGCGCACGCTCGTCCTCAACAATCTGGAATACGACCACGCGGATATCTTTCCCGATCTCGCCGCGATCGAGACGCAATTCCATCATCTGGTGCGCACGGTTCCGCGCCGAGGAAGAATTATCGTCAACGGCGCCGACGAGAGCCTGCGCCGCGTGCTTGCGCGAGGATGCTGGAGCGAGATTGAGCGCTTTGGCTTCGCCACGGTCGCCGATACCGGCGCCGATTGGACCATCGCCGTCGACGGAACGATCAAGCTGGGAGGCGCGCCACAGGGCGTGTTGCGCCCTTTCGCGTTGCTGGGGTTTCACAACCAGCAGAACGCGCTTTCGGCGATTGCGGCCGCGCGCCACGCCGGCGTGCCGGTCGCCGAGAGCCTTGTCGCGCTCGCGGCGTTTCGCGGCATCAAGCGTCGGCTCGAGCTCCTCGGAACCGCAGGCGGAGTCACGGTGTACGACGACTTCGCGCATCATCCGACGGCGATCGCGAGCACGCTCGACGCGTTGCGCCGCGCCGTCGGCGGAGCGCGCATCGTCGCCGTCATCGCGCCGCGCTCGAATACCATGAAGCTCGGGGCCATGAAGGCGCAACTGCCCGCTAGCCTGCGCAGCGCCGATCGCGTCTATTGCTATACGGCGAACCTCGGCTGGGATGCCGCGGCGACGCTTGCGCCCCTCGGAGCGCGAGCCGAAACCTACGCCGAGCTCGCTCGACTGATCGACGCCATCGCGCACACGGCACGTCCGGGCGACCACGTGCTGATCATGAGCAACGGCGGCTTCGGCGGAATTCACAGGAAACTTCTCGCGCGCCTGCGCGAGACCGCTTAAGCGCGCGTGACGACGATCGTCTACCTGCACGGCTTCAACAGCGGGCCCACGTCAATTAAGGCGCAGGCGCTCGGGCGAGCGATCGCCGCGCTTTCCGATGCTTCACGTCCCGAGTACTTTGTTCCCCGACTGCACCATCAGCCCGCGACGGCAATGCGCGCGGTCAGCGCGTGGCTGGAAACTCGCGAGCATGCCGCGCTCACGCTGGTCGCCAGCTCGCTCGGCGGCTTTTACGCGACGCATCTCGCCGAACGATTCGGCGCCAAGGCCGTGCTCATCAACCCGACGGTTCGTCCTTTCGACGATCTGGTTCCGTATCTCGGGCCGCAGGTCAATCCTTACACGGGAGAGTCCTACGAGCTCACGAAAGCGCACTTCGACGAGCTTGAGGCGCTTTCCGTGTCGTGCATATCGATGCCTGAGCGCTACTTTCTGCTCGTGCAAGCGGGAGATGAGCTGCTCGACTGGCGGCACGCAGTTGCGTTTTACGCGGGCGCGTGGCAATTCGTCGAAGGCGGGGGCGATCATGCGTACAGCAGCTTCGAGCTGCAGATCCCCGCCGTGCTGCGCTTTGCGGGAGTCACGAGGATGTAATCGCGATGTGCTGTCGATGATGTCGTCCGATTGTGCACTGCAGCGGGCCTTGCCCGGGCGCACGGGGTAAAATCTCAAGACATCTCATGGCGAAGTTTCCAGTCTTACTTCTGAACTCACGCCGCCCGGAATAGTCCGGGTGCGCTATTGTTTGATGGTCCCGCTGCTCGCGGGCGCTTGAATCGCGCCTTCTGCAAAAAGCGGACACCCGCGACCCGATGATCCTAGGGTCGCGCTTCAAGGAGTGCGAACATGAAGTCTTCGCTTCACCTCGGCGATGAACCGCGCGCCGACGCCGGCGAATCCGCGATGATCGAGCTCGAGGCGCTGGTTGCGCAGGCGCAGCGCCTATCGGTCACCTCGCGCGCTTTTTTCAACAACAAGCTGCCGCTTTTTCTGCGCAAGCTGACCGAGGTCACCGGACTCGACCGGGCGTTGCCTGCCAACGGCGGGGCGGAGTCGGTGGAAACTGCGCTCAAGGCTGCACGCAAGTGGGGTTACCGGATCAAAGGCATCGCCGACGGCCGCGCTGAAGTCATCGTCTGTGACGGCAACTTCCATGGCCGCTCGATCACGATCGTCGGCTTTTCTTCGGAGCCGCAATACCGCGATGGATTCGGCCCGTTCACTCCCGGTTTCAGATCGATTCCGTTCGGCGACGTGCGCGCGCTGGAAGCTGCGATCACACCGGACACCGCTGCCTTCCTGGTCGAACCCATCCAGGGTGAGGGAGGCATCGTCGTGCCGCCGCGGGGTTATCTCGCGAAAGTTGCGCGGATCTGCCGCGAGCGCAGCGTGCTGCTGATCTGCGACGAAATCCAGACGGGAATGGGGCGCACCGGCAAATTCCTGGCGTGCGAGCACGAAAACGTCAAACCCGACGGCGTGATCCTCGGCAAGGCGCTCGGCGGCGGAATACTGCCGGTGTCCGCGTTTGTCGCCACCGACGACGTGATGCAGGTATTCCGCCCAGGCGACCATGGCAGCACCTTCGGCGGCAACCCGCTCGCGGCAGCCGTCGCGCTGGAAGCGATCGCGGTGTTGTTCGAGGAAAAGCTCATCGAGCGCTCGGCCGAGTTGGGCGACTATATGCTCGCGAAGCTCAAGACCATCAAGAGTCCCTTGATTCGCGATGTGCGCGGGCGCGGCCTGTTCATCGGCCTGGAGATCGACGCGCGCAAGACCGATGCGCGTGCCATCGTCGGCCGCCTGCTCCACCGCGGAGTCCTGTCCAAGGACACGCATGGGACGGCTATTCGCTTTGCGCCGCCGCTGGTCATCGAGCGCGAGCAAATCGATTGGGCGGTCGAGCAGGTCCGCGCGGTTTTCGACGAGCTGGGCACGGGCTTGCGCAAGGCGGCTTAGGTCGGCGGCTTTAGGGCGCGGCGCGAGCCACCGGCGCGGGGCCCCGCGCGACGCGTGGGGATCGACGGGGAATTGCGAGTAGCGGCGCGAGTCACCGGACGAGGACCCGCGAAGCGGGATCGGTCGGGAATTACGAGTCGACGCAACGAGGCCGACGCGCGGCTCGAGATTCAACGACGATCAGCGAAGGAGGAAGAGGACGCAGGGCGGCCGACACGCGGTGATCCTTTCATGTAGCAATCATAGGAGGCCGCCGCGGCGAGGCTATACTAGCGAAACCCCGCGCCACGCATCCGTGCGCGTTCAAGGTTCGATGGCATGCCCAGACCTACGCTCGCCGACAAGCTGGTCGTTGCGATCTCATCGCGCGCTTTGTTCGATCTCGCTGACAGCCATCGAATCTACACCGAGGCGGGCGTCGATGCCTATCATCACTACCAGATCGAGCACGAAGACGAAACGCTCGCGCCGGGACCCGCGTTCGTCCTGGTCAACAAGCTGCTGCGCCTGAACCGGCCGCAGAAGCAGTACGTCGAGGTGATCCTGCTCTCGCGCAATTCCGCCGACACCGGCCTGCGCGTGATGAACTCCATCAAGCATCACGGGCTCGACATCACGCGCGCCGCGTTCACCAAGGGCGAGCCGACGTCGCGCTACGTCCCCGCGTTCGGCGCGCACCTGTTCCTGTCGGCGGACACCGAGGACGTCAAACGCGTGCTCAACGACGGTTATGCTGCGGCGACGATCGTTCCATCGACGGTCGGCAAGAACGAAAGCGACGAATTGAGGATCGCCTTCGACGGCGATGCAGTGCTTTTTTCCGACGAGGCGGAGCGCGTCTACCAGGAAGGCGGGCTGGACGCATTCTCGCGAAGCGAGTCCGACGCCGCGCTGCGGCCGCTTTCCGGCGGGCCGTTCAAGGAGTTCCTCGCCGGGCTGCACCACATCCAGTCGGAATTCTCCGACGACCGGAGTCCGATCCGGACTGCGCTCGTCACGGCGCGCAGCGCCCCGGCGCACGAGCGCGTGATCCGCACGCTGCGCGCATGGAACATCCGCATCGACGAAGCCCTGTTCCTGGGCGGCCTGGACAAGGGCGAGTTCCTGCGTGCCTTCGGCGCCGATATTTTTTTCGACGATCAGCGGACGCACATCGACTCGGCGTCGAAGCACGTCGCGAGCGGCCACGTTCCGCACGGCGTGGCCAACGAATAGAAATCGAAGCACCGTTTCCGGTCTGCCGTGATCCAGCCCCTAGATCGGCAGGAACACCGCCGTCGCTATGCTTTGCACGACACGCCGAATTATCCTGTTCGTCCGCTGTGCGGCGATCTGTGCCATCACGTCCTGGTAGGCGATCATCTTGCCGAACTCGCGCTCGAAGGAGAGATTGCGCGCATCGCCCGCGATCTCGTTCGACAGCAGCGACGGCTCACCCCGCGCGTTGCGGGTATTCGCTAGCTTCCAGGCCGCGATCTCGATGTTTCGCGCCGAGTTGTAGAGCTTCTGCGGATCGAAGCTGTCGGTGAGATAGAACTCCGTCCTCTCGTTGTACGACGAGAAGACCATGCTTGCGAGCCCGACCCCGAATGCGAAGACCCGGTCGCCGGCATACTCGGGCTTGAGCGCGAGCACGATGGCGTCGGCGCCGCGTGCGTTGCCAAGCTCGGCGAAGCGGAATCCGGACCGCGCGTCGAAGGCCCGCGCCAACGCAGCGTCCATGCTCGAATAATTGCCTTTGCGCCATTCGCGCGGGTTGCGGCGATAGAGCTTTTCCATCAGCAGGCGCGCCGAGGCGAGACATTCCTTTGAATGCACCTCGGCGGCGATGTCGATGTCCCCTTTCGCGAGGTCCGAAGTTGGAAACGCACGCTCAGAAGGCGGAGGCCGCTTGCCTGTACTCGGCGCGGCGGGTGGAAATGTCGGGGTCGCGGTGCACGCAAAGAGCAGGGCACATAGGGTGAGCGCGCAACGTATCGACGCCGCTCGTCGCTCGTACCCTGTCATGGTTCCGCCGCTCCCATGCGACAACAGGCCGGCCGCGACCATCGAGCGCGCGAAGTGCTCAGGCAGACGACTTGATCACCTCGCCCGCGCGCCTCGCTAATCGATGACCCGTCCATAGAACGGATATTGCGGATCGTTGTAGCCCGGCGTCGACGGATGCCCCGGCTTCACCAGCGAATCGATCAGTGCCTCGTCCTCGTCGTCAAGCGAGGAATCCGCCGCGGCAAGATAATCCGCCCACTGCTCGAATGTGCGCGGCCCGGCGAGCAACGAGCTGACGATCCGGTTGCGCAGCAGCCACGCCAGCGCGAACTGCGTCGCAGTGAGGCCTTTTTTCGCGGCGTGCGCCTTGATGGTCTGCGCCATCGCAAGCGATTCCTGGCGAAACTCGGTTTCCATCATGCGCCGATCCTTGCGCGCCACGCGCGAATCGGTGGGCGGCTCGGCGCCGGGCAGATACTTGCCGGTAAGAATGCCGCGCGCGAGCGGGCTGTACGGCACGACGCCGATGCCGTAGTAGTCGCATGCCGGCAGGATTTCGACTTCGGGCATGCGGTTCATGGCGTTGTAGTACGGCTGGCATACCACCGGGGGCGCCACGCCCAGCTCGGCGCAGGTCGCGACGACTTCGGCGATGCGCCAGCCGCGGTAATTGGACACGCCGAAGTAGCGGACCTTGCCCGCACGCACGAGATCGCCGACGGCTTCGATGGTTTCGGCAAGCGGCGTCTTCGAGTCGTCTTTGTGCAGGTAATAGACGTCGATGTAGTCGGTCGCGAGCCGCTTCAGGCTGTCGTCGCACGCCTGGAGGACCCAGCGCCGCGACAATCCGCCGTCGTGCGGCGCCTGCGTCATCACGTTGCCGACCTTGGTCGCGAGGACCCAGCGGCGCCGATTCGACGCGATCGCGGAGCCGACGATCGTCTCCGATGCGCCCTTGACGTAGACGTCGGCGGTATCGATGAAGTTGACGCCCGCGTCGAATGCGGAGGCGATGATGCGTTGCGCGGTCGCGGCGTCGGTGCGATCGCCGAACATCATCGTGCCCAGGCACAGCACCGAAACTTCGAGCCCGCTGTCAGCCAGGCGGCGGAATTGCATCACTTGCTCCCGTAGCGTGAATCGTCGCGGGCATCGTGCAGCAAAGCAGAGCCTTGTGCAACCCGTTGCCAGCTCGGTTGTTGAACCTGCGCGTCGTTCTTCTCACCGTCGCGAATCGCCGGGTGGCTGAGATATAATGCCGCGCTCCCCTCCGCAGCATATCCATTTCATGCACGTCTTTTTCGAGGACGACGGCGCGTTCAAGGCCGGCACCGTCCTTGCCGACAACGACAGCTCGCTGCAAGTGGAAGCGGCGTCGGGAAAGCGGCTCAAGGTCAAGGCGGCGAACGTTCTGCTTCGCTTTGCCGATCCATCGCCTTCCGCGCTGCTCGCCGATGCACAAGAAATCGCATCCGGCATCGATCCGAACTTTCTTTGGGAAGTGAGCGGCGATCGTGAATTCGGATTCGCGGATCTCGCGGCACAGTACTTCGGCAAGGTGCCGCGCGCGGCCGAAGCGGCCGGGCTCGCGCTTTGTCTGCACGCGTCCCCGATGTACTTCTACAAGAAAGGCAAAGGACGCTACAAGGCAGCGCCCGCCGACGCGCTGAAGGCGGCGCAGGCGGGCGCAGAGCGCAAGCGCCGCGAGGCCGCGGAGATTGCCGCCTGGGTCGAAAGTCTCAAGGCGCGGCGACTGCCCGAGGCGCTGCGCGACAAGCTGCCGATGCTGCTTTACAAGCCCGACAAGCTCGCCCTGGAGGCGCGCGCTCTCGCTGCGGCATGCGATGCCCTGCGCACGAATCCGCTCGCGCTGCTTGCCGAGTGCGGCGCTATCGCCTCGAGCCACGGGTATCATTACGAGCGGTTTCTGTTCGAGGCGTTTCCGCGGGGCACGGCATTTCCGCCGCACGACGATACGGCGCAAGTTCCGGAGCTTGCGCGAGCCGGCGTCCGCGCGTTTTCGATCGACGACGCTGCAACCACCGAGATCGACGACGCCTTCTCGGTGCGTCCGCTGCCGAACGGAAACCTCGAGATCGGCATTCACATCGCGGCACCGGCGCTGGCGATTCCGCGCGGCTCGCCGCTCGATGCGATCGCTCGGACGAGGTTGTCGACCGTGTACATGCCGGGTCGCAAGATCACCATGTTGCCCGACGCGGTAATCGAGCGCTTTACGCTCTCCGCCGGCAGCGAGCCTGCCGCTCTCTCGCTTTATGTCGAGACCTCGTACGACGGCACGCCGCTGCGCAGCGAGACGCGGCTCGAGCGCGTGCCGATAGTGGCCAACCTGCGTCTCGATGCCATCGGCGAAACGTTTGCATCGGATGCGAGCGTCGGCGAGCCCGAATGGACCACGGAGCTGCGCGCGCTGTGGCGGCTCGCGCAAAAGCTCGAGGCGGCGCGAGGAAAAGCCGACGTCGTCCGGCTCGACTATAGTTTCAGGGTCGACTGGAACGCCGCGCCGGAAGGCCGCGTCAGTATCGTTCCACGGCCTCGCGGGTCACCGCTCGACAAGCTGATCGCCGAGCTGATGATTCATGTCAACAGCACCTGGGGACGGCTCCTAACCGACGCGCGCGTCACGGGGCTCTACCGTATCCAGCAGGGCGGCAAGGTGAAGATGAGCACCCAGCCCGACGCACACCAGGGACTCGGTGTTGCGCAGTATCTGTGGGCGAGCTCGCCGCTGCGCCGGTATAGCGATCTGGTCAACCAGCGCCAGCTGCTTGCCGTATTGCAAGGCGAGCCACCCGCCTACAGCGAGGGCAACGCGGAGCTTTTTGCCATCATGAGCGATTTTGAAGCCACTTACTCGCAATACGCGGACTTTCAGGGCCGGATGGAGCATTACTGGTGCCTTCGTTGGCTGCTGCAGGAGGACCGTACCGAAGCCATCGCAGCCGTCGTCCGCGAGAATCTGGTCCGTTTCGAAGCCGTCCCGCTCTACGTTCGTGTTCCCGATCTGCCCCCCCTCGGGCCCGGGTCGAGGGTACGGCTAGCCGTGGGCAGGATCGACCTGCTTGCCGCGACGGTGGAAACTCGCTACGCCGGGGCGGCCCCCGCTTGAGTGGGGCGGCCAGGGGGATATACTTACCGTTTTATGCCAAAGTCATCGCGCCCCCGCGCCATTCCGGCGCCCCGCAACGACGTCGCCAAGAAGCCTGTGGCGCGGCCGCGTGCGCATGTCGTTTCGATCGTCGAGCCGCGCACGATGTCGCTGCCGTTCCTGACCGTGGACCCCACGCCCGGGAAGCACCTGCTCGCCAACGCCATCGGCTGGTCGATCCTGATCCATGCCTTCATCCTGGCCATACGATTCAGCCCCTTCGAGCTGCCGCGCTTCGATAGGAGCTCGCCACCGCTCGAGGTTGCGCTGGTCAACGCCAAGTCCGCCGCCAAGCCGACCAAGGCTGAAATCCTCGCCCAGGCCCATCTGGACGGCGGCGGCAACACCGATGCCAACCGTCGCGCCAAGACCCCCTTGCCGGTGCTGCCTCGCGAGAGCGCGAACACCGAGCTCGCGGTCGCCAGCCAGAAGGTCCAGCAGCTCGAAAAGCAGACGCAGGAAATGATGACCCAGATCCGTCCCGCGGCGGCGGTTGCGCCGGCGGTGCCCAAGCCGACCGAAGCGACCGACACGGCCCAGCTTCCCAATGCCAGCGAGATGATGCAGCGAACGCTCGAGGCCATGCGGCTGGAGGCACAGATCGCCAAGGACATGGATGCCTACCAGAAGCGGCCGAAGCGTCGCTTTGTCGGCGCCCGCGCCGAGGAGTACCGGTTCGCGCGCTACGTCGAGGATTGGCGGCTCAAGGTCGAGCGGATCGGCAACAACAACTACCCCGAGGCCGCGAGGGCGCAGAAGCTCTACGGGAGTCTTCTGCTCACCGTCGGCATACGCGCAGACGGCAGCGTGGAAACCGTCGTTGTCGACCGTCCTTCGGGCAGGAAGATCCTCGATCTGGCCGCGATCAAGATCGTGGAAATGGGGGGGCCGTACCTGCCGTTTCCCCCGGACATCAAGCGCGACACCGATATCCTGTACATCACGCGAACGTGGACCTTTGCGCCAGGCGACTCGCTGACCAGCCAATAGCGCTTGATTCTTGCGTCTTTGCGGTACCTCTGTCTCATCAAACTGCGCAGGTAGTCGTGGTCGATCGTTACGCGGTCATCGGCAATCCCGTGGCGCACAGCAAGTCGCCGTTGATCCACAGCGCGTTTGCCCAGGCCACGCGACAGGCGATGAGCTACGAGCTTCTTCCGGCGCCGCTCGACGGATTCAACGCGACCGTCGAGCGTTTCGTGTCGGAAGGCGGCCGCGGCCTGAACGTCACCATTCCTTTCAAGCTCGAAGCGTTCGCACTCGCCGGTGAGACGAGCGTGCGAGCGCAGTCCGCGGGCGCGTGCAACACGCTGATGTGGCGCGACGATCACTGGTACGGCGACAACACGGACGGCGCGGGGCTCGTTCGCGATCTCGTGCAGAATCTCGGCGCCGCGATTTCCGGCCGTCAATTGCTCGTCTACGGCGCAGGCGGCGCGGCGCGCGGCATTCTCGGACCCTTGCTTGCGCAGCATCCGCGACGCATCGCGCTTGTCAACCGAACGCGCGAAAAGGCCGACCGGCTCGCCGCACAGTTCGCAGCGCGAGGCAGCGTCGTTTCCGCGCCGATCCACGAGCTTCGCGGCGAACGCTTCGATATCGCCATCAACGCCACCAGCATCGGGCTCGGTTCCGACGTTCCCGCCGGCGTCTGGGGCTCGAACGTGCTCGCGCCGGGTGCGCTCGCCTACGATCTCGTTTACGCCGACGAACCGACTCCGTTCGCTCGTTGGGGCGAGGCTCATGGCGCTTCGCGCACCGCGGACGGGATCGGCATGCTCATCGAACAGGCGGCGGAGAGCTTCTTGCTCTGGCGCGGCGTCCGGCCGGATTCGGACGCGCTATTCTCGCTGCTGCGCCCGCGAAAGTAACCCGTGCGAAAAGCGTGGCGCGTGGCTCTATGGTCGGCGCTGGTGGTGCTCAGCGCTCTCGCGTTCCTGCAACTCTGGTATGCCGCGCATATCTGGTGGTGGCGCGACCATCCTCCGCGCGAAACCGCGTTCATGAGCGCGCGCCTCGCCGAGCTGCGCGCGGTCAATCCGCATGCGCGCATCCAGTACGCGTGGATTCCCTACGAGCGCATTTCCGTGAATCTCAAGCAGGCGATGATCGCAGCCGAAGACGCCAGGTTCATCGAGCACGAAGGCTTCGATTGGGACGGCATCCAGCACGCGATGGACAAGAATCTGCGCAAGGGGCGCGTCGTCGCAGGAGGGTCGACGATTTCGCAGCAGCTCGCCAAGAATCTTTTTCTGTCGGGCGAACGAAGCTATTTCCGCAAGGGCGAGGAAGCGCTGATCACGGTGATGCTGGAGAGCATCCTCGACAAGCAGCGCATCTTCGAGCTTTACTTGAACGTGATCGAGTGGGGGAACGGCATCTTCGGCGCGGAGGCCGCGGCGCGGCGTTATTTCGCAACGAGCGCCGCGACGCTTTCGCGCGAGGAGGCGGCCCGGCTCGCCGCGATGGCCCCCAACCCGCGCCACTACGAGCGAAATCCGAATTCCAGGGCGCTTGCGCGCAAGACGGCGATCATCCTCGCGCGCATGCAGGCGTCGGAGTTGCCCTAGATCGCATTGTCGTGCACGATTCAGTTCCGGGCCGCGCCGCCCGTTGTTGGGCGTCGGCCGTGGAATAAAGCGCCTCTGTCGGTGTTTGCAATGGCGCCAAGCTTCCAACGTCTCTTATCCCAAACCGTGGAGGTTCGATGAAGATCAACAGAGGCATCGCCGTGCTGGTGGCGGCCATCGCAGTCACCGGGACTGCTCTGGCTCAGGACGCACCGGCCAAGAAAATGGGCGGCATGCTCACCAACAACGCCGGAATGACGCTGTACGCCTTCGACAAGGACGCGGGGGGAAAGAGCGCCTGCAACGGGCCGTGCGCGACCAACTGGCCGCCGCTGACGGCCGGCGGCGATGCCAAGGCGTCGGGCGACTGGACGATCATCACACGCGAGGACGGCTCAAAGCAATGGGCCTACAAGGGCAAGCCTGTCTACCTCTGGTCGAAGGATCAAAAGCCTGGCGACATGACGGGTGATGGCTTCAATGGGACCTGGCACGTTGTCAAGGACTAAAGCGCAAAGGTGCGGCCGGCGGACGATCATCGATCATCGAGTCGCCTCCGGTCGTGTCCGATACGCTGCCCAACCCCGACCTCGTCGCTGCGCTGCCGCGGCTTCGGCGCTACGCGCGTGTTCTCACCGGTGACATCAACCGCGCCGATGACCTCGTCCAGGACACGCTCGCGCGCGCTTGGGAAAAACGCAGGCTGTGGCACGCGGGCACGGACTTGCGCGCATGGCTTTTCACGATCATGCACAACGTTCACGTCAACCAATATGCCGTGCGCAGGCGACGGCACGCGGAAAGCTCGCTCGACGGAGACGACGGCACGGCCGACAGCTGGGAGATCTCGGTGCGCGCCACGCAGTCGGATCGCGTCGAGCTTGCCGAGGTGCTGGCGCAGATCGGACAGCTGCCGATGGAGCAACGCGAGGTGCTGATCCTCGCCGCGGTCGAGGAGCTGCGTTACGAGGAAATCGCTCGCGTGCAGGGCGTTCCCATCGGCACCGTGATGTCGCGCCTCAATCGTGCGCGCGAGAAGCTGCGCCGCCTGGCGGCTGACGCGCCGACTTCGCTGAAGGTGATCAAATGAGCGCCGGCCTGCCGCTTTCTGACGACGATCTCAATGCGTATGCCGACGGGCAGCTATCGCCCGAGCGCGCGGCGCGAGTGGCGGCGCAGATCGAGCGCGAACCCGCGCTTGCGGCGCGCGTCAGCGCCATCCGCCAGCATAACGCGCAGTTGCGCGACGCGCTCGATCCCTGGCTCGCCGAACCGCTGCCGCGCGAGCTCATCGCCGCGGCGACGCCGCCGCACGCGCAGGTTCGCGGCGCTCTACACCGCGCATGGCCGGCGATCGCCGTCGCCGCGTCGCTTTGCATCGGCGTCGCCATCGGCTGGCAGATGCGCGGCGACCTACTGCAGCAGGCAGGCACGCCTGTGACGTTCCCGCGCCAGGCGGCGCTCACTCACGCCTTGTACGCCACCGATCCCAATCGTCCGGTGGAGATCTGGGCAAACGAAGAGGAGCGTCTGGTGCGCTGGCTCTCCAAGCGCCTTTCCTTCCCCCTGCACGCGCCGAATCTAAGCGATGTCGGCTTCGCGCTGGTCGGTGGACGGCTGGTCGCCGGCAACGAAAGGCCCGGCGCGCTGTTCATGTACGAAAACGCCGACAAGCAGCGCATCTCGCTTTTCGTGCGCAGGGACGGCGAACATTCGGAAGAAACCGGATTCCGCTATGCGCTGGAAAATGGCGTAGGCGTTTTCTACTGGATCGACGACAGTTGCGGCTATGCGCTTTCGGGCAATCTCGATCGAACGCAGCTGTTGTCGATCGCGCATCTGGTCTACGGCCGGCTCGCCGCGCTCGAGAACGCGCCGGCTAGACCCTAGCGAATTTGCACTCCGGCGCTTCCAGCGGCCGAGCATCGCTGGACTCGTTGCGTCGTGACCTTCCCTTCGCGCTGCGGACGATCCGTTGGCGGCCGGAAATCGCCGTTTCGTCGCTTCGGCGCTGGCGCAGCGCCTGCGCCGCGCGAATACTGCGTGCCATCGTTGTCGAGCGGAGTACGCGATGGCAGCCGCCGTTTCCATCCCTGTCCTGATCCACATGACCGCCGCGTTTTCCGCGCTGGCGCTCGGGATCGTCATGCTGGTCCGCCGCAAGGGCACGTTCTCGCACAAGTTTCTCGGTCGGACGTGGGCCGCGCTGATGCTCACCATAGCGATAAGCTCGCTGTGGGTGCCGAGTTTCTTGCATTTCACGTGGATTCATTTGTTCACGCTGCTCACGCTGGTTTCGCTGCCGTGGGCCATCTACAAGATCCGCAGCGGAGATGTGAAGGGCCACGCACGGACGATGAAGGGATTGTTCCTCGGCGGCCTGGTCATCGCCGGCATCTTCACGCTGGTGCCGGGCCGGCTGCTGGGCAATCTCCTCTGGAACAGCGTGAAGAGCTACGGCGGCTGATCCGCGAACACCTTCCATTTTGCCCGGGCACGACGGGTGGCGTCGTGAGAAACCGCGGGGGCCAAGCGTGTTTGGGCGGCGTCCGACGCGTATCGGCGACAGGCTCGCCGACGTCGACACTCGCCGGGTCCGGCCTCCGATCGATTGGTGGTTAACCCCGCGCCGGGTCGCTCGCGCCTCGGCCTCCTTAACCATTACCTTTGTTTTAGAACCGGGCGTCGGCCTCATGCGTCGGCTCGCAATTCCCCGTCGATCCCCGTGCTACGCACGGGACCCCGCGCCGGGTCGCTCGCGCCGCTACAGCGCCACCTCCTTTAGCGAGTTGCGAGGTTTATCGGGGGCGTGTCGGTGGCTGGCGCTGATGAGCGGGCGCTCGACCCCGGCTCGCACTGCTCGCCGGGGACCTCTCTCGCTGCTCACAGCGCCACGGCTCCCCTCGGCGTTTGCAGCATGGCGGCGAGGCGTGCGGTCGCGTCGTAGGTCACCGGGAGCACGGCCGAGAGTCCAAGCGAAGCGAGGGGAGCGCGGATCGATGCGGGTTTGGAATGCGCGCCGGCGAGCGCGACCAAGCGGATGCTCGATTTGGGAAGCTCGTCCTCCGGATGCAGCGGACCGGACCACTGGATCAGCGTCGGGAGCAGACCATCGCCCGGCAGGCGGCCGTCGGCTGGAATGGTGATGCGCCAGCGGTACGCACCGCGCGTCATGGGATACACCGCGCCCGGATCGTAACCCGCTCGCAAGGCAGCGTCCTCGATGTCGTCGCAGCGCGCGACCCAGTGAATCAGCCTCGGCCCTTGCGCGAGCCGCTTGCGCATTTCCGGGCTGTCGAGATCGAACCAGCGTGGACGATCGGGGACGACGCCTTGCGGATCGATGGCGATCACTTCGAGATAGGTTCGGTGGCCCAAGGCGAGCACGCTGTTGTGCGTGCCCATCGCGATGTGCTTGCCGCCGCGTTGCGGACGCACGCCGAGCAGCGATTCGATATGGTCTTCGCCGCGCTCGAGCGCATCGGCGGCGACGACGAGATGATCGAGCGCAACGCGCGGGATCGCGCTCACACAGGTCGTGCGTCGCTCGGGAAGTCGACCTCGATCTTCGCGCCGTTGGGATCGTGGAAGAACACCTGCCAAATGCCCGAGTCGACCTGACGCCGGCAAGTGTGCTCCACATTGCGCGCGGTGAGCGCCGCCAGCGTGCCGGCAAGATCGTCGCCGCTGAATGCCATGTGATCGATGACACCCGCCTTGAGCTCGCTTCTCGGCCGCCCACCGATCAAGTGCAGAATCGCCTGCTCGCCCGCGTAGAGCCATGCGCCTGGAAAGGCGAAATCGGGGCGCGGCCCCGCAACCAGGCCGAGCAGCTCGCGATAAAAACGCGCCGTTCCGTCAACGTCATCGGTTAGAACAGTGAAGTGATTCATGCCGGACACCGCCATCGAGTTCTCCTTCAGGCGCGCGTCAGCGCGAGCCTATCGCCGACGAAGTCGCCCAGCAACGCCGTCGCATCGGGTGGATTCGGGTCATTGTACGGTAAGGCGGGATCGCCGCCACTCCAGGCGTGGCCCAGATCGGGAACACGAATCGAGCGCACGACCGTTCGCGGGCCGAGGCGATAATCGGCGACGACCTCGGTACGCCCGCCCGTCAGATTGTGCGTCGACTCGGCGTCCGCGGGCGGCCAGGCATCGCGTGCGCCCGTCACCGTGATTCCGTTGAAGACGAGATACTGCCGCACGAGCTGGATGGCATTGATCTCGGCGACGACGTCATCGCGTACGCCGTGGATGGCAAGCAATGGCAGCGGCAGCGCCCGGCTCGGCGCATCGGTGCGCGCGCTCTCCGCGATCGCTTCGACGTCGGTATCGGCACCGTGCTTGAGAACGTTCAGCGCCGCTATCGGGCCCGACGCCGCGCCGCACGCGACTCCCGAATGGGTAAAGACGCCCGCGAAGATCTTTGGATGGCGCACTCCGAGCACGGAGGCGAGGCACGCGCCCGCGGAAAGCCCGGCGACGAAAATCCGGCGCGGGTGCACGCGGTACGCGCGCCGGACCGCACGGATCTGCGCCACGACGATCGCCGCCTCGCCGCGGCCTGCAGCGGTCGCCGAGTCGAACCAGTTCCAGCACGACCACGGGTTGGCCTTGGCGTGCTGCCGCGGGAGAAGAACCAGCCAGCCGCGGTCGTCGGCGAGCCGCGCGATGCGCGTTGCGGCCGCAAGATCTTCCGGAGTTTGCCTGCATCCGTGGATGAGCACGATCAGCGCCCGCCGCCGCCAACCTCCGTAGCCGCGCGGAACGTAGACGAGATACTCGCGGGACGGCCACACCCAGGGTGCCGACGCGAGCCATCCGCGCCAGGAAAACTTGCGATCGGCGACGAAGCGGCCGGGCTCGGGCGGCTTGCGGCGGAAGAGCCGGCCGACGAATTCGCGAAGACGCGTCAACATGAGGCAGCGCTCAAGACCTGAAGATCGTTGATGGTCGACCGCACCTTCGATGCGACGACCGTCCGCTAGATCAGCACGACGTCGTACTGCTCCTGGGTGTAGATCGATTCGACCTGGAGCGATATCGGCTTGCCGATAAAATCGCCGAGCTGCGCCAGGCTCTGCGATTCCTCGTCCAGAAACAGATCGATCACCGATTGCGAGGCGAGGATGCGGAATTCGCGCGCGTTGAACTGCTTGGATTCGCGCACGACCTCACGCAGGATCTCATAGCAGATCGACTGCGCAGTCTTGATCTCGCCGCGTCCGCTGCACGTGATGCACGGCTCGCACAGCACATGCGCGAGGCTCTCCCGCGTGCGCTTGCGCGTCATCTCCACCAGTCCAAGCTGGGTGAAGCCGTTCACGGTCAGGCGCGTGCGGTCGCGCTCGAGCGCCTTGTTGAATTCGGCCAGAACCGCGGCGCGATGATCCGCATTCTCCATGTCGATGAAATCGATGATGATAATCCCGCCGAGGTTGCGCAGGCGAAGCTGGCGCGCGATGACCTGCGCTGCCTCGAGGTTGGTCTTGAAGATCGTGTCGTCGAAGCTGCGCCCGCCGACAAAGCCGCCCGTGTTGACGTCTATTGTCGTCATCGCCTCGGTCTGGTCGATGATGAGATAGCCGCCCGACTTGAGATCCACCCGCCGGGCCAGCGCTTTCTGGATCTCGTCCTCGACGCCGTGCAGGTCGAACAGCGGGCGCTCGCCGACGTAATGGTCGATGCGCTCGAGAATGTTCTGGGTGTACTGCGCCGCGAATTCCGTCATCTTCTGGAAGGTCTCGCGTGAATCGACGTAAATCCGCGCGGTTTCCTCGGTTGCCATGTCGCGCAGCACGCGCTGCGCGAGGTTGAGATCCTGGTACACCAGCGACGGCGCAGGAAGTGTCCTGGACTTGTCGGTCAAGTCGCGCCACAGCTTGGTGAGATACTCGATGTCGTTCTGCATTTCGCGCTCGGTCGCCGTTTCCGCCATCGTGCGGATGATGAATCCGCCGGCGAGGCCTTCGGGAAGAAGGTGCTGAAGCTTTTCGCGCAGGCTCTCGCGCTCGGCTTCGTCCTCGATGCGCTGCGAGATGCCGATGTGCGAATCCTGCGGAAGGAAGACCAGCAGGCGTCCGGCCAGGCTCACCTGCGTAGAAAGCCGCGCGCCCTTCGTGCCGATCGGGTCCTTGATGACCTGGACCAGCAGCGCTTGACCTTCGTGCAGGATGCGCTCGATCGGCTTGGTGTCGTGCCCGTTCTGCCGGTTCTCCCAGATATCGGCGATATGCAGGAACGCGGCCCGCTCGAGCCCGATCTCGATGAACGCGGATTGCATGCCGGGCAGGACGCGCGCCACGCGGCCAAGACAAATATTGCCGACAAGGCCGCGTGCCGACGCGCGCTCCATGTGCAATTCCTGAACGACGCCCTGCTCGAGCATCGCCACGCGCGTTTCCTGCGGCGTGACATTGATGAGTATCTCGTGGGTCATCGCGCGTCGGTCACAGGACGTAGAAACCGATCTTGCCGAGTATTTCCGCGGTCTCGTGCAGAGGCAGGCCCATCACGCCGGAATAGCTTCCCTCGATGCGGCTGATGAAGATCGCCGCACGGCCCTGCACCGCGTAAGCACCCGCCTTGTCGAAAGGCTCGCCCGTGGCGACGTAGCGTTCGATTTCCTCGCGCGACAGCGCGCGGAACGTGACGTGCGAAGTCGACACCGCCATCACGATTTGCGCGTTCCAGCGCGCCGCGACGGCGGTGATGACGTCGTGCACGCGGCCGGAAAGACGCTCGAGCATCGATACCGCGTCGTCCACGTCCTTCGGTTTGCCGAATACCGTGCCATCGACCACGACTTCGGTATCGGCGGCCAGGATGGGCTTGGGCGGCAGGCCTCGGCGCCCCATCTGATGCCATGCGACCGAGGCCTTGGTCCTCGCGACGCGCTTGACGTACTCGAGCGGCGCCTCGTCCTTTCGCGGGGTCTCCACGATATCGCGGCGGCGCCCGCTCGCCTCGCGCAGCAGAAGCTCCTCGAACTCGACGCCTATCTGCCGCAGCAGTTCCTGCCGGCGGGGGCTTTTCGAGGCGAGATACACCGAGGGCCGCTCGGTGAGGACAAAGAGTTGGCTCATTCGCGATGGTACGGATGACCTTGAATCAGGCTCGCCGCCCGGTAGATCTGCTCGGCAAGCACGATGCGGGCGAGCGCGTGCGGCAATGTTAACGCGGAAAGCGATATCATGACATTGGCATTGTGCTTGATGCGTTCGGCGAGCCCGTCGGCGCTGCCGATCACAAACGCCACGGCGAGCGCTTCTTCGCGCCAGCGTCTTATCGCTGCGCTAAGCGCGAGCGTCGTCCAGGGCGCTCCGCGCTCGTCGAGCGCGACAATATGGTAGCCGCGCGTCGCGGCCTCGATGCGGACTGCTTCCGAGGCGAGAAGTTGGACGGTCGTCTTTCCGCGGCCGCGCGGCTCGGGCTTGAGCTCGACGAGCTCGAGAGAGAACTCGCGCGGCAGTCGGCGCGAATAATCGTCGTACGCTTCGACGGCCCACGCGGGCAGCTTCTGGCCGAGCGCGACGATGCGCAGCTTCATGCGCGCTTTCTCGAAACGCGCTCGACACGGGCGGGTGCGCCGCGCGGCGCAGCGCGATTACGCCGCAGCGGAAATCGATTTCGCGCGCGCCCTGACCGGCGGCGCCCACAACTCTTCGAGGTTGTAGTACGCGCGCACTGCGGGCTGCATGACGTGAACGACGATGTCTCCGGCGTCGACGAGCACCCATTCACCGGATTGCTCGCCCTCGACGCCCAGAATCGTCGCGCCGGCGGCCTTGAGCGCGTCGCGCACGTGGCCGGCGAGCGCCTTGGCCTGGCGGCTCGATTCCGCGGTGGCGATGACCAGCGTGTCGTACAGCGTGGTGAGCGCTCGGACATCGAGAACGACGATGTCGCGGGCTTTGATGTCTTCGAGAGCAGTAACTGCGGTTTTCTGGATCTTACTAAGGCGCATCCTTGGGGGACCGATACAGTTGGTTGCGGTCAATATAAGCCAGAACCGACGCGGGAAGCAAACCGGCAATTTCTGCGCGGCCTTCGTGACCGCGCGCAAGCGCGGCGCGGATCGCCGTCGCGGATATGGGATGCGGCGTCACGTGCTGCCGGAAAATCGTGCCGGCGAGCTGGCGCGACAGGCGCGACGCATCCGTCGCGAGGCGGCGTTCCCATTGCACCTTCAGCGATGGCGGCAGGGCGTCGATGTCGAACGGGGCGCCCGGGCGCTCGACGACGATCAGATGGGCGAGCGTGAAAAGCTGCTCCCAGCGGTGCCACTCGGTCAGTCCCGCAAATGCGTCGGCGCCGAGGATGAGCGCCAGCGGCCGCCGGGGATCTTCGGCGTGCAGATCCTGCAGCGTCGACACGGTATAGCTCGGTCGCGGATTGCGCACTTCGCGGCCGTCGCAGGCAAGGCCGATGCATTCGGCGCAGCCGAGCTCGGTCATCGCAAGTCTGTCGTGCGCGGATGCGACGGGTGGGCGGCGATGCGGCGGAACGCCTGCGGGTATCAGGCGCACTTGCGCGAAACCGAGTGCGCTTCGCACTTCGGCGGCAGGGCGAAGGTGGCCGTAATGAATCGGATCGAAGGTGCCGCCGAGGATGCCTAGCGTGTGGTTCACGGCCTATTGTCGATGAGCGCTACGATCGGCGACTGCCCGTTCATGCAATCGATGGTAACCCGGAAGTCAGAACCCGCTTCGCGTGCCCGCGAGAAATTCGAGCTCCTCGGCGGTCGAGGTGCGGCCGAGAACTGCGTTGCGATGCGGATAACGGCCGAAGCGCCGGATCACCGCGGCGTGGCGGTGCGCCCATGGGAGCGGCGCGTCAAGCCCCGTTTCATCTCGAAGCCGCGTAAAGAACTCGACCGAGCGCGCCTGGGCTTGCACAGACTCCGCGTGCACGAACGGCATGTACAGGAACCAGCGCTCGACGGGTGCGAGCTCGGCGTCGCCGTGACTGGCGACGACATCCTCGGCGGTGGCGAGCGCGAGCTCGTCGCCCGCGAACGCACGTGGGGTGTCGCGGTAGATGTTGCGCGTGAACTGATCTAGGAGCAGCACGCACGCTAACCCTGCGCGTGGAGGCTTCCAGTCCGCGAAGTCGCCCGCGATCGCCCTGTCCACGCTCGCGCCGAATCGTTTGCGCACCGTGGTGTCGAATACAGCATCCTTGCGGAACCAGACGTCGCGGATCGTGCCGTATTCGGCGCTGCCGCGGGCGCCGAACCAGAAATCGAGCACGTCCTGCTGCAGCGTCCGATCGGATTCCTGCAACGCTCGCTCCTTCGCCACGGGCTGCTATAGTGCCATGCCGCGCGTGATCCGCGGGCCGTCGATTCTCCTATGAAAACCTCGTACCGCGACATCGCCTTGCTCGCCGCCTGCCAGGCGCTGCTGCTGGTCAACAATGCCGGCTTGATCGCGATGAACGGGCTGGTCGGCTACGCGCTTGCCTCGGACAAGTCTCTAGCGACGCTCGGCGCAACGACCTATGTCCTCGGCTCCGCGCTGGCGGCGATGCCGGCGTCGCTCTGGATGGCCCGCGTCGGTCGACGGCATGGGTTCATGACCGGCTCGCTCATCGCCATTGTCGGCAGCGCGACCTGCGCGGGCGCGTTGTGGCTGTCGAGCTTTGCGCTGTTCTGCCTCGGCACCGCGATCATCGGCGTGTATACGGCGTTCGGCCTGCAGTACCGCTTTGCGGCTGCCGAAGTCGCAGCGCCGGAGTTCAAGGCCATGGCGATTTCGCTGGTGCTCGCCGGCGGCGTCGCCGGCGGGTTCCTCGGCCCCGAAGCCAGCCAGTGGGCGAAAGACCTTTTGCCGGTTCCTTTTCTCGGCTCGTTTCTGGTGCTCGCGGTCATCGCGCTCGTCGCAATGGCGGTCCAGGCGCAGGTTCACGTGCCGCCGCCAAACGCCGAGGAACGGCGTGGAGGCGGGCGACCGTTATCGCAAATCGTGCGTCAGCCGGTGTTCATCGTCGCGGCGCTTTCCGCCGCGATCGGCTACGGCATCATGAACCTTCTGATGACCGCGACGCCGCTGGCGATGAGCTTCTGCGCGCATCCCTTCAGCGCGGCGGCGTTCGTCATCGAGTGGCACGTCGTCGGGATGTATGCTCCGGGATTTTTCACCGGCGCGCTCATCAAGCGTTTCGGCACGCTTCGCATTATCGCGGCCGGCGTCGCGCTGATGGTTGCGTGCATCGCGGTCGCCGTGTCGGGGGTCGCCGTCTGGCAGTTCTGGGCTGCGCTGGTGCTGCTTGGCGTCGGTTGGAACTTCATGTACACCGGGGGAACGACGCTGCTCACCGAAGCGTATACGCCTGCCGAGAAAGCAAAGACTCAGGGAATGAACGACGTCCTGGTGTTCACCGTCATGTGCATTTCGTCGTTTTCGTCGGGAGCGATGGTGAGTTCGCACGGCTGGGAGTGGATGAACATCGACGCGTTGCCGTTCCTCGCGGTGGTAGCGTCGCTCGTGCTGTGGCTCGGCCTTTTGCGCCGCCGCGCGGTCCGAAGTGCCGGGACTTAGGGACAAGGCCGCGTCATGCCGGCGCCGGAAACTTCCAATACACCGCGTCGATCTTCTTGCCACGGGCGAGTGCATGCGCCTTCAACGCTTCGCCTAATGCATACGTATCCGCGAGCCCTCGATCACGCGCGTCGTCCTGCCGCACGCGGACGAATACGACGCTGCGCTGGTCGTCGATCATGATCGAGCTTGTTTGCGCCGGAATGCCTTTGGCGGCGAGAAATCCTCTTGCGAGCCGATCGATGTCCGGGTCGGAGGTATCGATCAGGAGCTTGCGGTTGATCGCGGCGAGAAACAACGCCATCGAGCCCAGCAGTATGCCGATGGCGATTCGGCGTGAGGCCCCCAGACAAACGAAACTCCGGCGACGAGCAGGGTCAGCAGGATGCCGAGGAGCGCGACAGCGTCCTCGAGCAGCACGGCGAGCACCGTCGTGTTGCTGCGATTGTGAAGGACGCCTTTCCAGCCGCCGATTTCGCGCAACGCGACGACGAAGGTAAACGATTCGAGCGCCAGCGAGAACAGCAGCAGCCCGAGCACCAGCGGAGTGAACGGCGCAACGCCGGCGCGCTCAAGCAGCGCGTGCAGGCCGTGGTAGACGTTCAGGCCGCAGCCGACGAAAAACACGCTGACCGCAGACACGAGCGCCCAAAAGAACTTTTCCTGTCCCCTTCCGAAAGGGTGCAGCGAATCGGGCCCGTGACGCGCGCGCACCTCGCCGATTTTCAGCAGGACCTGATTGGCGACGTCCGCTAGCGAATGGACGGTCTCCGCGAACAGCGTCGGAGAGCCGGTCAGGAACCAGCCAAATCCCTTCGCTGCGGCGATCGCGGTGTTGGTGCCGATGGAAAGAGAAACGGACGACGACATCGCGCTAGACGCGCCGCCGGAGAAGCGCGCTCAGGCGCGTATCTGCCCGGAGCCGAGAACGACCCACTTCTGGCTGGTAAGCCCTTCCAGCCCGACGGGTCCACGCGCGTGCAACTTGTTGGTCGAGATGCCGATCTCGGCGCCCAACCCGTATTCGAAGCCGTCGGCGAAGCGCGTCGACGCATTGACCATCACCGAGCTCGAGTCGACTTCGCGAAGAAAACGCATCGCGTTTCCGTGATGTTCGGTGACGATCGCGTCGGTGTGCTGCGAGCCGTAACGCGCGATGTGCCCGATCGCCGAGTCGAGATCGTCGACGACCCGCACCGCGAGGATCGGTGCGAGGTACTCGGTGGTCCAGTCGTCCTCGGTCGCCGGCTTCATCGCCGGAACGAGTGCGCGCGCCTGCTCGTCGCCGCGAAGCTCGACATTCTTGTCGAGGTAGATCCTGGCGAGCGGCGGCAACACCCTTGGCGCGATCGCGCGATGCACCAGCAGCGTCTCCATGGTGTTGCACGGGCTGTAGCGCTGCGTCTTGGCGTTGTCGGCGATGCGAATCGCCATATCGACATCGGCGTGCTCGTCGATGAATACGTGACATACGCCGTCGAGATGCTTGAGCACAGGAACGGTCGCTTCGTCGGCGACGCGTTGAATGAGGCTCCTCCCGCCGCGCGGAATCAGCACGTCGACGAAGTCGTCCATGGTAGCGAGCAGCCCGACGACGGCACGATCGGCAGTCGCGATCAACTGCACCGCATCCGTGGGCAGCTCGGCGGAAGCGAGGCCTTCGTGCATGCATTCGGCGATGGCATGATTCGAGTGCATCGCTTCGGAGCCTCCGCGCAGGATACACGCATTGCCGGATTTGACGCACAGCGCTGCCGCGTCGGCGGTTACGTTAGGACGCGACTCGTAGATCATGCCGACAACTCCCAGCGGAACGCGCATCCGCCCGACCCGAATTCCCGTCGGGCGGTACTTGAGGTCGCTGATCTCCCCGATCGGGTCCGCGAGCGCGACGACTTGCCTCAGGCCCTCGGCCATCGCCTCGATGGTCGACGGTTTGAGCGTCAGGCGATCGAGGAACGCCTCTTCGTCGCCGGCGGCGCGCGACTGCGCGACATCGCACGCATTGGCTGCGCGCAGACGCTCGCTCTCACGCTCGATCGCGGCCGCGGCGGCAAGCAGCGCCGCGTTCTTCTGTGCCGTGGAGGCGCGCGCAAGATCGCGCGCCGCGGCGCGCGCGCGCCGGCCGACCTCGCGCATGTACGCAGGCAGATCGAGCCCGGGAACGTTGAGATTGGTCACATTGTTATTGTAGCTTAGTGCCGTATCGGAGGTCCGAAGCTGTTCAAGAGTCGTCGCGAGCGCAGGCAGAACAAGGCGCGAGGGAGCGAGGCACCGGAATGTACACGATTAGTACATGAGGATGCCGAGCGGCCGAGCAACGCAGTTATGCTGAGCGCAGCAGGCTATTGGGCAGCTTCTAGAACTTGTGCGCGTCGAGCGTTCTAACGCCCGCATCGGTCCCGACCAGGATGACGTCGGCGCCGCGGTCGGCGAACAGCCCGTTGGTGACCACGCCGACGATGTTGTTGATCTTCGCTTCCATCTCGGTCGGATTGAGGATGCGCATGTCCTCGACGTCGAGGATGACGTTTCCGTTGTCGGTGGTGAAGTTCGGTCGCAGCTGCGGGTGGCCGCCGAGCTTCACCAGCGCTTGCGCGACGAAGCTGCGCGCCATGGGAATCACCTCGACCGGGAGCGGAAAGTCTCCCAGCACGCCGACGAGCTTCGATTGGTCGACGATGCACACGAATTGCTTCGCCACGGCGGCGACGATCTTCTCGCGCGTGAGCGCGCCTCCGCCTCCCTTGATCATCGCGCCGTGCTCGGTGACCTCGTCGGCGCCGTCGATGTAGACGGGCAGTTCGTTGACGTCGGTGAGCTCGAAAATCGGAATGCCGTGGGCTTTCAGGCGCTCGGCGGTCTTGATCGAGCTCGCGACCGCGCCCTTGATGCGGTGCTTGATCTTCGCCAGCTCGTCGATGAAGAAATTCGCGGTCGAGCCGCTGCCAACTCCGACGTACGTGTTGTCGATGACGTAATTGATCGCCTCGCGCGCAACCCGTTTTTTCTGTTCGTCCTGGGTCATGGCTTCTTGCGCACCGGCGGCAGGTCGGTGCAGACGCCTTCGAACGCCTCGGCGGCAAACCCGATCGACTCGCTGAGCGTGGGATGGGGGTGGATGGTTTTTCCGATATCGACCGCATCGGCGCCCATTTCGATGGCGAGCGCGAGCTCGCTGATGAGGTCTCCAGCGCGGGTACCAACGATGCCGCCTCCGACGATGCGGTGCGTCGCGTCGTCGAACAGCAGCTTGGTGAATCCCTCGTCGCGGCCGTTGGCGATCGCGCGCCCCGACGCCGCCCATGGGAACAGGCTTTTCTGTATCTTGACGCCTTTTGTTTTCGCCTCGTCCTCGGTCAACCCCACCCACGCGATTTCCGGATCGGTATATGCGACCGATGGGATCACCCGCGCATCGAAGAACGACTTTTCTCCCGCCGCCGCTTCGGCGGCGACGTGCGCCTCGTGCACCGCCTTGTGCGCGAGCATCGGCTGTCCGATGACGTCTCCGATGGCGTAGATGTGCGCGACGTTGGTGCGCATCTGATTGTCGGCGGGAATGAATCCGCGATCGGTCACCGCGACGCCGGCCTTGTCGGCGCCGATCTTCCCACCGTTCGGGCTTCGGCCCACCGACAGGAGCACCATGTCGTAGGGCTGCGCCGCCGGCGGTGCCTGCTCGCCTTCGAAGCTGACATACAGTGCGTCCTTTTTTGCCTCGACTGCGACGGTCTTGGTCTTGAGCATGACGCGGTCGAAGCGGCGCTGGTTCATCTTCTCCCAGACCTTCACCAGATCGCGATCCGCCCCGAGCATCAGCCCGTCGAGCATCTCGACGACATCCAGGCGCGAGCCCAGCGTCGAATAGACCGTCCCCATCTCCAACCCGATGATTCCGCCGCCGACGACCAGCAGTCGCTTGGGCACGCTTTGGAGCTCGAGCGCGCCGGTCGAGTCCACGATGCGCGGATCGTCCGGCACGAAGGCCAGGCGAACCGACTGCGATCCCGCCGCGATGATCGCCTTCTGGAAACGCACGATTTTTTTTGCACCCGTGCGGTTCTGTCCCAGTCCGTCGGTGACCTCGACCGAGAGGTGATGCGGATCGAGAAACGTGCCGTAGCCGCGAACCACGTCGACCTTGCGCGCCTTGGCCATGCCCGAAAGGCCGCCGGTGAGCTTGCCGACGACCTTGTTCTTCCATCCGCGCAGTTTGGCGAGATCGACTTTCGGGGCGCCGTAACCGATGCCGTGATCCCCCAGCGCGGCGACTTCGTCCATCACGGCGGCGATATGGAGCAGTGCTTTCGACGGAATGCAACCCACGTTCAGGCAGACGCCACCGAGGGTCGCGTAACGCTCGATGAGCACGGTCTTCATGCCGAGATCGGCGGAGCGAAACGCGGCGCTGTATCCGCCGGGGCCGGCGCCGAGCACGACCATTTCGCATTCCAGGTCGACTGTCCCCGAGTAACGTCCCGCGCCGGGAACCGGCGCTCCGCCGGGAGGAGGCGACGCGGGTTTGCCCGATCCGGGACCGGGCGATGCTTTTGCCGCAGCCGGCGAGGATGGCGCCGCGGCCGGCGCTGCCTTGCCGGAAGATGCGGTTGCGCCGGCCGCCTCCAGGGTGAGAATCACGCTGCCTTCACTGACCTTGTCGCCGACCTTGATCTTGAGGTCCTTGACGATTCCCGCACCCGGCGAAGGCACATCCATCGTTGCCTTGTCGGATTCGAGCGTGACGAGCGAGTCCTCAGCCTTGACCGTGTCGCCCGGTTTGACGAAGACCTCGATGACGGGAACGTCCTTGAAATCGCCGATGTCGGGGACTTTGACGTCGATCGTGCTCATTGCTTCCTCGAAAGGATTTCACCACAGAGGCGCAGAGGACACAGAGAAAATCACATTCCTGGAAATCTCTGTGCCTCTGTGTTTAGATCTTATGTCGCTACGGGACGTCGCGCGCGTATTCGCGTCCGAGCATCCATCTCGATTGCCTGCACGACCGGCGCCGGACGGCAGACAGGCGCTTCATAGCATCGACCTGCGCATGTCGCCGAGCAGCGCGATGAGATAGCTGTTGAAGCGCGCGGCGGAGGCGCCGTCGATGACGCGGTGATCGAACGAAAGCGACAGCGGGAGGATCAGGCGCGGCGTGAACTGCTTTCCATCCCACACCGGCCGCATGTTGGCGCGGCACGCGCCAAGAATCGCGACTTCGGGCGCGTTGATGATCGGCGTGAAATACGTCCCGCCGATGCTGCCCAAGCTGGAGATGGAAAAGCAGCCGCCCTGCATGTCGGTAAGGCCCAGCTTGCCCTCGCGCGCCTTGGCGGAGAGCTCGCCCATTTCCTTGGCGATCGCGAGCACGCCCTTTTGATCGGCGTTCTTGATCACCGGAACGACGAGCCCGTTGGGAGTGTCCGCCGCGAAGCCGATGTGATAATACTTTTTGTAAATCAGGTTGTCGCCGTCCAGCGAGGCGTTGAACTCGGGGAACTTCCTGAGCGCCGACACGCTTGCCTTGATGAGAAAGGCGAGCATGGTCACCTTGATCCCGGACTTTTCGTTCTCCTTGTTGAGTTTGACGCGGAACGCCTCGAGGTCGGTGACGTCGGCGTCGTCATGATTGGTGACGTGCGGGATCATCACCCAGTTGCGATGCAGATTCGCGCCTGAGATTTTCTTGATGCGCGGCAGGGGCTTGGATTCGACCGGGCCGAACTTGGAGAAATCGACTTGCGGCCAGGGCAATAATCCGAGCGCGGCGCCTCCAGCCCCAGCCGGCGCCCCGGTCGCCGCGCTCATCATCTGCTTGACGTAGTTCTGCGCGTCTTCCTGAAGGATGCGATCCTTCGGCCCCGTTCCCTTGACGCGCGACAGATCGACGCCGAGCTGGCGCGCAAAGGCCCGCACGGATGGCGACGCGTGCGCTTTCTTGAAGCCCTCGCTGTCGACGGGGAGCGCAGGCGCCTGGTCGGCGGCTTTGGCAGGCGCGGACGGAGCAGGCGCTGCAGCGGGTGCGGAAGGCGCCGAGGCGGCTGCCGCTGGCGCGGCGACGCTCGGAGCTTTTGCCGCGGCCGGCTGCGCCGCGCGTGCGCCT
>WNGK01002456.1_pt1 | contig 29890 bp, 28 predicted proteins | sample 5400601 | NCBI WGS metagenome assembly WNGK01 (sample SAMN13153376, study PRJNA577476) | soil metagenome | isolation source: 60 cm soil or saprolite under Garry oak tree replicate 1 | place: USA:California | collected 2016-06-15 | reverse complement strand
TTAAAAGGGCCGACGATTCCGGCCACGAGGCCATCACCAATCAAGGACCGCACGTTCTGTGCACCGACTGCCGGATCATGGATGCCGCTTGGGCCGACATCGTCTTTGGGATCAAAAACCAGGGTATAGCCAGGGATCACATGCTTGGCATTGGCCTGATCGACGGCCAGATGCGCTCCATTCTCGGCAGGTTTGCCGCTGCTTGCGTCCTTGCCGCTTACGGGCAGATCGCTCGCTATCTTAATTGTTGTAGAACCGGTAGTAGGGGTAGAACTACCTGTAGATGTGCCTGCACCACAGCGATACCAAATACAATTCTTTTTTTAGAGGGGGTATGGACGATTATGCCAGTTTTCTAAAACTAGCTGCCCTCCTGACGATATTACGTCATGTATTTAGAAAATCTCACCAAATTAGATATTGCTTAGTTTAAGCCCGTTTTAGCAATCCACTGTGTCAAGATATCAGTTAAGCGTGGCTCATCCCAAGCAATGGCGCAGTTGATTAGCCAATTATAAGCGGCAGAAACTGTCGTGTCAATAGATAACGAGAAAGTAGACCACAACTTGTTTGAAAAGTGAAGGAGAGTTTTTCTAAACAGGAAACTGCTTACAAAAACGATCAAATGCTGCGATGACCTGACGGTGTGTTTCTTCTAAAGAACCGCTATTATCAATGACTTCATCTACCAGTGCAAGTCTGGGAGCAACTGGCGCCTGGGCGTGAATGCGTGCCCACGCCTCATCTTCGCTCAGGGTATTGCGTGCCATCAACCTGGCAAGTTCCTGTTCTTCCGAGCAAATGACCAGCCACTTACTCTGGCAAAACTTACCGGAACCACCTTCCAACAACTTGACTGCATCTATAATAGCTATACCCGAAGGGCTTACCATGGCTAACTCGCTCGCCAGGGCGATGCCCACCGCCGGATGCACTATTGCCTCCAGTTGTTGCATCGCTTCACTATCCTGGAAAACGAGTGCGCCGAGAGCCTTGCGATCAACGCTACCCTCTGAGGTAACAACTGCATTGCCAAAGGTTTCTGCAACTTGTAAGGCAATAGGCTGACCGGCTTGATAGAGCTTATGGACAACTGCATCTGCATCGATGTAACGTTCGGCTCCTAGCTCAAGCAGCATGTGTCCAACGGCGGTTTTTCCGCAAGCAATGTTGCCTGTCAGTCCAATGGTGCGCGGCATTCGTGATGTACTCCTAGAAGGATGTTGCTTAAATTAGCAGGGCTTTTTTTATGAGTATATCACAAGTTTAACTGATACCTTGAAGGGGAAGCCTATGGATGGTGGCAGGTGCGCAGGCTCACACATAAAATGATAAACCTCATCTACCCTCCAAAAAGTACTTATCAGGTCCATTTATTGCTATACTCACGCTACAGTGTCGTACAATAACCACATTATTTGCTGCAAACAAAATTGTCAAATTTGTAAGGAGAGAGGATAGGTATAGGTATGGGCAGACGCCTGGGAATCATTGTAGGTGCCAATTCCTACCTGGATCCTGCCTTTAGACCGCTGCAATATGCAGAAAATGATGCACGAGCACTTGCTCAATGGTTGGTCAATACAAAAGGCGGCAATTGGGCCCCTTCTGATGTACAGCATGTGCAGGGCGCATATGCCACACGCGAACTGGTGGAATCGCTTATCACCCAGACATGTTTGCATGTTGCCGGTCCCAGTGATCTTGTCTTTGTCTATTTTGCCGGGCATGCCTTCCTTGATGAGATGAGTGGCCAGGGATATCTGGCACTGGCAAATACACATTATCAGCAACCCTCAACGGGACTGCATCTTCCTTCATTAGCACAACAATGCATGGGCAGCAGTCGTGCCAGCCATATTGTGTTCATACTTGATTGTTTCCAGACAGGACGAGCCTGGAGCATGCAGCGTTCGTCCCCTTATGATAGCAAACCGCTGCTCGTCCCGACCATCCTTAACGCACTGCAACAAGTGGGAAATCGCCTGATCTGCTGCTCCTGCCGGGGGAATGAACTGGCACCCGAGTCAGGAGTAAAGAACCTGGGCAGCCTCGCCTATCAAATGATCGTAGGTCTTTGTGGCCCCGTCATTGACCCCGCATCAAAACAAATTACTCTACAGCGTTTGCATGCTTACCTCTACAACTCGCTTGGTGAACAACAACGCCCACAACTATTTGGACAGGAGCACACTCCCCTGGTGCTGGTAGGTGATATGCCCACGCTCATCTCTCCACAACAAAGTGGTCCTCTCTCCCCAGCTTTTTCACCTGGTGTTTCTGAAGCTCCGTCTGCCCAATCTGTTAACACTGGCTCGCTTGCTACCCAGGCATCTCGTTACGCTACTGCGACTGCACAAATATCACCGGCGAACTCTGGTAAACTCACAGAAGCAGAACAACAGTGCAGCATGCTTTTAAGCCAGGCTCGCCATTTGATTCAGATGCAGAAGCCAGGTGAAGCTTTCAATTGTATAGAGAAAGCCCTGCAAATTGATCCAACTAACATTGACGCCCTCATTCTCAAGGGACAACTGCTCGGTACCTTCAACCGTTATGAAGAAGCCCTGTATGTAGTTGAACTGGTGTTACAGTTCGATCCCCAAAATGCTCTGGTGTGGAGTATGCGTGCTGCTCTACTGACAAATACCGGACAGAACCAGGCTGCCTTACAAGCAATCGAACGTTCCCTGGAACTCGATCCAAATAACCCTGAGACGTACGCAATCAAAACAAGCATCATGGACCATATTGCCACACTTCAGAGTCAGGGCAATAGCCAGAGATTGACTACTACCAACAAACGAGGTGGTCCCAGGTCCTTTTTTATTGGCGCAGGCATTCAATTTCTTGGACTGGCTACAGGTGTGGTTGGGGCAGCACTACCAATCCTACAGCCTAAGCTGCCTATTGCAGCGGCATTGGTACTGCAAAGCCTGGGACTGGCGCTCCTCTGCGTCAATGCTGCACGCGGTTCTTACCTGCATGGCTTTGCACGCCTCTTGTTCACGCTCTTTACGAGTGCATTGACAGCGATTATCCTGGGAGTTGTAGCGATACTTGGGGGCATAAACAAGATTGGGACAGGTCGCATCTATCTCATCGTCAAGGGTAATCCGACACTGTTAGTACCATTACTTTTCCTTGGTCTCTGGTTAGCATTGGCAGCGGCATTACCACTGCTCCTGGCACTAGGTGGATTCATTGGCGGTCTCGTCCTTGGCGTGCGCAGAAAGAAGCGATAGGCGCTCCCACTCTGTAAGGAGTTCATCTACGTGGGCCCTGGTTTGTTCGTAGTCGGCGGTAAGTTGAGTGAGTAAAGCAGCATCCGCATTGAGTGCAGCATCCGCAAAAGCCTCTTCCACAGACTTTACTCGTTCCTCAGCCTCCTCGATTTCAGCCTCCACATCTTCAAGGGTTCGCACCTTGACCTTCGCACTCTTCCTGACACTCGATTTAACTGCAGTCGAAGCAAGTTTCGCTGCCGTTGGCTCCGCTTTACTATCATTCTTAATACTGGAAGGAACATCGAGCACGAGTGCCTGTTTGCGCGTGCGATACTCGGTATAGTTACCCATATACGGAATCAAGACACCATCTTCGATGACCCATACTTTGGTCGCCAGCCTATCGATAAAGTAGCGATCATGCGAGACAAAAAGGAGGGTTCCCTCAAATTCGGCCAGGACTTCTTCGAGAAACTGGCGCGAAGGCAAATCAAGATGGTTGGTTGGTTCATCTAAAATGAGAAAGTTGGATCCTTGTAAGGTTAGTTTCGCTAATGCCACCCGGCTACGCTCACCCCCGCTCAGGGTACCAATAGGTTTGAACACATCTTCGCCAGAAAAAAGGAAGCGCCCCAGAAACGTTCGCGCCCCTTCTTCACTCAAGACACTGGCCTGGCGGATCTCGTCGATAATACTGCGTTCAGCATTGAGTCCAGTGTGGGTCTGTGAATAATAACCGATACGTACATTGTGGCCAAGATGAACCTGTCCACTCAGAGGAGGCAATTCGCCAATAATAGTGCGCAGCAATGTGGTTTTGCCCGAACCATTTGGCCCAAGCAGGCCAACACAATCTCCACGCAGCAACTCCAGATCGGCTACCCTCACCAGCTCGGTACGCTGTTTCCCATCTATGTAACCAGCCACAAGCTTTTGCGTGGAAACTACCACCTGGCCGCTATCAACAACGGGGGTGAACTCAAAATGCATCTCAGGGAAATCCTGCGGACGCTCGACGCGTTCCAGTCGATTCAGTAACTTTTGCCGCCCTCGTGCCTCGCGACTGCGCTGACCGGCTTTGTAGCGGCGAATAAATTCTTCCGTATGGGCTATATGCGCCTGCTGTGCCTCGTACTCGCGCAAACGACGCTCCATGCGCTCCTCGCGCAAACGGAGATACTTAGTATAGTTGCCGGGATACTCTTCAATGCGAGCGAAGGCCATTTCGATGGTACGCGACACAACCTTATCAAGAAAGTAGCGGTCATGAGCAACTACGACCATGGCACCCTTCCAGTTGATCAGATAGGTTTCTAGCCACTCAAGCGCTTTGAGGTCAAGATGGTTGGTTGGCTCATCGAGCAACAAGAGATCGGGCTCTTGCAAAAGCAGTTTGCCCAGGGCAGCACGGGTCTGCTGGCCACCGCTCAGTTGGAATACAGGTGATTGCTGTTGCTCACGGGTGAAGCCTAAACCATCGAGCACCTGGTCAACACGATTCTCATAGGTATAACCACCAGCGTGTTCAAAACGGACCTGCAGATCAGCATAACGCTGTAAGAGCTTTTCATGCAGGACTATATCTTCGTGAGCGGCCGGGGAAGCCAATGCCAGGGCCAGTTCGCTTAGATCGTTCTCCCAACTGTGCACGTCTGCAAATACGGTGAGCATCTCTTCTCGCAGGGTGTTCTCGGGTTGAAAGTCTACCACCTGTGGCAGATAGCCGATGCGGGTGTTGCGTGTCAGGGCAACAGAGCCTTCATCTGGCTCTTCGCGCCGGGCTATTATATTTAGTAAGGTTGATTTGCCGGCGCCGTTGGGACCGACGAGTCCAATACGATCATTTTCATTGATTTGAAAGCTTACGCTGTCAAAGATGCGTTCCGCTCCATATGATTTACTTACTTGTATGACGCTCACAATTGGCATATATCTTTACCAAACCGCGCCGTAAAGCCCCTGGCTTCAGCCACGGGGATAGCAGGCGCGTCCCTTCTTTGGGGCTTGGGCACCGGGGCACCCTCTCCACAGGTGAAAAGATTGAGAACCCGCGCTTTTTCCGCAAAGAGGAAAAGGCTCTTGCCAAAGCGCAACGCCAGCACGCTCAGCTTGCCAAAGGCACTCCACAGAGACGCAAGCATCGCAAAGTCGTGGCTCGCGTGCATGAGCGGATTGCCTGGCGGCGTGAGAACCTCACCCATCAGGCAAGCCGCAAGATCGTCAATACTTATGGGCTTATCTGTGTGGAAGACTTGCAGGTGAAGCCCATGACCCAGAATCATCGTCTTGCCAAGAGCATTGCCGATGCCTCGTGGTCGGCCTTCTTTGCCCAACTCTCTTGCAAAGCGGAAGAGGCTGGCAGGGTGTTCGTCAAAGTCAATCCGGCCTATACGAGTCAGATGTGCAGCCAATGTGGACATCGAAAGCCCTTGCCACTGGGTGAGCGGATCTTCGCTTGTCCCTGCTGTCATGCTCATCTCGATCGAGACCTCAATGCTTCCCTAAACATTCTTGCCCTGGGACGACAGGGCTTGGGACTTGTCCCTAGAAGCTCCCGGCTTTAGCCGTGGGGAGTCGTCACTCGCTTAGCTGGTAACTCATATTATTTTTATCATTTGTGCAGCCTAGCGTATCATATTGTCCTACCGGGCGCAAGGTGGACAGAATTAGACATTGGGAGAGAATGCCTGTCACCCTTCGCTACGCTCAGGATGACAGCCTCAAGTTCGCTCACGGGGAGTCTTCTTTCCAAACGTCTGGGATAGAATACAGCTAGTTGGCTAGTGGAAGCAGGTATGATATACTGTTATAGCAAACCCTTCTTGCACAGAAAGCGATAATCATGGTCATTAACAACCTGGGGCATGGTAGCAAGCAGGCTTGAAGTGATCAAGCCTTGACCAGGACTTTTCGCAAGCGTGGCTATAGGGTGTGTAGTTTGGCTTCCCTTCTCTGAAAGAAGACTAGAAAGAAAAGAAAGAAGGTTTGCTTCACCCATGAAAGAGCAGTCCCTGGACAATTTGTGGTTGGCGCAAATGCTGTTCGATCTTGGAGCGGTTCAGTTCGGAAACTTCACAGTGAGCGAATCCGCAGTAAGCTCACCCGTATTTGTGAATCCCAAGGTACTTATCAGCAATCCAACCGCATTACGTGTTGCAAGTAAACTGATGCAACAAGAAATTAGTCTGGCCCAATCATTGCGTCGTCCGCGAGTTCATCCCTTTGGCGTCGTTGCAGGCGTACCGGTTGGTGGATTACTACTGGCCTCTGCCTATTCGCTGGAGACCAATATTCCTCTCATTTATGCCCGCAGTCGCCCGGAGGGCACGGGCAAACGTGGCATAGAGGGCCATTTTACGCCTGGAGACACTGTCCTTATTATTGATGATCTTATAACCCGGGGTAGTAGTATCCTGGAAACAGCAGCACTTCTTGAAGAAAACGGACTCAAGGTGAAGGATGTTATCGTGTTGGTTGATCGCGAACACGGAGCGGTTGAGCGTTTGCGACGTCACGGTTACAACCTGATGAGTATTTTGAAACTCGATATTATGCTGAACCACTACATGTCCAGGGGTCTCATCTCTGAGGAAACCTACCGCACCTGTGCTGAGTATTTACGCAGCAAACAGGGAGAAGTACAGGCCTCTTAAGTACGCCCAGGGAGATGAAGAGCGGCAAGACGGGCGAATGCGACGCATTCGCCCGTCTTGCCGCTCTTCCCACTAAGATGCTTATCAGGTAAGCGTAGTTGGCGGTATGTAGGGTGCAGGTCGAGAGGCATCTCCATTCTGTTGCTCGACCGAAGAAGCTGAACGGTTCATCATACCCAGGAATGGCTCAATGATGTCAATGGGCAGAGGGAAGATGATAGTCGAGTTCTTTTCAACAGCAATCTCAGTCAACGTTTGCAGGTAGCGTAGTTGCAGGGTACTGGGCTGGGAGCCGATTATATTGGCAGCCTGTGCCAGTTGCGTCGAAGCCTGAAACTCACCTTCGGCATGAATGATCTTCGCACGCTTCTCACGTTCTGCCTCTGCCTGCTTCGCCATAGCACGCTGCATCGTGACCGGCAACTCAATATCCTTGATCTCTACCGCCGTCATCTTTATGCCCCAGTTCTCTGTATGTTCATCAATAATCGCTTGCAGTTGCTGGTTAATCTTGTTGCGCTGCGACAACAATTCATCCAGTTCCGACTGGCCCAGTACGTTTCGCAGTGTCGTCTGGCCGATCTGCGTGGTAGCCTGGATAAAGTTCATCACATTCACAACAGCCGCATTAGGATCAATGACCTTAAAGTAGAGAACCGCCGTTACTTTGATGGTTACGTTATCGCGTGAGATCACTTCTTGTGGCGGTACAGTCAAGGTAACGATACGCAAATCCACCTTAATCATCCGTGTGACGATTGGGGGCACCCAGAAAACGCCCGGCCCCTTCGCACCTTGCAAGCGGCCAAGAATGAAGATGACACCGCGTTCATACTGCTGCACTACGCGGATTCCTGAGAGGGCAAAAAGCGCCAGGACAACTACAATGACACCAATTACGGTTAAAACAATAGGATCCATGAAAAGCCTCCTTTCATTCAAGAGAGGGAGTAGAATATGTATCAACGATAGACGGAGAACGTACTGGCTGAACGTGCAGCCGCAACCCTTCAACGGTGAGTATCCGGACCTGTGAACCCGCGTCTACAGAAGTGGCAGGTCCATCGAGAACAGCAGCCCAGTTCTCACCACCATAACTTACCCGTCCTTCGGGCAAGAGAGGTGTCAGGGCAGTAGCTTCAGCCCCGATCATGCCCTCAACGCCGGTAGTCACCGGTCGTCGCTGCGCTCTCACAATGATAGTTATCAAGGTAAAACTGATGAGGCCGATCACTGCGGCCATACTATAAACGACAAGTGGATTCACCTGTGGCCCACTATATGGTCCACCACTATTGAAGAAGAGTAACGCACCAACCACAAGCGAGATGACCGCACCTATGGTCAGCACACCATGAGTTGGCAGGCGCAGATCCAACACCAGCAGCACAAAGGCCAGAACCATCAAGGCCAGCCCTGCCCAGTTGGGCGCGAGTGACCCTACAGCAAAAAGGAAGAGTAGCAGGGCTATGCCACCTGCCGTACCGGGCAAGATGGCTCCTGGATGCGATATCTCCAGGTAAATGCCGATCATCGCGATAATGAAGAGCAGAAAGACGACATTTGGATCGAGCAGGAAGCCATAGAGCGAATCAAACAAGCTGGGCTCGATCGTTTGCACGCTTACACCATTGGTGTGTAGCGTTACGGGACCAGAGTTTAGCTCAACCTGTCTCCCATCTACCTGGTTGAGCAGGTTGTTCAGGCTGGTAGCCTCCAAATCAACGATGCCGTCATTCACTGCCTCTGTATCATCATACGAGGCGGCATTGGTGACCATCTTGACCGCAAAATCAACACCGCTGCGATTGTAGCGTGTCTGAATGCCTCTCATTTGCGCTGTCAGGTCCTGCTCCAACTTCGCCTGGAGAGTACTATCAAGATTAGAACCTGTACTCGATATCGGGCTAGAAGCCCCTATACGCGTGGTCGGAGCCATGGCAGCGATGGGAGCGGCCAGGGTGACAAAAGCGGCCGCGGAAGCTGCATAAGCGCCCGTAGGCGAAACGTAGGAGATAATAGGGACGGTACTATTTAACTCTGCTTCTACCATGGACTTCATCGATGCGATATCGCCACCGGGCGAATCAACCTGGATGACTAAAGCCTGGGCTCCATCGCTCTCAGCGGTAGCAATAGCGTTGGTGAGAGAGTGCAAGGAGGCAGGGCCAATATCTGTATTCAGCGTCATTACGTCAACATGAGGCGAGGACGAGGCAGCGACAGCGGTTCGAGCCGTCAGAGTGAAGGATAATGAGACGACTACAGTGAGAATGATGCCCGCGAGAAGAAGGGGCAAGCCACGTGTCATACGATGGGTATGGCGCGAATTCATGGCAAAATTCCTCCAATAGGTAATTGAACGCGCCTATTAGTAACGACTAGTCTATGGGATTATCATAGCACATGCTGATGAGAAAGGCGATACGCCGGTCACCATTGCTATTTGCTATAGAGAATATAGCATATTGTTATGGTAATTGTCAAGAAAGGAAGACCCCAGATAGGATTCCCATTCGAAAAAGGAGGAAAGGTGGGGATTACCTGCCCCCAGGCAGTGTTCCCAAGACCCTGGCAAAGAGCTGCGCCCCCTGCACTCTTGCTCTACCCAATGTGTCGAAGTTGTTCCATTTGAATTCGCCTGTCAGCCAGCGCTGCGAGTTGGGGATCGTGGGTGACCATAATAAGCGTCTGGTTGCCTGTGCGCTGTAACTCGCGCAGGACTTCTAGCACCTCAGTACCTGTTGAGGGGTCGAGGTTGCCTGTTGGCTCATCGGCCAGTACGATCTTTGGGCGATTGATGAGTGCGCGGGCAATCGCTACGCGTTGCTGCTCTCCTCCTGAGAGTCTTGCAGGTGGATGACCCTGGCGGTCTCCCAGTCCCACACGTTCCAAGAGTTCCTGTGCTCGTGTTTTCAGATCAAAGGGTAGTTTGCGGCGATAGGGTAGTAAGGGGACCATGACGTTCTCTAATGCGGTGAGGTTGGGTAAGAGGTAAAAGAGTTGAAAGACGAAGCCGACCTGTTCACGACGAAAGTCGGCTGCCCGAGGTCCACGCAGGCTGTGTACGGCAATGTCGTCGAGCCAGATTTCTCCGCTGTCAGGGCTATCCAGCGCTCCCAGCAGTGAGAGCAGGGTTGTCTTTCCACAACCCGATGGGCCGGTAATGGCGATAAACTCGCCAGGCTGTACCTCTAAATCGATTTCTTGTAGTACCTGTAGCTTGCCGTTGGGGATAGTATAGGTCTTGCTAAGATGGTCTACCCTCAGGAGTAAATCGCCCTTCTCTATAGACTGCTCATCCTGTATCGTGTCTTGTTCCTGTTCCATATATTTTCCACCTTCTTATCGAATCAGGTCCCAGCTCTTGATTGGTTCAAAGACGCTTGCAAGCATAATCAACCTCGCTACTGGAAGTTTGCTGGTGATCTGGCACAGCATGCCGTTTTGGTACCACTGGAGGGCGTGATTGCCTTGCTCATCCTGGAATAACTGCCCTATTTTGTCGCCGATCTGCACCGTTTGGGCTATCGTTGATGTGAGTGGGATATCGGTTGGTTGCTCGTAGAGGAGCACGTCTTGCCCGGCAATACGGTAGTTCGCCACAAACGTGGTCAGTACGTCTGGATTCGATGCATCGGTAAGCACGCCGTAAGAGGGTGCCTGCGTCCTGGCAGGTAAGATTGCTGGCAGGAGTGGCAATGGTTTCAAACCTGGATGTGGAGGTGAAAACGATTCGATTGATATACCATTTATCTGATCGAGCGAGGTCGAGGTGTGCCATACTTGTTTGGCATTGCCCCCCACTTCCTCCATTCTCGCCAGCCCTCCTATGCTTATTACCCCCGCTACAAGCGTCAATAGGAGCAGAGCGGCAATGAGTAGCTGGGATCGAGCAAGGCGGAGCCGGGGTTTCTCTAGTAGTTTGCTGTACCTGGCATGTACTTGGGACGGCGAACGCTGGCTAACTCTCTGGCGTGTTTGTGCCATTTCACGGAGAGGGGCAAGTGCTGAAGCCAGGCGTGTTGCAACATGGGCGATGTCGGCATCATCGGCAGGTGGAGGAGTCTCCCCTTTCATGAATGCTTCCAGATTGTCCAGCCATTCATCGGCGTATCGATTATCTTTCATCATGCCCTCCTTGCTCATCGAGAGCAGCACGTAAGTGCCGCAGTGCCCGGTAGAGCAATGAGCTAACCGTTCCTTCGGGTATCTGAAGTATTCGCGCAATTTCTCTATTGGTAAGGCTTACAACAAACTTTAACCCTATCACCTCGCGCTCGCGTTCCGAAAGCCTATTGAGGTGAGCCAGGAGAAAGCGTTCTTCCTCCCGCGCGATCGCGGCCTCCTCTAAAGAATCTGCTTGAGGGTGTTCCGCAGGTACGAGATGCTCTAGTGAGATCGTTGGCTTGCAGCGCCGGAAGTAATCTACGGCACAATTACGGGCAATACGAAAAAGCCAGGGACCAACTGTATCTGCCGTTTGGATATCTGCCAGATGTTTCCATACCTTCTCGAAGACAAGAGAAGCCAGATCTTCCGCGACTTCTGGCTTGCCAACAAGAAAATTTAAAAATGCGAGGATAGGTGAATGATACTGCTGGTAGAGCGCATCAAAGGATATGACCTGCTCTCCGGCGAGGGTTTCATGCCTTTTCTCCTGTTTCACCAGAGATGACCACGCTGTGGAGATAGTGATGCTTCTCATATCTATGAAATCCTACTCCCTCACCATTACTCGGCTCGCACTATATCAACGATCTGCATGCGGCTGATTGCGCGCAAGGCGGGGATGGTTGCCAGGGCTGCTATCAGCACCATGAGGATTATGACACCAAGCGCGATCAGTACTGGCGGAACAAGGTTCTGGCCCGTGTGCTGTATGGTCAGAATCCACTGGGCTACCAGTACGCCAGGAAGGGTGCCGATAATCGCCAGGATCACTCCTTCCTGGGCGAAGAGCCGTTGTACCAGTTCTGTCTGCCAACCCAGCGCTTGTAGAAGGCCGATCTCACGCTGCCGTTCTCGCGCCTGGAGCAGCAGCAGATCGGTAATGCTCATGAAGCTGAGTAGAAGCGCGAAGACGCAGCCGGCAATCTGGGGTACTGCGGTTTGTAGAAGTACGAAATCTCCTAACAAGGTGCCTGTCAGTGTCTGGCGCAGGGCAAGGACCCCGCTAAACATTACCACTAGAAGTAGAGCGGACAGGAAAAGACTGCTGACGGTTAGCAATGTACGCGATCGCGAGCGGGCAAGGTTGCGTAGCACCAGCGCCAGAATTGGGGAAACAAACGACCATAGGGGCAAGCGCAAACCCGGTAGCCTGGCCTTTGTGGAAGTGATCGATGTGCCCGTTCGCAAGATTTCCGCGGGCTGGATACGCCAGATGAGCCAGAGAGGGTAGAGCGAACTCAAGAGGGCCATCACGAGTATTGCTGGCAAAGTCCATATTACGATAAGCCAGAGAGGAGTGGCATTGAGCAGAGTGGCGATCAACAATGCGATGCCCAGGCCCAGCAGACCTCCCACAAGCGCAAGGAGCAGCGCTTGAACCAGGAACAGCCGCGTTCAAGGTAGTGAGTACAAGCGGTGGTTGCAGAATAAAACCGGCTGTATTATTGGTGGGCAACAGATTCGTCGGAGCTACAGAATTACCCTGTGCATCATAGCGCAAAACAGTTGGAGGAGAGGCATAGGTATTCTCTGGCAGCCAGTTCAGTGGATTACTAAACTGGGCATTCAGTGTATTTCCAGCGATTTTACCAGTGAAATCAAAAAAGTAAAAAGCTTTGGGAAGAGGTACCGCATTGCGTGTGGGTTTAGGAACCTCCGCGATATGAACAGGTTGAAGCCTCCGAAAAGCTGCCTCGGGCCCCTGGGTACCGTCTGGGACAAGTGTGTAGGCGGAACTTGCCTGCCCATCGGGCCCCCTGGTTGACGCGTAGGTCAGGCTCGAGGGAGCGTATAAGAACCTCAAAGATGCCAGGTAAGGGTCAATACCATTGTAAGGGTTGTACGGCAGCCAGCTATGATTCTCCAGAACGAGGGTTGAGACAGAGAAACGCTGCGGGTCATTTTGTACCAGGGGAATTTCTCCACCAAAAATTGTCTCTAGAGATGGAAGATGTGCCAGATATGCAAAACCGCCACGCGCAAAGGCCGTTTTGGGGTCCAAACTGGCAGGTGACAAGCGAGTGAAGCTGCCTTTTAATGTGATCCTTCCAGGAAGCTGTGTTTGGAAGAGAACAGGTATATCGTAGTTCGGCACTGTACTAATACATTGTGATGGAGGCGTGTTTTGAGTTGGGCAATACTTTATTCGCCCCATTTGCGGATTGGTATTAACATGCACGTTATCCTTGGTCGTCAGCATCCGCCCAGCGGTAATAGTCTTATCGAGATGGACAAGCTGATTTTCTGCTGTTGGGTCGATAGCCGCTATCAGAAATGTTCCAGGGTCTACCGGTGGAGTTATATCGTATATCTGCTCTGTGCCACATTGGATGATAACGTCCTGTTTACTCAAGGCGTCGAGTACTTGTGCGGCAGGGGTGTTTGGGGTTGGCATGCCGTCACAGGAGGCGAAATGGTAGTAGAGTGTAGACTGGCCGCGTTCGACTATCTGACGTTGCCCGGTGAAGACCACTAGCCCCAGGTCAACTCGATAGAAGCCAGTTGGAAGAGGCGTATAAAAGAAAAAGAGTTGTGGTACAGGCATTTGTACATAGCCTAGAAAGGCAATCGGCGCAGCCACTTCAACACCTGATAGATGCCTAATCTGCTCATACTGTTGTGTGCTGATGCCGCCATTATAGCCTTCGAGAAGGTCAGCAGGAATAGTGTTGTGCGAGGCATGTTGTGCCTGAGGGGGTAGCACAACCAGATCATAGCTCGAACGCCAGCTCTGGCTGATAATTTGATTGCCCTGGGCTACCGTTGTTTGCGACGTTGCGCTCAAGAGAACGAGGGCACATGCCGCCAGGAAAAAGCCGCTACTTGCTAGCACACTTTTCCCCTGCTGTCGTCGCAGTAGAAGAAGGACGTAGTGCCACATTTGCTACACCTTTCTCAACAGGCAGAATTGCATGGTATAGATGAATCACGTATCAGAACCTCTTTGAGAGGCATCTATAGGAGATTACGCAACGGGGAGGAAAAGTATTGCAGATTCTCTAGAATTCTTACGAGCCGGATGTTTTCTGCCAGATGATAGAATAGCGCCACAAGAGGTGCTTTCTCACTTTTGCTCATAGCACGGTAGAGGTGGGGAGGTTTTCACAGAGAATATGTATCCTTCTCTCATTCGGGAATCGTATTTGGTTGAAGAGGGCAGGCACAAAAGTTACTTGCTCTGCTAACCAATCGTCTTGAAATGTGCGGTCTTCAAAAGAAGCAAATATTTATGCTGGGAGGCGACAGGTCGATTTGTGTTGCAAGAACAAGCATCTCGTAAAAATACAGCCGTGACGAGAAAATCCATTATTTCCTTGTGGAACGCCTTGCTAGCTAAAAACGGTGTAATGGCTTATCTGCCCATTATTGTCGTTGTCATTCTCATGTTCTGTGGGGCATCCTGGCAAATATTCTGGCCCACCACCGACGCGGCACGTTACCAGTGTTACGCACTCACTTTCTGGCTGGGTAGTAACGGTACGCAGCTGTTGCCTGCATCCCAATGTACGTTTCTCCAGGCTACGTCAATACATACACCATTTCACATGCTGCCACTTGAATATCCACCACTCACGCTCGTTATTTTTTCTCTCTCGCTGCTGGCACCAATTCCCGATTACCAATTGCTCTTTGCTCTCTGGATGGCACTGACAGCTCTCCTGATTTACTGGTCGCTCCTGCGTTATGGGCCACGGGGCGCGGCGCTCACCTTTGCATTCTATGCCCTGGTTGGTGCATGGGCAACCGCCGAAGGACGCTTTGACATGGTGCCAGCCGCACTTACGATACTCTCCCTCATTGCAGCCGAGCGCAAGCACTGGACATTGGCCTATGTTATCCTGGCCTTTGGCGTCTTGCTCAAGCTGTATCCGCTCTTGCTCCTGCCAGCGCTATTTATAGCCGAGCAACACGATGAACAGCGATTATATATCCCAAAACAAAGCATGCCGCTCAAGATGGTACCTATAGAACTGTGGCGTACCTTGCGGAGTATAGGTACCTGGCGCTGGAAGAATACCCTGATCTTCCTTGCTGTAGTAATAGGGGTCACAGCCATTTTTGCTTACCTGGACTTCCAGGGGGCGGTTGTGAGCCAGTTGAGCTACTTTTCCCACCGGCCTATACAAATTGAAGCAACAGGCAGCACAATTCTATGGGTAGCAACACAATTTGGTATTCCTGCCCATACTGAGTTTACTTATGGCTCATTGAACGTCATCAGTCCACTAGGAGACAACTTAGCCCAATTGTTTGAGGGGGCATTTGTGCTAGGGTATGTTTACACTATCTGGCAACAATGGCGAGGAAAGCTCGACGTTGTACAGACCTGTATTGCCTTTTTACTTGTCTTCATAGCCTTTGGCAAAGTCTTCAGCCCGCAATACCTTATCTGGCTCATACCTTTATTGGCCTATGCCAGTGCTCTTGACGGTTTCTGGCTGCTCGTCTGGGGGAGCACCTCGCTGCTGACGACCATCATTTATCCATATCTCTACACACGTACCCTCAATGTGCTCCTCGTGCAATATGTTCCTGGCTTTATCCAGGCAGTTGCCGTACGTGATGCGCTCTTTGTACTGGTAACTCTCGCCTACCTCTTCAACTGGTTTCAAGTCCGCCGTCGCAAACCACTTCCGCCACAACTTACAGGGAAAGAGACCAGACCCTTGTATGTTGAGTAATTACCTTCTTGCCTTCAAATCTTTTCTAATTTCGTACGACTTCTCCGCATCTTGTAAAATAGCCGTATCCACTTCTTGCAGAAACATCGCTTCTTGATTATGATCCAACAACTTCAAGGCTCCCTTAAAAGGAACCGTTATTTGCGAGCGACCAATGAGATGTTCTTCTACTCCCTCGTAATTTGCAGTCCCTGCCGCGTTGGCATAGACCAGAACAACCTCATTTTCAAAGGCTCTTGTGACACACAAAGCATTCACGAGTTTGATTTCCGCGTTGGCATCATGCTTAATGCCCTCGCCTGCATCCTCAAAGCACCAATAGCTGGGGCAGATAACAATTTCCACGTCCTGCCTGACCATGGCCCTGAATACCTCGGGAAACATTAAATCCCAGCAAATAATCAGACCAATCTTCCCGTACCTGGTATTAAAAACGGGCGTCCCGGTTCCGGCAGTTAAGTAGCTGCGCTCCGGCAGCCAGAGATTTACCTTCTGGTAGCGCGCCTGAATTTCTCCCGACCTATCGATATAATAGGTCGTGTTATATAGCCCTGTACTATCACCTTCAATAATAGAACCAGGAACTAGATCGATTGAGTACTGCGCGGCAAGTTGTTGGAAATGCCTGGCATATCGCCCTTCATAGTCGGCAAAGGCATTATTTCCGGACAATGGGCCGGTGACAAAATCTTCCGGAAAGACAATGATTTGAGCTTGTTGAGATGCGGCCTCTTTTATAAATTGCTCGGCTTTTTTGAGGTTTTTTTCCGGGGCGAACTGATGAATAGCAAATTGCACAACAGCTATTTTTATTCGCATGTTCCCTCCAAATAGTAGATGCGAAATGAGGATACTGCTATGAATATACCATAGTCTGTAGCACGGTGTCATACACATCTGTTGGTGATTGCCCAGAAGTCCGCAAGGCGACGTGAGTCAGTCTGCTCGACGCATGGGCGCACAGATCCTTCGCTGCGCTCAGGATGACACCACCCCGCTCTGTCATCCTGAGCGCAGCGAAGGATCTCTCGGCAATCACCAGTCATCTGGTCTCAGTCGTGTAGAATATAAGAGGGTGATATTACCCAATGTCAGGATAGTATTTTTGAGGAATATGTTTTTGTAGTCGTGCCGACAATTGACAGCGGCAACAGTATGCCGGCAGCCACTCGTCAGGAAGCTGGCTAATGGCTGCTCATGAGTGATGACTGAACGAAAGGAGCGCACCATGGCAGAAAGCGTGTACAAAGTGATCGATCTGGTGGGAACCAGCAACGAGTCCTGGGAGAAAGCGGCTGCAGCCGCCATCGAGCGGGCTTCACAGACCTTGCGGGACCTGCGGGTCGCTCGCGTTGTCGAGCAAGATGTCCACGTCGAGGCGGGGAATACTCTGACCTACCGCGTGAAGTTGGAGGTCTCATTCAAGTACGAGGGCGGTGCATAAGTAGTCGCAAGACGGGAAGACGAGAACTGCCGGCCTGGCTGTAGCCCGGCCGGCAGTTCAGCGCGACCTCAAGAATTGAAAAGGAGAAAACGAATATGGCAGATCAGGAGGGAAAAGTCTACCGCAAGACGGAGATAGTAGGAACTTCGACCGTTGGATTCGATGATGGAGCGAAACGTGCTATAGCACGTGCGATGAAGACGCTGCGCAACGTGATGTGGTTTGAGGTGAAGGAGCAGCGAGGTAGGATCGAGAGCGATGGCAGTATCGAGTATCAGACCACCATCGAGGTTGGCTTTCTCATCGATTAAGCTTCATGCTAAAAAGAAAAAGCTGCAGGGAGAGAACGGGCTCTCTCCCTGCAAAAGAGCTATCACGAGAGCGTAGAGGTGACCTGCGTCCAAGTTTGTCCGCCGTTCACGGTTTTGAGTAGGAACTGGGCTCCTTTACCCTGACCACCGATGGCCCATCCTTCAGCGCTCGAAACAAAGTCAAGCTGTGCGACATTCTTGAAACTACTGCCGGGTGCCATCTTTGTCCAGCTTTGCCCTCCATCAGTGGTCACGTAGAGGACTGTGCCATCGGTCACCCATCCATGCTGCATATCGAGAAAGTCCACTGCGCTAAGGGCGACAGGCACAGGCATGGTACTCTTCCAGGTTACTCCTCCATCGTGCGTCGAGTAGATGACCGCAGCAATGCCAGTGCCCGAGACGCTATTAGAAAAACTGACGGGAAGAATTCCCTCTGTGGCTGAGAAAAACAGGGGAGGTCGAAGCCAGAGTTGCCCCGAAGGGACGCCTTGCGGTAGGGGCAGCTTCTGCTGGAACCAGGTCGACCCGCCATCATGGGTCACAAAAAGCCAGGTGAAGCCTGGAACCAATACTGTTCCCGTAATCCATCCCGTGGACGCGTTCAGAAAGTGAATGCCTGATTTTGCACCACCGTACGGGAGATGACCAGGAGCAGGGCCATCCGTCGAGGCGGCAAGAGCATTGGCTACATTAACCCACGTCTTTCCTCCGTCAGTGGTCCGATAAATGCTGGCGACCTCTGCAGTTATAGCACCTCCCCGATTAGCCAGGATCCAACCATCCTGGGCATTGACAAAGGTGATCTGAGCGACCCTCGTTCCAGACTGACCATTGGGAATGGTAGTGCTCTGCCAGCTCTGCCCTCCATCAGTGGTTCGAAAGATGCGTGTTGCTGCATTGTTGGATTGTGGTATGGCAACCCATGCCTGCGAAGGGGTGAGAGCATCCATGACACTATCTGGAGTAAGAGAATATCCCGGGGGCGTGACATCTTTCCAGTGCATTCCCCCATCAGATGTTTGGAGCACTGCTTTCCCTGCCAGAGCCCATCCTGTGGTCGTATTGATCATGCGCAGTGATGAGAATGGGCCCACCTGTCCGGATGGATTTCCTGACCCACCAGTACGACTCTGGTGGGCCTGGTTTAATACAAAAATGAGCGCCCCAACCAGGAGTGCTGCAACCAGGCCAGAGGCGAGTGTCCCGAAGCGACGTCGCCACACCCTTCCCCTGGAAATCGCGGTAGGCCCGCTCACCGGGTTCATTGAACCGGGTCCTGATCGCAGCGGGGCATCACCGGCGTAGAAGAGACGCTGCTGGACATGTGCCAGAGGTCGAGCGAGTTCGGCTGCAGTGGGATATATACGGCGGAGGTCCTGCAAGATACGCTGGTTGCGCTCATCCACCTCCTCAGGATTCAGCTCATCAATGTCTGCCATAACTCGATTCCTCCCTATTGTTGATCGTAGATTGCCCGTAAAAGGGCAAGTGTGCGCGAGAACACTTTTCTCACCGCTTCTTCGCGTTTGTTGAGCAAAACTGCGATCTCAGCAAAGCGCAAGCCATCACCCACGCGCAATTGCACCACCTGCTGTTGAAGCAGAGGTAGCTTCCCTATGGCTGCATAGAGCCGCTCAAGCTCTTCACGGCGCACTATGAGATGCTCAGGCGTTAGTGTTTCCTCAACTCGCAGCGTCTCTATCACCTGTTCTAAGGGTAGAACAGAGAAATGCATAGAACGGCGATAGCGATCCACCAGCTTGTTCTGAGCAACACGCCGCAGCCAGACGAACTGCTGTTTGCCTGTCAGCCAGGAGAGATTATCTTGCTCCAGGGCTGCTGTGAAGACCTCGAGCAAAAGATCCTCGGCGTCCTCCAACGAAGGTGTGTGGAGTCTCAGGTAGGCAAAGATGCTCGCGGCATAGCGTTGATAGAGCGCCGCACCTGCACTATCCAGTTGTGGACATTCGTCTTGTTGTTGCATGCTATCTTTCTCTACTCCAAATGACCTCAATACTATGGTCGCAAAATTAGCAAAAACGTGACGAGAATGAGAACGCTTATTGCGCGAGGATGTAGGAAGAAATCATGGGCCGCAAGGTTTCTTAAAGCAGTCAAAAGGAGTGAGGTGCAGGGAGGCGGGCTTCGCCCTCTGATACCTGTTCACCTGACAGGTTTCCCCTATTCAGGTACCAGCTTACTCCTTCGGCTACGCCGCGAGAGAGATCAAACTGCGGTGCATAGCCCAGCTCATAGCGAGCCTTGCCAATTGAAAACATCTGATCTCCACCCAGCAGGGTCACACCATAGGTTGTTATGGGAGGCGGTGCTCCATTGCGCCGCCCAAGAGCTTGCCAGGTCAATTCAGCGCTGCGACCGGCGGCATACAAAGCGAAATAAGGTAGTCGAAGTGAGATAGGTGGAACTTGCAGGCAATGTGCAATTGTATTCAAATATTGAGCTTGAGTAACACGGCGATCATCGACAAGGTTATAGGCACGGCCAATCACCTCATCACTCGCGTCACCTGCCTTAATGAGGCCCTGCGCTACGTCGCGAACGTAGACGAGTGGGACAATATTCTTGCCAGAGCCAATGATAAATCCCTTACCTGATTCAATCAACGAGACAAAGCTTGGCAATTAATTTCTCGCCTGCAATCTTCGTGCGGCTATACGGGTTATCCTCAGCGTGAAAGGGATCGTCCTCGGTCATGATACCATGCAGATGATGCCCGTAGACGGTGATCGAGCTAGTATGAACAATGCGTTGTACACCTGCATCCATCGATGCATGTACAAGGTCAGCCAGTCCTTGCACATTGGTTGCCCAAAAGACATCTTCCAATCCCCATGGTCCCGTTTTTGCCGCGACATTATAGACACGCTGCACCCCCTGTACAGAGTGTCTAAGCGATGCAGGATCGGTCAGGTCTCCATGCACGACCTCGACACCTTCAAGCTTGCGCAAACGGCCGGCATCTTCTACCGGTCGCACCATGGCCCGCACGTCATCACCGCGTTCCAACAACATATCGACAAGGTGTCCACCCAAAAAACCGGCGGCACCTGTTACTAGCACTTTCACGACAAAACTCCTTGTCCTTATTTTCGCTTCGTTAAAGCGAGTATAACAAGAGAGCAAAATGTTGGCAAGCGATGCCAGGCATCAGGTGTTGGCCCTTGTGCGCTCTATCCCATCATCAAAATAGAGGATAGCCTCAACTCGCCGCTGTTCCGGCCGGGCGAAAGTCGGAACATCCTCTGCCTCCATCGCTTCTAAGCGGAGCGTCTCCTGATCATGTGTCGCGTCATAAATCAGTTCTCGGTGGTCATAGAGATAATCGAGAAGTGTGCTGATATCGTGCCCTTCAATGAGAATGTGTCCACTTGCTCCTTGCTCAGAGGTAATACGAAACTGCAAGGTATGCGCCAGCTGCAGGTCAAACGTCCACCCTCCAGTACCCCAAACCGATCGTCCATCTGCCATGGGAATCTTCCTTTCTTTCAAGTGACATACGCTCAGAGCCTGTTTCCCATGCTCCTTCCACATACCACCTGCTCATGACAGGCTCTCAATAATTCCAACAATTGATGACGAGAGACTATTCCCACTCCAGGCATGTGCTATCATAGCCAGTAACAGTTCCTCATTGTGCCCCTGGTACTTGTAAGAAAAAAACACGAGAAGGAGCTACCCGCTATCCAGGACGATATCTTCACTTTACGCAGCGGACAAGCACAGATCAGCCACCAGAAGATTCCTCGCTACTTCCAATTCGTCACATCCTATCCTTTGACCGGGGGTGGGAAGGTACAGAAGTTTGTGCTGCGAGAAAATGCCATCAAGGCCTGGGATCTAGAGATTCTTAAGCAGAGATAGAGAGCAAGGCCCTGCTCTCTATCTCTGCTTAAGATTTCATCAGGATAGGAGCAATTTAAGTCAGCCAGCAACCGCCTGTTTATAGCGGCGGATGGCCTCAATGTGCTCTCCAGGGGACTTGAACCCGGCACCCATGGTGTTGAGGGAGATATGCGTCGCCCCCAGCTTGCGCCAGCCCTCTGTCTGGCGAACCCACTCATTGAGATCGCCGTCGGCGGCACTTAAACGGGCCTCGATGCCCACCGTGTCCGGGTCACGTCCCGCTTCCCTGATATAGCCACGCAGGCGCTCGATGATCGCGCGCATCTGTTCGTCCGGTCGCCCTTGCGGGAACCAGCCGTCAGCCAGACGTGCGACACGACGCAGGGCTGCATCCGCTCTTCCACCCACCCAGATAGGAATGGAACGTCGCACAGGAAGGGGATTGAGGCCAGCTTCGGTGATGGTATGAAACTGGCCTTTGTAGCTGATGATCTCCTGACTCCAGAGGAGGCGCATGACTTCGATCTGCTCCTCTACCACCCGCCCTCGTGTGTGGAAATTCATGCCCAACGCTTCGTACTCCACCGGGTTCCAGCCCACGCCTATGCCGAGGCGCAGTTTGCCGCCAGTAAGTACATCCACTTCGGCGGCCTGCTTGGCAACGAGGGCCGTCTGCCGCTGGGGGAGAATGATGACAGCAGGGACCATTTCCAGGTGCGTCAGGGCTGCCAGGTAGCCGAAAAGGACAAAAGGCTCGTGGAACATGTGCCGAAAGGTATAGCCCTGCCAACCCGGGCGGTGGGTGGGGTCTGCGCCCAGGACGTGGTCAAAGGCGACAAGGTGGCTATAGCCGAGTCCTTCTACGGTCTGGGCGTAGTCGCGAATAACTATGGGGTCGGCGCCAATTTCGTTTTGGGGAAATGTGACTCCTATTTGCATTTTCAGATTCCTGTTCTTTTTTTAGGCGCCGCCTGTGGCGGCGCGTAGGAGATGAGTAAGTTGGGGCACAGCCCCAAGCCCCAGGTTAAGGGCTGCCGCCCTTAACAATCCCGCTTACGTTGACATCACAAGGAGTTATCCCAGAGGATAATCCGCGCGGTGCGTTTAAAGGAAAAGTAGGCCAGCGCCCACTGAAACATGACGATAAAACGATTTCGATGCCCGATCAAGAAAAAGATGTGGGCGAAAAGCCACGTAACCCACGCAAGAAAACCCGTCAGCTGCACTTTTCCCATGGCTACTACTCCATAAGAGCGTCCCACAGTCGCAAGCGTTCCTCTGCTACGATAACGGAACGCTCCTTTGTTTGCCTTGCCAACGACCTGGTCGGCAATTACCGAAGCGACGTAGCGGCCCTCCTGGATGGCAACAGGAGCAAGCCCGGGAAGGGGCTTTCCTTTATGCAGGACATTGGCATTATCGCCGATGACAAAGATGTTTGGATGGGCGCCTATGCTCAGGTCCCTCGTTACCTTAACGCGGCCAGCGCTATCCAGCTCAGCGCCAAGCCACTTACCGGCAAGAGAGCCTCGTACGCCTGCCATCCAAACGACGGTCTTCGAAGCAAGATGTTCGCCTGCAATCACGACCCCATGTTCATCGACAGCTTCCACCGCGGCATTCGTTCGCACTTCCACACCCAGCTGGGTGAGTGCGGCACAGGCCTTTTTCGCAAGAGACTCAGGAAACGTCGGCAGGATCCTCGGCCCGGCCTCGACGAGGAGAACACGAGCCGATGCCGGGTCGATATGTCGAAAATCGGACACTAACGCCTTATGCGCCAGCTCTGCAACAGCGCCGGTCATTTCGACACCCGACGGCCCGGCTCCAACTATCATAAATGTTAACAGTGCCTGGCGTTTCTCCGGGTCCTTTTCCTGTTCAGCTGCTTCGAAAGAGAGCAGGATCTTGTGCCGGATTGCTGTGGCATCCTGTAGCGTCTTGAGTCCAGGTGCAAATTGCCTCCACTCATCGTGACCAAAATAGTTGTGCTGCACCCCTGTGGCCAGAATCAGGTAGTCAAACGGGACCGATAGATCGTGCATTAGGACGCGCTGCCCCTGCACATCAACGCCTGTTACCTCTGCCAGTAACACCTCTGTATTGTTTTGCTTTCCAAGGACGCCTCGAATCGGGGCCGAAATGTCAGCGGGGGATAGAGACGCGGTGGCAACTTGATATAACAGGGGCTGGAAGAGGTGATGATTGGTACGATCGATCACGGTCACCCGCACCGGCGCTTCACCTAATCCTCGTGCGGCGTGCAATCCGGCAAATCCGGCCCCAACAATGACAACATGAGGTGCTGCGGCCATTGCGTTCCATGGTATGGTTGCTATATTAAATGGTTCAGTTTTTTTGCGCTTTAGAATCATTTGTATCTCCTACAAGGCCGATATTGTCACGGACTCATTTCAAATTCGTTTAAAAAGTGATTCCTTCGCCGCCGTAGGCGGCGAGAGAGGAGAAGGAGTATCTGGGGACACCCCAGACCCCGCCAGGAGGGCGGCCGCCCTCCTGGACCTCCCGCGCTCTCGCAGAGGCAGCGGGTTATTTCTTATGGCGAGAGAGGTGCTTGTTGAGCCAGCGCAGCGGCGCCGCCAGGGTATAGAGCAGCGTCCACAGAGCAGCGTTCTGCCAGATGTTCCTGGCTTCTGACCACTGAACACGCGGATCGACACAGACTTTATCAATCGAGAGCTGCCCTTCTACCTGCAGGTGTGCCCCCAGGGCTTTGAGGACATGGACCCAGATCCGCTCCTGGACACTCGCCCCTAGCAGGCGAAACCCGATTTCGTACAAGGGATCGTTCGCACGGGCAATCGACTGGATCTGGCAGATGAGCTCATCGTCAGCCATGTAGACAGAGAAGGTGTTCCAGCCCGACTCGGGATGTCCCTGGGGCGTCATCAGCGTGAGCGATTCTTCGTCAGCATAAAGCACCATGACTCCTGTGGAGATTGGCATGCCTGAAAAGTCGGCATTGATGAGCAAAACATCTCCCGGATCGATAGCCCCCGCTACCGGGTAAAAGCGGTTTTTTGGCGGGAGAAACTGCACGAAGTTCGCCTTCCAGATCTGCATAACTTCGGTGGGCGTCATGTTGAAGGCTGGAATGAGTAGACGGTACGTCTTCTGCCACATCTGACCAAAGCCCTGCAGCGGCCCTACCACGTGCCGGCCCTCTACATTGAGGTTGAGCGCTCCAGTTGGCACTCTGGTTACCTGTAACAGAGAGACCTGAGCCCAGTAGGCGGCATCCTGTGGTTCGTTGTCACCAGGTAGTATGGTCATTGCATTCTTCCTTTCGTTGGTTAGTAACTATGCCCAGGATCAGCGTGATTGAGCTGCTGCCAGAGCTTCAGGCTCAGTATCGTAGAGCTTGATTGCATCGCTCAGACGGGTCAGCTCAAAGATGTGCTTGTAGTGCTCGCTGAGTCCAAAGCAGAGAAGATGCTGCTTCTGGCGGTTGATGCGGATCAGCAGCGTCACAAGCAGACCAATCCCGCTACTGTTCATGTATGCTAATCCGGTAAAGTTCAACATGATGATGCGGGTAGTCGGGCTACTGGCCTGTGCGTAGGCATCCATCAGGACGGGTTCCGCAAATGCAGAGAGATCACCCTGAATATCGATAATGCTCGTTGTTGAACTTACCCGGCGGACGTTCATCACAATATTGGCTTGCGGCATACTCATTCCTCCAAAAGAAAACTTATTCCCGTCGCATAATCAGCTCGAGCATGTGAGAGTGCTCATCGTTCGTCACATGCAGCTCATCGACCAGGTTCTTGATTAGAAAGAGCCCCCAACCGTATGGGGTCTGTAACCCGGCCAGTTTCGCGTCCAGGTCAGGTGTGGCTATTGTTTCTGGGATGGGATGACCTTCCCCTTGATCGCGGATGCGAACCACAATGGAGGTTTGCGAGGCCAGCACCTGGATGGAAACCTTTTTGTCGGGCTGATAGTCGTTCCCGTGTTCTATGGCATTCATGACGGCCTCGGCTACAGCCATTTTGAGATTGGCGAGTCGATCATCCGGTAGGTGCAATGGGAGTACCATTTCAGCCACCCGTTCCATGGCCTGTTGCTCGTTACCAGGCATACTCGCCACGGTCCACTCCAAAAGAAGGTTCAGACCATCCTGTTCTCCCGGCTGGTCGTTCATCGAGAGCAGTTGAGCCGTTCTTTGCAGCATCATAAGGGTTACGTCATCCTCTTGCTCCCATCCCTGGCCGGTAAAGTTTTGCAGTTCGCCGAGCACGAAATCGATGAGTGGCGTCCCATTGGCATGCCCTGCGAGGAGGGTCTGGAGGCGAGGAAATCCGAACATCTCACGCCTGGGATTATGGGCCTCTACCAGGCCGTCGCTGTAGAAAAGCAGGCTCTCTCCAAGGGCCAGAGTTGCTTCGTATTCATCGTAACGTGTGCCAGGCATTAGCCCAAGCGGCATGCCAGTGGCACTGAGTTCTGTTGCGCTACCAGCGTGCCGGCGATATGGAGGTTCATGCCCCGCATTGGCGTAGCACAGGCGCCCGCTTTTAGGGTCAAGAAGCGCGTAGAAGCAGGTGACAAACATCCCGGCTGGAATCTCGGCGGCGAGCAGGTCATTGACCCGCGCTAATACCTGGCCCGGAGAGATCATTCCCTGCACGGCACTACGAAGCATCGTGTGTACGGTTGCCATCACCAGTGCAGCTGGTATGCCCTTCCCGGTGACATCGCCAATGGCGAGACCCAGCCAACCGTCTTCAAGCAAGAAGAAATCATAGAAGTCACCGCCGACCTCACGCGCAGGCTGGTAGTATGGCACGAGTTGCCATCCGGCAACCAGAGGTATGTCTTTGGGCAAAAAGGCCTGCTGAATAGCCTGGGCGGTCCTTAATTCCTGCTCGATGCGCTCACGTTCCCGCATTTGCTCCTGCTGCGCCTGCACCAACTGCGCCACGCGCAGCGCCGGTGCAACCTGAGTAACGAGTGTGTTGAGCAAGATGCGGTCCTCGCGAGCATACTCCTTACCATTCAGGCGCGGGCCGAGGGTGAGCAGACCGATCAATTCTCCCTGGCTCACCAGCGGAAAAGCAATTTCCACCTGGTTCGCCTTCAAATGCTGCAAGACAGAGGAATCCAGTTGTAACCGTTCAACCTCCACAACCCCAGGATGACCCAGAGCATAGGCAAGCAGAGGATCATCGCCGGCAACCGCGCGTTCCACATATTCCGTTGAGGTTGGCTTCTCACCAGCAAGGACTTGCGCCTCCTGAGTGTGCGCGTCAGTATACGCGTCAGTATGCGCGTCGGGCTGAACTTGCTCACTACTCTCATCGAGGCCTGGTGGTGATTGAGAGCTTTCCGGGTCTCGTTGTACAGTCTTGCGTACCCATACCGAGACGGCTTGTGGCTGCATGGTTTGCTGGACAACGTTGAGTAATCCATCGCGCACTTTGTCCAGGTCGATCTCTTCGCGCAGCGTCGAGGTGAAGGCTTCAACGGCCTTGATGGCCTCGTCATTGCGCAAGTGGAAGCGTTGCTCAAAGAAGGCCTGGATATAGTTACGGGCCGGCTCAAACAAGACGGCCAGGGCTAACGTGGTAGTGACCACAATGATTTCTTGCGTACCGGGGCTATGAGTGAGGAGCTCCAAGCCGGTAACGGCGCTAAAGTAGAGGAGCGCCAGGCAAGCCCTGAAGAGGAATACCTTGCGATTGTAGAGGTAGGTGCGCGATATGAGGATACTGACGAACACGGGTAGCAGGAGGAAGAACAGGAAGGAAAGCCTGGCGAGACCGAGCAGTGTGGAGAGAGCGGCAATGATAAGTCCTCCCACGGCGAGTCGCAGGAAGAAATAGCGCCATCGGCGTACACCCGTGGGACGTTTTTTCACTGGACCTGTTAGCTGCACAATTCTTGATGAGACCTGAAATACAGGCATGGCTTTCTTTCCTTCCGTCACCATCTTATCACATGCGATGCGTTCATGAGAGGTGTATCACGATTTTATAGTTGTGGTTGCAAAATCCGAGATGATATTGTACGGTGCTCTCTGTTTGAATGTTTCAAAGCTAGAGGAGCTACCGGTGCTGTCAAGGATTTCGCGACCGTAAGGAGAAAGCAATGAAACGACCAGTAACCCTTTTTACCGGACAATGGGCCGATTTGCCACTGGAGACGCTGGCTCAAAAAGCTAGCCAGTGGGGCTTTGATGGACTTGAATTAGCCTGCTCGGGCGACCACTTTGCAGTGCAGCGTGCCATTGCAGAGTCACAATATGTCCAATCCCGCCGGGATATTCTCAATAAGTATAATCTGAAATGTTACACCATCAGTAATCACCTCGTCGGTCAGGCTGTATGTGATCCAATAGACTCGCGCCATAAGAACATTCTTCCTGCTTATGTTTGGGGTGATGGTAAGCCAGAGGGTGTACGCGAACGTGCGGCGAAAGAAATGATGGATACTGCCAGGGCAGCCGCAGGGTTTGGTGTTACCACGGTGACTGGATTCACCGGATCGCCTATCTGGCACTTGCTCTATTCTTTCCCGCCGAACGACTTTGCCGAAATCGAGAAAGGGTACGAGTATTTTGCACAGCGCTGGAATCCAATTATAGACGTATTTGAACGGGAAGGCGTGAAGTTTGCCCTGGAAGTACATCCCACCGAAATCGCCTACGATTTTGTGACGACACGCAAAACACTCGATGCAATTAACAACCGCCCTGGTTTTGGGATTAACTTTGATCCAAGCCATCTTATCCCTCAATTTCTCGATCCTGCCGCCTTTATCGAGGAGTTTGCTGACCGCATCTACCACGTCCACGTCAAAGATTCCAAGAGGTACCTGAATGGACGCAAAAGTATCCTGGGATCCCATCTGAAGTTTGGCGAGGCTATGCGTGGTTGGGAGTTCGTCTCCCCTGGACATGGTGACGCCGATTTTGAGTCAATCTTCCGTGCGCTCAATCGCATTGGCTATACGGGACCGCTCTCGATTGAATGGGAGGATTCGGGCATGGACCGCGAATGGGGCGCTCAGGACGCCCTGGCCTTTGTAAGGAGCAGAGATTTCACCCCGTCGACTTTGGCTTTTGATGCAGCGTTTAGCAGCGATAAGAAGACCAGCCCGGCAGCAAGTTAGTACGGAGAGGGGCACTGTGTGAAACTACTATCAAAGGAGTAAGAGATATGGCTGACGAAGTTGGATTTGTTACGATGGCTGGCGCGAGGGCGACAAGCGCTGCCCCTGAGGTCGGTATCGGCATGCTGGGGTATGCCTTTATGGGCAAGGCGCACACCAACGCTTATAAAAAGATACCGTATATGATTTATCCACCACCAGCAGTGCCGAAGCTGGTAGCGATAGCAGGCCGGGACGAAGCAGCAGTGAAAGAAGCTGCCCTGCGCTACGGCTATGAAGGATACTACACTGATTGGCGCAAAATGCTCGCCGACCCACGGGTACAGCTTTTCGATAACGCTGGCCCCAACAATCTGCATGCCGAGCCATGCATCGCTGCTGCCGAAGCAGGTAAGCATATCCTGTGTGAAAAGCCCATGGCTCGCTCCCGCGAGGAGGCTCAGGCGATGCTGAACGCCGTGAAGAAAACCGGCGTGAAACACATGGTTTCATTCAATTACCGCTTCGTGCCAGCAATCCGCCAGGCTTATGAATTAATCAAAAGTGGCGATCTCGGTGAGATTTACCACTTCCGCGCAGTCTATTTACAGGAATGGATTGCTGACCCGAAATTCCCGCTGGTCTGGCGTCTGGATAAGAAAACGGCCGGCAGCGGAGCACTTGGCGATCTCGGTGCCCACATTATCGACCTTGGGCGGTTCCTCGCCGGCGAACCAGCATCGGTCATGGCGCTGACGAAAACGTTTATCAAACAACGACCGCTACCTGGAGGTATAGGAAGTGGCCTTGTCGAGGTAGACGACGCTTTTGAAGCCATTATAGAGTTTGAGAATGGGGCTATAGGTACTCTGGAAGCCTCCCGCTTCTGTCCAGGGCGCAAAAATTACGAGATGTTCGAGATCAACGGCTCGAAAGGATCGATCCGCTTTAACCTGGAGCGCCTCAACGAACTAGAGGTGTTCTGGAAAGATGCTCCAGTAAAAGAAACGCAGGGCTTCACCGATGTCCTGGTGACCGAAACATATCACCCGTTCTGGTCGAACTGGTGGCCGCACGGTCACATCATTGGCTGGGAGCACACCTTTGTTCACGAGATCGCCCATCTCCTCGATGCGATCGTTAATAACAAGGAGGTGGCGCCATATGGTGCAACCTTCGAAGATGGCTATCGCAATGCAGTGATTTGTGATGCAATCGTACACTCGTCGCTCGAGGGGCGGCGTATAGCTATCGAGTATTAAAGGATAGCTACCTGCTATCGGCCCATAAAATACGACAGCTTTGATGGTGTGCCGCATGTAGCTGGTTAGCCGAGGAAATGCTTTCAGGTGTTGAAAAAAGCAGCACGCATATCTTACTCCTAAGAATGCAAGAAGTGCGGATCTCTAACCAATGG
>WNGK01003954.1_pt1 | contig 29926 bp, 28 predicted proteins | sample 5400601 | NCBI WGS metagenome assembly WNGK01 (sample SAMN13153376, study PRJNA577476) | soil metagenome | isolation source: 60 cm soil or saprolite under Garry oak tree replicate 1 | place: USA:California | collected 2016-06-15 | reverse complement strand
GGTTCGCCGTTGCATTATGGTCGGAAGTGGTTTTGGCGTGGGTGCTACTGCATGGAGTGGTCACCTCGCGGCTATTCCGCTTTCGTTGCTCATATTCCTCCTTCTGGGGTTCCAGCAGACTCGGACACGGGCTCTCGGGCTCATGGTTAGCTACTACGGGGGAGCGACATGGCAGCTAATTCCAGGTGCTGCCACTTTCTTTGGGGATCATGCAAGTCCGGTTCATGCAGTCGTGTTGTGGGTTGGTGCCAGCCTCTTGCTCGGGGTGGCGTGGCTGCCACTCTGGTCCCAGAATCGCGGCACAAGACTTTACACGATACCGATGGCCATTTGCCTCGTCGCCGTGCCGCCGCTCGGTCTAATTGGTGTCGCGTCGCCTCTGACAGCGGCGGGAATCCTGCTCCCCGGAATGGCGTGGTTCGGCTTGCTCCTGACACTGCTCATTTGCGGACTTCTTGCAAGCTATCCGGCCGCCGGAATTGCGCTAACGATCATTTGCTCGGTGCCCGCACAACTCGTGTACCACGAACCTCAAGCGCCCTCAGATTGGCAGGCTGTGACTACTCATTTTGGTGGAGTCGGCCTCGACACGCGTAGTCCGCTTGCCGAATACACAGCAGCTCAATGGATTCAGCAGACGGCGTTGCGTTCGCCCGCCCACGTCATCGTTTTTCCAGAATCGGTTGTATCGAATTGGAACGAAGCCACCGATATTTTTTGGGCTAGCACATTTGAACTCCTAAAGCGCGAAGGAAAAACCATTCTTGTCGGCGCAAACGTCTCTGACGCATTGAGTCCTCATTATTTCAATAGTCTGGTGATCCGTGGTGCCACGCAGCAGTCAGACTTTTTGCAACGGACCCCTATTCCGATCGCGATGTGGACACCGGGCAGTGACAGGGGTGTACCGCTCCGACTAGACGGCGCAGGTACGCTACGAGTTGCCGGTCGGAAGGGAGCAATCCTGATCTGCTACGAACAACTGCTCATCTGGCCTGTCATCACTTCTTTCAAAGAACACCCCAGCGTGCTCATCGGCATCGCTAATGACTATTGGGCCCCCACTACAACCGTTCCTGACATTCAGCGCGCCTCCTTGAACAGTTGGGCGCGCCTCTTTCACGTGCCCATGCTTTGGGCGGAGAACACCTAGATGGAAAACCATCTTGTCAAGTTTGCCTTTGCTATCTCTCTAGCGTCAGTTGGACCGTGCGCTGCACAACTAGGCGGGACTCAGCAGCCCAATACCCGACTTTCGCCTGCGGAATTCCGCACAACAGTCGGAGCATGCGCTCCTGGCATTCCCTTCGTGACCCTTCGCGCCATCGCTCGTGCGGAATCCGGATTTCACCCTTATGCGCTAAGTCTCGATCACCCAAGGCGCACAGCAAGAGAACACGGACTCGCTGACGGGGGTATCTTTCTCGCGCGCCAGCCGAAAAATTTGACCGAGGCCCTCGCTTGGACACATTGGCTGCTACGGCATGGTCGAAGTGTCAGTATCGGCCTTATGCAGATCAGTACCCAGCACGCGGCGGACCTGGGCCTTAGCGCAGATCAGCTTTTTGACCCCTGCACGAATGTCCGGGCGGGGGCCCAGATTTTAGCGGTGGAATATCAACGCGCGGCAGCACTTGATGGCGAAGGACAGACCGCGCTTCGGCGAGCGTTATCCGAATACAACTCAGGTTCTCCGATTGTTGGCTTCGACAATGGATATGTCAGCATCGTCGCGGACGGAGAATTCTAGTCCGAACGCGCCGAGAGGAATTCCATGACGAGCCTGATGCAAGGCGCTGTTCGAAATCTCCCACCGCCGCCGGCATCTCGCAGCGAGAAGACACGACCTATAGTGAGGGACTCTATGTCAACGCAGCCAAGTCCAATCACCCCACGGGGACGCCCACGGGCGGTTCCGGAGGCACCAGTCAGTTCGCAATACGCTGCTTCCTTCCTTAACATGCACCCCAAAACCGTACTTCGCAAGGCTCGCGAAGGCTCACTTCCCGCTCATCCGGTTGGGAGAGATCGGAAGCGGTGGCACTTTTATCTCTCGGAGCTAGACCATTGGCTTCGGTCTCAGGTAATCTCAAGCAGCCACCCGCGTCGCCAACCCCAAGGAGATTACATTGGCTAAGCGAACGCGGTATCAGTACGGTAGTGTTGAGATCGACAAACGTGTAACAGGACCGGACGTATGGCTCTATCGCTGGTGGGAACCGATTTCAGGCGGACGCAGGAAACGAAGGGGTTTCACCGTTGGAACGGTAGAACAGTACAAGACGGAAGCCCATGCTTTGAAAGCAGCAGAAGGCATGCGGCTGACGATCAACGATGGCATTACACGCCGAGAGCCGGTTCTCTTCTGTGGCATCCTCGACCGTTTCCTTCTCGATCAGAAGCAGGAACAGGAAGCCGAACAAATCACCCACAATACTCTAGCCTCCTATCGAAGCATGATTTGCCAACACATCCGACCCAAGTGGGGCGACGCTTATCTGAAGGACGTTCGGCCCACCTTGGTACAGGACTGGCTCCGAAGGCTCGACCTCTCACCCAAGTACAAAGGCCACATTCGGTCCCTGATGTACCGTCTCTTCGACAAGGCGATGCTTTGGGAATTGCTGGAGGTGGACCGCAACCCAATGGACTTGGTCGAGGTGAAGGGCATCAGCAAGCGCAAGAAACGCCCTTGCGTCCTCCAGGTAAAGGATGCTTGGCAAATACTCGACGAATTAGCTCAGCCGTACCGAACCATCGTGCTGATTGCTCTCTGCTTCGGTCTGCGGATCAGCGAAATCCTGGGCTTGCGGTGGACGGACTTCGATTTCAAGAGATCCGTGGTTTTGATTCAACGATCGGCAGTTGGGAAGCGGCTCAACAAATTGAAGACCGAATACTCGCAGGACGAGGTCCCAATCGAACCGGGCTTCATTCTCGAACTAAAGAAATGGCAAGCGCTCTGTCTCGACTCCGAGGGGCGATGGCTCTTTCCGAGTCCGTTCGATTCGTGCCGACCACCTGGTTCCGACAGGTCTCCAGTTGGGACTTGGCAGGATCGGGTTTCATGCGTTCCGCCACACATACCGTGCCTGGCTCGACGACACCGGAGCACCCGTGGGCGTACAGCAGAAACTTATGCGAAACGCGCATGTCTCCACCACAATGGACCAGTATGGCAACGCGTCGGCTTTGGCCAAGCGCAAAGCCAATCGGCCAATCGTGCAACGCCTGTTGAGAAGGTCTGCCAATCAACAGGTCTCCATTCAATAAATAAGGGGAACTGTGAGGCAGTTCCCCTTATTGGACAGTTTTGGACAGTCGTTACAAGTGCCCAATTGCCCGTAACCCTATGATTGCGTTGGTTGCGGGGGGTGGATTTGAACCACCGACCTTTGGGTTATGAGCCCAACGAGCTACCAGACTGCTCCACCCCGCGATTTGATGATAACAACCGTGTCGGGTAGCGTCAAACTTTGGCGTCACATCGGGTTCCATCGAAGCGCGTGAAGCCCGCCTCGAACGGCGGCCATTGTATCCGCAGCGAGCGCGTGCGCGAGACACGGACGCCTTCACACGCGTACGTTCACTGCTTCAGTTTTGGCCGCTCGCAAGCGTCCACGATTTTAGTCGGATCGATGGCCGCGTTGTCCACCTGCTCTTCCAAGATGCGCCCGTCTTTGCCGATCAGGAAATTGACGCGGCGGGCGGCTTTGTATCCGTCGCTGTATATGCCGTATTTGTGCGTGGTTTCTCCGCCCCAGTCACTTAGCAGAGGGAAGGTGACTCCGATTGAATCAGCGAAGGCTTTATTGGCAAAGGGGCTGTCCATGCTCACACCCAGGACCTGGGTGTCAGTAGCTTCCAGCTTTTTCAAATTCTGCTGGAAGTTTTTCATTTGCTGTGTTCAACCGCCGGTGAAGGCGAAGACGTAGAACGCCAGCGCAACCTGCTTCTGTCCGCGATATTGGCTGAGCGTAACGTCTTTCAGATCCTGCCCGTCGAAGTATTTCAGCTTGAAGTCCGGGGCAGGGTCGCCAATTTTGGGCATCTGTCCAGCCTCCTTGTTTTCGGCGATTGAGAGCGGCTGCAGAAAAACCGCACATGCTATAACCAGGGTTAGTAGGAGTGGTTTCATCGGGGCTCCTCGGTAAGCCAGTCTAGCGCCTACTGTCAGGAAGATCAATGATTGCACTGAAGGCGCCGCAGCACTTTGATCAAAGCGCTCGGGCCATCGTCTGCGAGCACGGTTTCGTCTGGGTTCACCATGCGATCCAGATGGCCGCTTTTGGAGATAGTGACTAAGGGGCAACTAGGGCAAGACTGCCGTGCTAGTTCAGCCAACTGGATGACCTCATCGCTGGCTAGCGTATAACTGAGGACTGCTACATCATAGGCGCTTCGGGTGATCTCCGCGATTGCTTCTTTGCTATCTTCCGGAATTTTGACTTCGAATCCGCGGTCTCGCAAGACCTCAGCGCGATAGAGCGCTAATTCCCGCATGCGGCCGAGGAGGAGCACGCGGTTGCCGGACATTTTCCGGTTGACTTTGCCGCGTTCGTCCTGGAACCGATGTCTCGAACTCGGACCTTGACCTGGCCTGTTGCCCGCATCGACGTTCAGCCCAGAAATTTCAGAAGTGTCCAACAAGAATCGTTCCATGGCGCACGAACAGAGAGTGAGTATAACCGAGGAATTCAGGATTTCGCAGTAATTTGGTAATGTTTCTCTTTAAGTCTCAATTTTATCGCTCAACGATTTCCTTGGTCCCCGAGGTTCGCTGGCAGTTAATTGCTTTAGCTCGGCTGAAACAGTACAGTTCACCTGCGCGCAGCATGAAGCTTCAAACGCTCAACGACATTTTGTTCGCCATTGCCGGCCGCGAGCAGCCGCAACTGATGCTCCGGAAAGCCGAAGCCGGCTGGGAACCGATCTCCTCGGCAGAATTCACGACTAAAGTTCTCGCGGTCGCGAGCGCTCTACGTGGCTGGGGCATTTCGCGCGGTGACCGGGTCGCAATCCTGAGCGAGAATCGTCACGAATGGGTGGTGGCCGATTTCGCCTGCATGATGCTCGGCGCGGTCGTGGTTCCTATCTACACGACTCTGACTCCAGAGCAGACCGCCTACATTCTGAAGGATTCCGGGGCGCGCGCCATCTTTGTTTCTTCCGAGAAACACCTCCAGAAAGTCCTGTCGATTCTCGACACCACCGCTCTCGAGAAGATGGCGATCATTGACAACGTGGCCCATCCGCGGGCAATCGGAATGTTAGAACTCCTGCGATCGTCGCCCGATCCACAAGTAAACGTGATCGGCCGCAGCCTGAAGCCCGACGAACTGGCCACCATCATCTACACCTCCGGCACCACTGGAACGCCCAAAGGAGTGATGCTGACGCATGGAAACATGGCGGCGAACATCAATTACTTCTTGCGCGATTTTGGATTCGGTCCGGGAATGTCTTGTGTTTCGTTTCTGCCGCTCTCGCACGTTACCGCGCGATGTGTGGACCTCGGACTGCTGTACAGCGGCGTTACGCTCGCGCACTTGCCGCAGATTGACCGGCTTCCGCAAGCCTTTTTGGAAATTCGTCCCCAGATTGTGTTGAGTGTTCCTCGCGTGTATGAGAAGGTGCATGCGCAAGTCGAGCTGAAAGCGTCGCAAAAGCAGATTTATCGCTGGGCGCTTCGCGTTGGCGTGGCGCATCGCGAGGAAATTCTGGCGGGGAATACCCCGCGTGCGCTGTCATGGAAGCTGGCTAACCGGCTGGTTTATTCCAAAGTGCTGGCTGGCTTGGGAGGGCGCGCTCAGAATTTTATTTCCGGTGGCGCGCCCCTGGGGCGAGATCTCGCCGAATGGTATGCCGCCATGGGCATCCGCATTTGTGAAGGTTATGGTCTGACAGAGACTTCACCCGTAATTGCGGTGAATACTCCTGCGGCCCACCGCATCGGCAGTGTCGGTAAGCCACTTGGAAATGTGCAGGTCCGAATCGCGGACGATGGAGAAATCCTGGTCCAGGGGCCTTCGGTTTTTCAGGGCTACTGGAATATGCCCGAAGAAACCAAAGCTGCGTTCGCCGATGGATGGTTCAAGACTGGCGATATTGGACGGCTCGATCAAGACGGCTTCCTCTACGTCACCGATCGCAAGAAAGATCTTCTGAAAACGTCAGGCGGGAAGTTCATCGCGCCGCAGCCGATTGAGAATTCGCTGAAGCATCATCCGCTGATCGCCGAAGCGGTCGTGGTTGGAGACAAGCGAAAGTTCCCGGCGGTGTTGGTCCTACCCGACTTTGCGGCCCTGGAAACCTGGGCGCGCGAAAAAGGCGTGGAATGCTCTTCGCGAGAGCAAATGGTTGCAGATGCTCGGGTGCAGGCTTGTTACGAGGCAATCATCAGCCAGTTTAACCAGAATCTAGCGCAATTTGAGAAATTGAAGAAATTCGCGCTGCTGGCGGAGGAATTTTCTCCCGCCAATGGAACCATGACGGCCAGTTTGAAAATCCGGCGGCGGGCGGTGGAGGAACATTGCCGTGAACAGATCCAGGAGATGTATCGGGAAAGTGAAGTGTCAGCGCCATAGCGAGAGGATCAAGAGCCTTTAACCGCAAAGGCCGCAAAGATCCGAATCTCGCGGATTGCCGACTTTGGCGGAAGCTGGCCTCCGCAAAGAATAGTACTTCCTTAGCACTTTGCGGTTAAAGGCTCTTTCCTTTTCGTACTCGGTGTCCCCGTGGCCGGCCTTTCAGCGGATTACAATAGCCTGATGAACGATCCTCTCGTCATTGCCGGGCGCCAGTTCCGCTCGCGCCTGATTGTTGGCACCGGGAAATACAAATCCTTTCAGGAGACAGCGCGCGCCATCGAGACCAGTGGCGCGGAAATCGTCACCGTCGCGGTGCGGCGCGTGAATCTCGATCGCGGCAAAGAGTCGCTGCTCGACTACATTGATCCGAAGAAATATTTCTTGCTGCCGAACACTGCCGGTTGCTACACAGCAGATGAAGCGATCCGCGCAGCGCGACTCGGTCGCGAGGTGGGCATCTCCGACTGGGTGAAACTCGAAGTCATAGGGGACCAGGCAACGCTTTATCCCGACGTTCAGGCCACGCTGGAGGCGACTCGCGTTTTAGTCAAGGAAGGCTTTACGGTTCTGCCGTATACATCTGATGATGTGGTATTTGCCAGACGCTTGCTCGATGCTGGAGCAGCCACAATTATGCCGCTAGGCGCGCCTATTGGCAGCGGTCTGGGAATCCAGAACCGGGCGAACATTCAGATCCTTCGCGAGGTAATTACCGGTGTGCCGCTGATCGTGGACGCGGGTGTAGGCACTGCCTCCGATGCAACTATTGCCATGGAACTTGGCGCAGACGCGGTGCTGATGAACACCGGCATAGCCAACGCCGATGATCCCGTGATGATGGCTGAGGCAATGAAGCATGCCGTCCTGGCCGGAAGACAAGCCTACCTGGCCGGGCGTATGAAGAGAAAACTCTATGCAACCGCCAGCTCGCCGCTCGAAGGCGTAGTGCGGTAGGTCGATCAATTCTTTCTCGCTGGCGCCCGATTGGGTAATCCTCTTTCAACAAGCACTCGTGCTGCACGCGTAATTGCTCATGTGCATGAATTTGCCTACAACTCCGCCATTTTTAAGGAGAAGGCCCTCCAGAAGACAACACCTGAGCTGCTCGATTCATCCAACTGGCTGAATGAACAAAGCGCAGAGCGCTTTAGCTTTTGGTCTGGCTATTATTTTGGCCGCCTGCGGCGGCACCGATCCTAAACCCGCCGCCCCCAATCCCGCGACTCCGGGGAGTACAACCGCAGTTAACCACATCGTCTACATGATGCAGGAGAACCGCTCCTTCGATCATTACTTTGGCCAACTGAATGCCTACCGCCAAAGCCAGGGTCTGAACCCGGACGTTGACGTGACGCCGGCAGGTGCTTCACAGCTGAGTTTCGACGGTACAACTAATTTCACACCGTTTCACATGCACTCGAAGTGCGTGGAGGACCTCAGCTCTTACTGGAATGAAAGTCATACGGATTGGAACCGCACCGCACAGACTTCCGGGACCCCGATGATGGATGGCTTTGCCCATTCTGCAGGCAACGATTCTCGCAATAGCACCCCACCCGGCGCCGACATCAACGGCCAGCGCGTCATGGGTTATTACGACGACACCGACCTACCTTACTACTATTTCATGGCGACGCAGTTTGCCATGTCGGACCGCTGGTTTTCGCCGGCGATGACTAATACGCCCACAAACCGCATGTACGCGGTAGCCGGGACCTCACATGGATTCATCAATAAACAAACCACACCAATAAACATTCCCACGATCTTCGATGAGCTCCAGCAAGCGAACATAAGCTGGAAAGTCTATGTCCCTAATTTCCCTAATGGCACTTCTTTGAAGGGATTCCCTGCGTATGCCAAGTATCTCAACACCAAAATTGTGCCTGTGGCTCAGTACTTCACGGATTTGAAAAACGATGCGCTGCCGCAGGTCGTGCTGATTGAACGAGATTCACTCGGGAAAGTGGACGAACATCCAGGCCCCGGTGTCGATGTTCAGGTAGGGGCCGCCTACGTCGCGAACATCATCAACTCGCTGATGGCCAGCACCGCCTGGAAAGACTCGGTGTTCTTCTTGACTTTCGACGAAGGCGGCGGATTCTACGATCACGTGCCTCCGTACCAGACGGTTTCACCCGACGGCATCCCGCCCATTCTGGGCACTAACGATGTCTGCACCGGAACTACAGGCCCGACCTGCGATTTTGTCTATACCGGCTTTCGGTTGCCGAATTTCATTGTGTCCCCGTTCGCAAAGCAACATTACGTGGACCACACGAACATGGACACAACGGCCATTCTGCGATTCATCGAGATTCGCTTCGGCCTGCAGCCTCTGACCGCGCGCGATGCCGCGCAACCGGACATCAGCAAGCTCTTCTTCGATTTCACCAATCCGCCGAATCTGAACCCACCCACGCCGCCCACGCAGCCAACAGTCGGCCCCTGCTACATCACATCGCTACCGTAGCATGTTGTACTTCTTTGCGACCTTTGCGGTTAAAAGGTTTTGATCTTTCACCAAATGCGCACCCTGTCGTCAGGAGCAAGATAAAGCTTCTCGCCAGGCGAGACCTGGAGCGCCGCGTACCAGCCATCGATATTGCGCACAGTGAGCGCCCGGTATTCCGAGGGAGAATGCTCGTCGATCATTATCTGCTGGCGCAGCGCCGCTTCTCGCGTCTTACTCTTGTGGGCTTGCCCGAATGCAATAAAGAACTGCTGATCGCCCGAGAAGCCCTCCTCCACAGGCGCCGTCTTGTTGCCGAGCCCTGCGCGATAGCCGTCGTAAGCGGCCGCCAAGCCGCCGAGGTCGGCGATGTTTTCCGGCAGAGTCTGCTTGCCATGCAATGAAAGATCAGGGAAGGGCTTGTAAGTGTCGTACTGGTCAGCCAGCTTCGCCGTGGCTGCGTTGAAGTGCGCAAGATCCGCCGGCTTCCACCAATCGCGCAAAGCCCCTTTATCGTCGAAGGTGCTGCCCTCGGTGTCAAACGTGTGGCTGATTTCATGCCCGATGATTGCCCCAATCGCGCCGTAGTTCACCGCGTCCTGGGCTTTCGCATCGAAAAACGGCAGCTCCAGAATCGCAGCAGGGAAGTTAAGCGCATTCTGCAATGGCAGATTCACTGCGTTGACCGTTTGCGGCGTCATCGACCACTCATACCGGTCAATTGGTTTCCCGATCCGTCCAATCTCGCGATGATATTCAAACAGATCGTTACGCCAGAGATTGCCAAAAATGTCGTCAGCTTTTATTTCTAAACCAGAATAGTCGTGCCACGTCTCCGGATAGCCAACGCCAACATACAGCGTGTTGAGCTTGGCTTGAGCTTCAGCCTTGGTTGCCGGATCCATCCAGGTGAGCGCGTCGATGCGCTTGCGAAAAGCATCCGTGATATTCGAGACCATCTCTTGTGCCCGGGCTTTGGCTTCAGGTGGGAAATACCGCTGCGCGTAAAGTTTTCCAACTTCGTCCCCGAGCGTACCGTTCACGACGTTGACACCCCGCTGCCAGCGCGGGCGCTGCTGAGGTGTGCCATTGAGGGTCTTCCCGAAGAAAGCAAAGCGCTCCTCCGCAAGGGCCTTTGGAAGAACACCACCAAAGTCTTCGATCAGATGATAAGCAAGCCAATCCTTCCAGGTCTCGAGAGCTGTCGATTCAACCAGCGCAGCCTCGCCGGTAAACACACTGGGCTGCCACACGATGAAATTCATTTGTTGGCTGAGACCGGCGGCGCGAAAGTATTCAGTCCAGTCCAGCCCAGAGGCCTTGGCCTGGAAATCAGCTTGCTTCCAGGGATTGTTGGCTTTGTGAATCTCCTGGTCGTCGGCCAGTGTCCAATGCTTCTCCGCAATGGCATGCTCCAACTCAAATACGTGCGTGGCCCGCGCATCCGAATCCGAAAATCCCGCCAGCTTGAGCATGGCGGAAACGTGGGCCTGATATTGCGTGCGAATCGTGCGCATATGCTCGCTATCATCCAGGTAGTACTCCCGGTCCGGAAGCTCCAGGCCGCCTTGCAGGAGATAAACCGTGTAGCGCTCCGAGCCGTTGAAGTCCGGAGCGACCCACAGTCCGAAGAGATTCGCAGTATGGAAATTGGTGTTGTTCAGTGGGTCGACATCGGCCCGAAGACTCTCGCCTAAAGCCCGCGCCAGTTCGCGCTTGTCATGGATCGCGGCAATTGCGTCGAGATGCGGCTTGATGGGCGCCAACCCTTTCGCTTCGATCCCACCTTCGTCCATGTAGGAGTTGTAGAGATCCGCAATCTTCCGAGTTCCGGATCCGGCGGCAGCCTTGGACTTCGCCGCCTCCTCAATCAGCGCCACAGTACGCTTATTGCTGACATCCACCAAACTGGTGAACACTCCCACCCCGGCGCGATCCGGTGGAATCTCGGTGCGCTTCAGCCAGCCGCCATTGCTGTATTGATAAAAGTCATCGCCCGGCTTAACTGAGCGGTCCATGTCGGCAATGGCGATGCCGTGAGTTTCTTGTTTCGGAGTTTCCTGCGTAGAGGCGCCAAGCAGAAAGGGAAGAGCAAGGAATGCAACGCTTCTAAGAACGAGTCGGGGAAGTCTGATTGAGAATGACATCAATGGTCTCCACGAGAAGTAATCGACAAATGGTCCACGAGAAACCAGCACGACACACAAATCCAGTAGTTTGGACGATGCAAACCCGAGAAGGGTAGCACGAAGCTGTAATCCTCTTCAGCTCACGACGACACCGAGGAGGACCTTTCCGATGGCGCCTGAATCGTGAGCTCGAGCAAGTCCCGGGCCAGGCGCGCCGTGTCGTGACGCGCCACGCCGTCTTCACAAAGGTAGTCGCCGTGCACCGGGCACACTCCCATAGCCTCAATCGCTTCCAGGTCGGCGATAATTTGCGAAGCGCCTTCGAGTGCGTACTTCGCTTTCAGCTCCGGAGAAGCCGGTGTGCGATTGATCAGGGCGTAGTCGAAAACCTGGCATCCGGCGTGATCGTTGAGGGCGCGAATGTGATCAGCGGCCGAGCGGCCCAGGCTCTCATTGACCTGTGTCATCAGATTGCACACATAAACCTTGATCGCAGCCGATTCGCGAATTGCCTTCGGAATTCCACGCACAAGCAAGTTGGGGATCAGGCTGGTGAAGAGCGATCCTGGACCAATGGTGATGAGGTCAGCCCGCGCGATACCTTCAAGCGTTTGCGGAAGCGGCTCAGGATCAGGCGGCACAAGAAAAAGTTCTTCGATGCGGCCTTTGCTGGCAGTAATCTTGGTTTCCCCTCGAACCCGTGTGCCGTCCTGCATCAGCGCCTCGAGTTCAATGTTCGCGATTGTAGCAGGGAAGATGTGGCCACGGGTCGCGAGAATTTCTGATGACAACCGGACAGCTTCGCTGAAATCTCCCGTGAGCGAAGTCAACGCGGCCAGAAAAAGATTGCCAAAACTGTGGCCCTCGAGGCTCTGTCCCTTTTCAAAGCGATGTTGAAAGAGTTTCGAAAGCAGGGCTTCGTCTTCCGACAACGCGACAATGCAATTGCGCACGTCGCCCGGCGGCAGCATATTGAATTCTTTTCGCAGCCGGCCGCTGGAACCGCCATCATCGCTGACGGTTACGACTGCACAAAGCTCAGTAATTCGGGGCTGACCGTGTGGCGCGGACGCCTCGTCCGCGTGCGGCGTAGGAGCAGCGGCGTACTTCTTCAGGCCTTTGAGAAGTGTGGAAAGTCCGGTCCCGCCGCCAATTGCCACCACCCGCAATTCGCGCCCACGACGGCCCGACATGCGGGGCTAGCCGATCTCCTCGCCCACTCCCTCTTGCGGGAGGGGCAGTTCGGCTCCGGGATCAGGATAGAGAAGTTCGGTGAAGCGCGGGTCTTCGGACAGATTCTGAAAATCGGAATCGTTGCGCGCCTGAAAACGCAGCGCCGGATTCAATCCGATCGCCCGCGCCAGGTTCCTAAGCGAATCTTCAACATGTCCGGTAAGGCAATCGAGCGCCGCCAGCCCGTACGCAACGTAATCCGCCTTGGGCACCTGCTTCGAAAGCTTCTCGATATGTTCGCGCGCGCCAACGTAATCACCGACGTTCATCAGCGAAACTGCGTAGTCGTAGTGCTCTTCCGGCGTCTTAAACTGCGTAGCACCGCGCTCCATCTGCTGATTACACGCATTCAAGTGGACCGAAGCCCGGTCGGCGAGTTCTCGGTTCGCCCCTGAGACAACCTTCTGCAGCAGCGGCTTGGCCTTGTCATACTTGTGCTCCTGCATAGCACGCAACCCGCCCTCATACGATTGCAAGAGTTGCGCCAACTGGGGATCGCTCACGAGCGTGTGCTTGGCTGTAGGTTTCTGCGCCATCTGAAGGATTTTTCCTGATTGAATCATTGAATCATTGAATCATCGGGGGATTGAAGCTTAAGGAACGCTTCCTCATTAATGATTCAATCGCTCAATGATTCAGTGATTCAATTAATGCTGGCCGCCGTCTGCAGATCAACCTGCTTCCACTCGCCCGCAATAATGCCTTTGCGAATCTGCGCCTCGGTCTTGTGCTGTTTCGTCATCTGATAAGAGTAATAGACCTCTTTCATGCAGGTTGAGCACTGCGCCCCATGCGTGCCTTCAAAGCAGGTGTGCAGGCTCTTATGTCCCATGCGGTCGCAGTAGCAATAGCACGGCTGCTGATAAATCACATTCGGGATCTTGGATGCCAGCTCATAAGCATGCAACTGGAACGGATACTGGTCGTTGTTCCCCCAAAGCTGCTCCTTACCCAATATCGGAGGCAGCTCGGTGCCCTTAGCGGGAGGCCCGGGGTTAAACGCCGGCACCCGCGTCTCTTCGCCCGGGGCCTGCGGCTGCTCAGAAATCGCCCATGGCGCAGATACCGCCATCGTCAGCAAAATCACAAATCCCAGCATCAATCCGCGCTTCAGCATACTCATCCTCAAGGGCGTATTGTAACCCGAATCCCGTGACCGCGCACAGCAAGGCGGCGGCTGACGCCGCCAACGACAGTGGAGCATTTTCGATATGGCTGAAGCCATATCCTGACACGCACCGTCATAGGGTTCTGATCGGGCTCAGAATTCAGACTCTGTATAGAATTCGGATGGTCACGGGACCATGGCCGATCTGCACTAACTTGGTATCAGGCACACCGCAGAGACTCGTGTCAGGGCATGCCTTCAGGCGTGCCGTTAGGACGTCTCACGGCAGAGTCGCCTTTAGGCGCTGCGGTAGCTCTATTCATAGAACGCCTGCACTATACTTCCAGAGCAGCTACACAGGAGCAACTCGATGAAGCCAACACTCTTCTTCTTACTCATCGCATTATCCCTATCCGCCTACGCCCAGGACAAAAAGCCCGCCACAACCCTCAAAAGCATTCTCCTGGAGCAACTCCGCACGACGCACAACCAAAAAGAATGGTTTGTCGACGCGAACACCGCCGTCGAAGGCCTCACCCCGGAGCAGGCCAGTTGGACTGACGGCAAGGGAAACCACTCGGTCGGCCAGCTCGCCAACCACCTGATCTTCTGGAACTCCGAGGAGTTGGCAAAGTTCAAAGGCGCGCCGCCAGCGAAATTCAGCGGCAACAATGACGAAACCTTCAACAGCTTCGACAGCAAGAACTGGCCAGCCACGGTAAAGCAGCTCGATCAAGTCTTAACCGACTGGGAAAAGGCCGTCGAAGCCGCCGACGAAACCAAGCTAAAGGACTGGTATTCCATCATCGCCCACATCGGCACCCACAACGCCTACCACATCGGCCAAATCATCTACGTCCGCAAAGAGCAGGGGTCGTGGAATCCGGAGAAGGGAGTGAAGTGAGACTCAGGCCGTGAGAGTCAGCAATTTTCCAACAGCGCTAAAAAGGCTTCGCGAGTAATTCCGGCTGTTCGAATCAAATTCATGATGATGTCGCGACCGACTTCGTCATAGGCTGGCACAATCAGAGGCGGAGCTACGCCAGGCTTCTCCAGTTTTATATGACTGCCTTTCTGACCCGCGTGTTTGTATCCGAGGTGCTCGAGACACAAACCACTTCCCGCCAAGGGAGCGGAGTTAGGCACGCCATTCTGTCGCGGCCTTATCGAAGCCGAAGGGAACCGGAACGGGAAATTGGAAACTGCCCGGCGGGATTGTGGGACTGTCGCCGTTGCACCGCGCTGTACTTCCAGCAACAACATGCCATCCAAGTTCGCGCAGGGCCTGTTCAAACGTCCCTCTTTCAAAGCAACTGACCACGAACAGCTCAGAAGCCTCAATGAGATTTTTCTTAGCTTCGGATTCGGTTTTGCCTTGAGTTGTAAATGTCCAATGGGGGGCAGTGCGCGATATACCAGCCGTCTTCCTTTTTCAGGACTCCGAAGAGCTGGAATTTTGCTTCAAGCAAAACCTGCATGTTCTTGGCTCGAAACATCGTCACTTTGAATCTATTCACCTGGTCGATGTATTGTCAATCTTTGCAAGGCGGCTAGATGTGACGAGTGAACATCTTCGCACACGCTTTGGAATGCCTCTTTGTCGAGTTTTTATCCCTTTTCGTGTGTGGAATGATGGAATCCGGAGGAGGGATGATATTTATGACTAGCCCGCGACTTCAAAGCATGTACCGCCAGCTAAGGAATTCATCCAGCGAGTTGGAGACAGGTTCAACGTCCCCTCCATCGTGGTGGTAGCACATTACAGGGCACTTTTCTGAACCAGAATCTTCGAGCGGCACGTAGTAAACGTCTCCCACCGAATCGGAGCCAAACGGGTAATTCTTAGAGCTCATCAAATCTGGCCAAGTCCACCTTAGTGCCTCTAAATCCCCCGGCTCAAACTCTGCTACACCCCACTCTCGGCCGTTGCGAAAAGCGATGTTCGTCTGAATAAGAAGCTCGGTCTGCTTGTATAGATTCTTTATAGGCTGCGGGATAGGCTGGCCATAGTAATCCTCGAGCTCATCCCATTGAGGATGAAGCAATCGGTCTCTGAATTTGAGCATCGAGTCTTCTGAAAGGGCTTGCGGCTTTCTAAAACGCCATCGCAACCGGTTCCCCCCGATGTATAGAGCGAGAATCAGACAGAAAAACACCAACAAGCCTGCAACGACACTGAAAGCCATTGGCATGATGCGACTTCAGCCCGACGACAGCACTGCTTGTTCATCTCGCCAATCCTAAGTATGGTTAAGGAATGCCGCGTTACTCCAGAATCGGCGCAATCCGATTTCTCGTCTTGATCTTCACCTTACTAGTCACTCCCCTGGGATTTGCACAGGAGCCGACAAACCACGCGCAGCAACGATCCGAGTCTCCGGCCGACGTGGACACTATCCTCGACTTCGCCAGCAAAGACACTTCGCTTCCCAAGAAGCACGATGTGAAGCGCCGCCTGGCGAACCGCGATGAGGTGGTCAGCTATCTCAAGAAGAACATGGCCGAGGACAAGGACGTGCAGCGGCTCCGCCGCACCGAGCTGGTGCTGAAAAAATTCGGCCTTCTGCCCAAAGATTTCGATCTGCAAACATTTCTGGTCAGCCTGCTGGAAGAGCAGGTCGCCGGTTACTACGATTCGAAGACAAAAACCGTGAATCTGCTGGACTGGGTTGCGCCGGATTTGCAGCGTCCAGTGCTGGCGCATGAACTGACGCACGCGCTGCAGGACCAGTCGTTCTCGCTCGACAAGTGGCTGAAGAAGGGCCAAGAAGACCTGGACACGAAGAAAGACCTCACCGCCGCCGACATCACCAAAGATGAAAACAGCGAAGCTCGCCAAGCAGTGGTCGAAGGCCAGGCCATGGTGGTGTTGGTCGATTACATGCTGGCGCCCATGCATCGAACAGTTACCGACTCGCCCGAAGTTGTGCAAATGCTCAACGAAGGAATGGCTGCGGGCACCGCCGATTCCGTGCAGTACAAGAATGCTCCCATCTTCATGAAAGAAGCCCTGACTTTTCCATATCGCTACGGCGTGGAGTTCGAGGCCGCGTTACTACGCGCCGGAAAAGAGAAGGCCTTCGCCGCAACCTTCCAGAATCCTCCGCACACCACGCGCGAAATCATGGAGCCGCAGACATATCTTGCAGGAGAGCACATTGCCCCGCTCGCGCTGCCTGATTTCAAGCACATCTTCAAAGATTATGATCGCTTCGACGTCGGCGCGATTGGCGAATTTGACGTCGCGGTGCTCGCCGAGCAGTACGCCGGAGAAGATACTGCCCACGAGATCTATCCGAACTGGCGCGGCGGCTACTACTACTCGGTCCACCCCAAAGGAAATCCTTCGGCCGCCTTGGGACTAGTTTTTGTTTCCAAATGGGTAAGCGCGAAGTCAGCCGCGCAATTTGCCGCCATCTACGCGCGCGGCATGCAGCAGCGGTACAAGAAAGCTGAAGCCCCGCCGGACAGCAATCTCCCCGCAGATTTGAAGACGCTCAGCGGCTTGAGCGGAGATCATACCTGGACGACCGAAGACGGGGCAGTGGTGATCGACGTTAAGAACGACAACGTACTGGTGACGGAGAGTCTGGATCCGAGCATCACGGACGAGTTTCGGCGCGCCGTGCTAGGTCAATCGCAATGACCTCGGTCAGCAATGGACGATTTCATTTATTTTCCGCCGCAGGCAACTGACCTACCTGCCGCATGATGGTTGCGGCGTCGTAATAATCGACGTTGCGTGAAATTTTGCCGTTTTTTAAGCCAATAATACTGGTTCCGCGCACGCTGAACTTCTTCCCAGTCTTGTAAATCCCTTTATCCGTGCCACTGAAAATCCATTCGATGGTCCCGTGACTGCCTTGTATCGAGCTGCTCTCTAGTTCGACTTTCAAGTCAGGCACGGCTTCGAATTCCGATGCGGCAAATTTGCGCAGCTCCGCACGGCCATGATTGACCTCGCCAAAAGGAATGTCTTCATATATGACATCTTCCGTAAAAACCGCCACCAGTTTTTCAACGTCGTGTGAGTTCCAGGCGGCGATCCAGTTTTCGGCCACGCCTGCTTTTTGAGAAGCAGCCGCGTCATCCATCTTCGTTTGTGCAAGCGCCGGCAAGGCAAGCAGGACCAGCGCCAACGTAAAGCCCAAACTCCTCTTCATCGTTTCCTCCTGGCTTTCAACTCAGTGCTGCGAATGTGCGAATTGGCTTGTGTGATGTTTCAAAAGAGCGGGCCAATCCTAGCACGATCACTCGCAAGAAGAAACGTGTTGGGGGCGCGGGGGCGCGGCAGGCGCATTCGTGGTAGGAATCCGGAAATCACCGGCCACGTCTCAACAGCAAGGTGCCTCCGATAAAAGAGAAGATCCCCACAAAGACGCCGAACACCAGTCCTGCCCAAAAGCTCGCGGAAGTCGCACCATGGTGAAATGCGTAGGAAGAAAAATGGTGTACCAGATGGGCATAGGCCAGCGTCGAGAATAGTACAGCCAGTCCACTTAGGATATTCAGAATTCGCATTGTCGTTTTCCGCTAATTCGCGAACAGTCTCACACAAATGTGCGCAAACTCCAAGTGTTTTGGGTTAGAGAAGACTGCGGCAAGAATATAACCACAGAGGACACAGAGATCACAGAGGTAAAGATAGAAATTGCTTGCCTCCGTGATCTCTGTGCCCTCTGTGGTTAAGCTTTGAACTCTCTCTGTATAATCACCGTTCGCAGTTAACCTGTTCAGGCGAGAGGCAAAACTTGTCGCAAGCAGAAATTGGAATCATCGGGGGCAGCGGCCTGTATTCCATGCCGGGCCTGACCGACGTTCATGAAATCGCGCAAGAAACTCCCTTCGGCGCGCCGTCAGATGCGTACGTTCTTGGCACGCTCGCAGGAAGAAAAGTTGCCTTCCTGGCACGTCACGGACGCGGCCATCGCCTTCTGCCCAGCGAACTGAACTTCCGCGCAAACATTTATGGATTCAAACAGCTCGGAGTCGAAAGAATTCTTTCCGTCTCTGCCGTCGGATCGCTGAAAGAAGAACACAAGCCACTGGAATTTCTGATTCCCGATCAGTTCGTTGACCGCACACGTCATCGCATCGACACATTTTTCGGCGACGGGGTGGTCGCGCATGTAGCGTTCGCAGACCCAGTCTGCCCGCAGCTCTCAGAGGCAGTGGTCGCTGCCTGCCAAAAGGCCAAAGTAATTGGCAAGCGCGGTGGTACGTACATCTGCATGGAAGGCCCGCAATTTTCGACCAAAGCCGAATCGAACCTCTACCGCAGTTGGGGCATGGACGTAATTGGCATGACCAACTTGCAGGAAGCCAAGCTGGCTCGCGAAGCCGAGCTTTGCTACGTGACGGTTGCGATGGTGACTGACTACGACTGCTGGCATCCGCATCACGACTCGGTGACGGTTGATCAAATCGTGGCGGTGCTGCTGAAGAATGCCGAAAACGCCTGCACCGTCGTTCGCGAAGCAGTGGCCGCGATGCCGAAGGACCGGACTTGCAAGTGTGGCTCAGCGCTGGCGCACGCCATCATCACTGATCGCGCAAAAATTCCGCACGCTACAAAAGAAAGACTGAGGCTGATCTTAGGAAAGTACTTGGAACAATAGGGCCAGGGGCTCGGAATGCCAAGAACTCATACGAGCTGCGGCGAATGCAGACTTTGGGCGGCAAATGCAGATTTTGGGCCGCGAATGCAGGTTGTGGGCGAATGCAGATTTTGGGTGGAGCAGGGCCTCTGGCCCTGCGTTAAGGTCCCAGAATGAATTCGGGCTTCAGCCCCTGAGGTAGGACAAAGGATGACATCGACCCATTTGATATGAGCATACTCGCCGTCGGTTCCGTAGCCTTCGATAACATCGCCACTCCTTCCGGCCGCGCGGACAATGTCGTCGGCGGCTCCGCCACATACTTCTCGCTTGCCGCCAGCTACTTCACAGACGTGCGGGTGGTCGCGGTCGTTGGCGAAGACTTCACTGCCGAACGCGAAGACATACTCAAGAAACGCGGCGTAGACACGCGCGGAATCGAGCACGCGAAAGGGAAGACCTTCCGCTGGGGAGGGCAGTACCTCGACAATCTCAACGAAGCCAAGACCGAGTTCACCGAACTGAACGTCTTCGAAAAATTTCAGCCACGAATTCCCGCCGAGTACAAAGACTCCGAATTCCTATTCCTCGGCAACATTCATCCCACGCTGCAATCAGCCGTTCGTCTCGAGCTTTCGGACGTAAGGCTGACCGGCGGCGATACCATGAATTTCTGGATTCAGGGCGCGAATGCCGAGCTTCGCGAAACCCTGCGCCTGGTGAATATCCTTCTGATCAACGATGGCGAGGCCAAGATGCTGGCCAAGGAGCCTAGCCTGCCACGCGCAGCGCGTAAAGTGATTACGATGGGCCCCCAAGCATTGGTTATTAAGCACGGTGAATACGGCGCGACCATCTTCTTCCGTGAAGGAGCTTTTGGAGTCGGCAGTCATCCGTTTCGCGCTCCCGCTCTGCCAATCGAAGAAGTGAAAGATCCGACCGGCGCCGGTGACTCGTTCGCCGGAGGCTTCATGGGTTACATCGCCTCGCAGCACGAAATCAATCGCGAGGTCATCAAGCGCGCGTTATTCTACGGTGGAGTCATGGGATCGTTTGCCGTCGAGCGCTTCGGCACCGAGCGCCTGCAGTCCTTAACCCGCGGGGAGATTGACGCCAGGTTTCAGGTCTTCCGCGAACTCACTCACCTGGAATGAAAAAGCCAGGCGGTTCCGACCACGATATCTATCTCGTCGCCCAACTGGCCGCGGCGGTTTCCATCGCGTCATTCTTCTATTACCTGCGCCAGGGCGACCTGTTGCTTTACGGAGACGCTGTCGCGCACATCAATATCGCGCGGCGGGTTTTTGATTCGCGAACCCCCGGACTGCTGCAGCTAGGCACAGTCTGGCTGCCGCTTCCCCATCTCCTCATGCTGCCGTTTCTGTTCCCGCGTTGGCTTTGGCAGACAGGAATCGGCGGATCGGTCCCCTCGATGGCTGCATACGTACTTAGCGTGGCCGGAGTTTTCCGTCTAATGCAGATCATACTTCCCACCTTTCGCGAGCAGCGCGAACGATGGGGTACGCAGTTCGCACCATGGTTCGCGGCGGCGGCATTCGCACTTAATCCCAATCTGATTTATCTGCAGACAACGGCAATGACGGAGCCTTTGTACTTGGTTTTGTTTATCTGGAGTCTGGTGTTTTTCGTTCAAGCACTTCGGCATTGTGCCGCCGGCGTTGCGGAAAAGGGAAATTCATCTCTTGTCTGGTGCGGCTCCTGCCTCGTGGGCGCCTGTCTCACGCGCTACGACGGATGGCTCCTCGCCGCTTTGATAAGCATCATCGCTATGCAGTTGGCATGGCTAGGCAATTTCGCTCCCCTGCGTCCAAGCGTGAAGAAGCTAGTGATGCTTGCGGCTGCCGGTCCAATGCTCTGGCTGGCATACAACGCAGTCGTGTACCGAAATCCACTGGAATTTGCCTATGGTCCATACTCAGCGAAAGCCATTGAGCAAAAAACAGCAGTTCCTGGAATGCCGCCTCATCCGGGGGCGCACGATCTGCCGGTAGCTTTTCGATATTTTTTCAAATCCGTGCAATTGAATGTCGCGGAAGGGAAGGCCCAGGTTCTTTGGGTCTTGGCGCTCCTCTTTGGCACTGCAGTTGTCCTTTTCTTTCAGAGAAAGCTGTGGCCGCTGCTTCTGCTATGGACGCCAGTCCCGTTCTACATGCTCTCGATCGCATACAGCGGCGTGCCGCTTTTCGTTCCCGTGTGGTGGCCATTTTCGCGCTACAACCTGCGCTACGGAATCGAGATGCTCCCCGCCTTTGCGGTATTCACGGCGGTATCGGCTTACGGACTAATACGTTTCGCCGCGACGACTAGAGTTCGGATCGCAATCGTTCTCGTCTTCTTGCTCCTCGTTGCCGGAAGCTATATCCAAGTATTTCGTACCACGCCGGTCAGTCTTCAGGAAGCAATAGTGAATTCGAGGACGCGGATCGCCCTTGAAACTCAACTGGCGTCCGAATTCGAGAAGCTGCCTGCGAATTCCACTTTTCTAATGTATCTAGGTGATCACGTCGGAGCATTCCAGCAGGCCGTCATTCCTCTCGCGCGAGTGATTAACGAAGGCAACCACCGACCGTGGGTGCATCCCTCCGATCCACAAGGATTGTGGGAACGCGCGCTGCAGCACCCGGCAACCTACGCAAACTTCGTCATAACGTTTGATTCAGATGTAGCCGCCCAGTCGGTGCAGAAGAACGAGCTCTCGCCGCTCGCGATTTTGCGAGTCACTGGCCAGCCTGAGGCAATCATCTACAGGACACTCAAGAGTAATCACGCGCGTTAACTGCTGCCGAATGGCGGGCAAGGGGGCACCCGCCCCACACGATGATAAAATTCGAGCAAAATAAGAGTGTGGAGGTACGGGCGTCCTCGCCCGTGCATGTCGGAATCGCAACTGGAGCATATATGTCACCAATCGTTGGTGATCTGGAAAAACTGATCATAGCAGCTGCCCTCGGTGGACTAATTGGTTTGGATCGCGAGGCCAGACATCGCCCCGCCGGATTGCGCACCAATTTATTCATCTGCGTGGGCGCGGCCATGTTCACGCTGCTTTCCGACCAGCTCGCAGGCGCTCACACCGGCGACCACACGCGTATTGCTGCACAGATCATTCCTGGCATCGGCTTTATCGGAGCCGGTTCGATCATCCACGCGCGGGGAGACCTGGTTACGGGCATTACTTCGGCGGCGACTCTTTTTGTGGTGGCTTCGATAGGAATGGCAGTTGGCGGTGGCATGTATCTGATTGCTGCTTTCGCAACGTTCTTAGTCCTGGGCGTGCTCTCTTTGCTCGGACCTCTCGAGCGCTTCATGAACTTAAAGGTTATGTTTCACGTTTACGAGGTGACCGGAAGCAATGCCGACCAGGTAACGGCTGAAGTGAACGGACTCCTCGAGCCGCTGCACCGCATGATGTCCAATGTTCAAGTCGCTCCTACTCCCCGCCATGTTCGTGTGCGATTCGAATGTGAGGGCACTCGTAAACAACAAACGCAACTTTTTCAAAACTTGCAGAGATCTGGACTGTTCGAAAGCGTCATCGCGCTAGGCCCGGTGCAGCCGGAGTGAATGAGACCGCCATCCCGTTCGTGAAAGCCAGCGCTTGTGGCAATGATTTTCTGATCATCGATGGCATGCACGCGCCGGCCGATCTCCCTGGCTTCACGAAGCGAATTTGCGATCGCCACAACGGAGTTGGCGCAGATGGAGTGGAATGGCTGTTTCCAGCTCAGGATGCCGATATTCGCGCCAGACTATTGAATGCCGACGGCTCGGAAGCAGAAATCTCTGGCAACGGCACGCGTTGTGTCGCGGCCTACCTGTGCTCGCAAAATCCGCGAAACAAATTGACTATTCGCACGGGCGCTGGAATCAAAACGTGTTCTCTGACCGCGCACACCGAAACAACTTTCGAGTTCGAGATTGCCATGGGAGAGCCGCAGGTCGGTGACGAATTTCCAATCAAAGTGGCGTTCGGTGAAGTGCATGGAATACCCGTCTCTATGGGGAACCCTCACTTCGTCGTTTTCGTGGATGACTTCGCCCCGGGATGGCAAGGCGACGCGGCTGAAATCGGAAAGCATCACGATTTCAAATATGGAATTAACGTGGAACTGGTGCGTGTCCGCGACAAGGACAATCTGGAAGTAAGGTTCTATGAACGCGGCGTGGGCGAGACGCAATCCTCCGGTACCGGATCGTGCGCCGCAGCCGTTGCCTCCATCTTTTCTAAGAAAGCGGGATCGCCAGTCCGCGTGCACGCACCCGGAGGCACGCAGACGGTGCGCTCGGAGGACCAAGTCTTCCTGCGAGGTCCGGCGCAACTCGTCTGCCGGGGAGAGTTCCTCATCTAACATGCCAGCCCAGCCGAAAGCGCGGCGAATTAAACCACCAGCACTGCATCCCGGAGACACCATCGGCATTGTGGCCCCCGCGAGTTCCTTCAAGCGGGAGGAGTTCGAAGCAGGTTGTGATGCGCTCAGGCGCATGGGATACAAGCCTGTCTATCATGAGTCCATCTTCGGGCATGACTTGTACTTTGCAGGCTCGGTCGAGCGCCGAGTGCGTGAACTCGAGGAAATGTTCTCGCGCGACGATGTGAGTGCGATAGTATGCGCACGCGGCGGCCACGGCTCAAATTATCTGCTGCAAGCGTTAGATATTCAGAAAATCAGTGCCCACCCGAAAATATTTGTGGGTTACAGCGACAACACTACGCTGCTAACGTATTTCTGTGATGCGGCGGGCCTAGTAACTTTTCATGGCCCCATGGTGGCAAAGGATTTTGCAAAACCTGATGGCGCGGAGATCGAGTCCTGGCAGTCAGCATTAAACGGCGCGGAAAACTGGCGCTTGGAATTAGGCCCCGACTCCGGAGTAAAGCCGCTCGCGCCCGGCTCCGCCGAGGGTCTGTTTTACGGAGGCTGCCTGTCGATGTTGGTCGCGTCGCTCGGCACGCCCTACGAGATTCAAACCGACGGCACCATCCTCTTCATCGAAGATGTCGCAACCAAGCCCTATCAAATCGATCGCATGCTGATGCAATTGAAGCTGGCAGGTAAACTTAGCGGAGTGCGCGGAATAGTCTTTGGCGAGATGCTCGACTGTGTCCAGGCTCCAAACCAGGGCTACACCCTCGAAGAAGTGATCATGAGAATCGTTGGAGACCTGGGTGTACCAGTAGCCTACGGCTTGCGCTCCGGCCACGTTTCGCAGCAAAACATAACGCTTCCGATGGGCGTCAATGCCCGATTGGAAGTAAACGGCTCAGGGGTGACACTCGACTTTCTGGAGCCGGCAACCACAGCGTGACTTTCCGTAGGACGGATCACACTGGACAAGCGGCGTGAAGCTTGAGAAAAAGTATGGTTCGGGACGACGCAAGTTGCAGTCGTGAGGATGGGACTGCAAGAGTTGCAATGGTCCGGCAGCCCACGAGGGACGAATCGCAACCGTGCTGGCGACTTCAGTCGTGCCAATTAGCATGGAAAGAGACGCGGCTTTAGCCGCCGAGAGCAATGGCTCATAACAAACACATCCACTTGATCGGCATTTGCGGTACCGCAATGGCTTCACTCGCCGGAATGCTCGCCGAGCGCGGATTTCGCGTAACCGGCTCCGACGCGGCCGCCTATCCGCCGATGTCAGATTTTCTGCACTCCCTCGGAATCCCCGTCGCACAACCCTTTGCCGCTGAAAACCTGCAACCCAAGCCGGACCTGGTGGTTGTCGGAAACGCCATCTCCCGTGGCAACGTGGAGCTCGAGCATGTCCTCGACCAGCGCATCCCGTTCTGTTCGCTCCCGCAGTTGCTGCACGATGAGTTTCTACGTGGGAAAGAAGTCCTGGTGGTCGCAGGAACGCACGGCAAGACCACTACTACTTCAATGCTCTGCTGGATCTTCGAGGTCGCGGGACTGGACCCTTCGTTCCTGATCGGCGGAATCGCAGAGAACTTCGGCCGCAGCTTTCAGTTGGCGAGCGGAAGGTACTTCATCCTGGAAGGCGACGAGTACGACACCGCATTCTTTGATAAGGGCCCCAAGTTCCTGCATTATTTCCCGGACGCGGTCATCTTGACCTCAGTCGAATTCGATCACGCAGACATTTACAAAGACCTCGATTCCGTCGAGACTGCCTTCAAGCGTTTCGTTAACCTGGTGCCCCAACGAGGGCGGATGGTCGCCTTCGACCGCGGAGAAAGCGTTGAGCGATGCATCGCGCGGGCGTTTTGTCCCGTCGAGCGTTACGGCACAAGCGATCGTGCGACATGGCAGATCACCGATTTGCGACTGGAGCCCGGCGCCACCACTTGGTGCGTCCTGCGAAATAGCGTGCCTTGGGCGGAGTTAAGTTCCCCGCTGGCAGGCGAATACAACGTTTGGAACGCCACAGCCGCAGCTGCGCTAGCTGCGCATTATGGAATTTCCGCCGAAGTCATCGCCCGCGCACTGAAGAGTTTCAAAAGTGTAAAACGCCGGTTGGAAGTCAAGGCCGAGATCAACGGCATAACCATCATCGACGATTTTGCCCACCACCCAACCGCCATTGCAGGCACCCTGAACGCCCTGCGCGCCCGATACCCTGGCCGCCGCCTGTGGGCAATTCTCGAGCCGCGCTCGAACACTCTCAGGCGGAATGTGTTTCAAGAGGACTTGGCAAAAAGCCTCGCCGTCGCCGATGAAGTGGTCCTCGCCAACGTCTTCAAGTCCGACGCGATTCCGGAAGGCGAGCGTCTCGACATCACTGCCGTGGCAACGCAGGTGGGAAGCCTCGGCCGCCGCGCCCGCGTGATTGCCGACGTAGATGGCATCGTGCAGATCTCCGCGCCAGAAATGCGCTCTGGCGACGTGGTTGCCATCATTTCCAACGGCGGCTTTGGCGGCATTTACGAAAAGCTTCCACAACGCCTGAGATCCGCCAAACCGGTTCAAGCGGGAACCGGAGGGTGAGATTGCGCTTCGCCTGGACGCTGCTCCTGCAGCTCGCCGCTCTTGGCGGCTGCGCATTTGCTCAGGCTCCGGTTCGCTACGTCATTGCGCTCGAAAATCCCGATCGCCATCTGGTCCGCATCACCATGCAAATTCCCGCCGGGCCCAATACTCACGAACTGCAGCTACCGGTCTGGAACGCGCTCTATCAGGTGCGTGACTTCTCGCAATACATGAACTCGATTCGGGCGGAAGACTCGAGCGGCCACTCTTTGCCTATTACCGGGTTGAACAAAAGCCGCTGGAGAATCGCGGGCTCGCAAAACGGCGCCCACGTGGAATACGAAATGTTCGCTGACAGCCCCGATCCATACGGAGCACAGGTCACCTCACGTCACGCCTTTTTCAACCTCGCGGAAATCCTCTTATATGCGGACGACGAGCGAGGCGGCCCCGTCCAGGTGCAGTTGCGCAAACTTCCACCCCAATGGAAAATCGCAACGACTTTGGAATCGACCCAAGACGCCTATCTCGCTAAGAACTATGACCAACTCGTAGATTCGCCCGTGGAGATTGGCACCTTTACCGAAGTCGACTTCAACGGAAATTGCGGAACCTACCGCATCGCGGTAGATTCAAGCGACGCTGCAGCGATACTAAAGAAGATAATTCCTCCAATCCAGCGCATCGTTTCCACTGCCACTAACTGGATGAATGACTGCCCATTCCAAAATTATCTATTCATCTACCACGTCTCCGATTCCTCGGGCGGTGGCATGGAACACGCCTACGGTACAGCCATTACGCTGCCGGCGAAAAGTCTGACCGACAACCTCGACAGCTTCATCGGCGTTACCGCCCATGAGTTCTTCCATCTGTGGAATGTCAAACGCATCCGCCCGCAGTCGCTAGAGTCCGTCGATTACACGAAGGAGAACTACACGACCGCGCTCTGGTTCAGCGAAGGCGTGGACAGCACCGCGGCCGAGTACATCCGCCTGCGGGCGGGACTGCTCGATGAGCGCCATTACCTGGACCATCTTTCGCAGGAAATTGCCGAGCTGCAGAACCGGCCTGCGCATCTGCGGCAGTCTGCGGAGCGGTCCAGTCTCGATGCGTGGCTCGAGAAATATCCCTACTACGGCCTGCCGGAGCGAAGCATTTCGTACTACAACAAGGGCGAGTTGCTGGGGGTAATGCTCGACCTCGCCATGCGCGGTGCGAGCAACGATCAAGCATCCCTGCGCGACCTGTTCCGCTGGATGAATGAGCACTATGCCAAACAGGGAAAATTCTTTGCCGATTCCGCCGCCGTCGAGCAAGCCGCCGAGTCGCTCAGCCATGCCGGCCTGCGAGATTTTTTTCAGAAGTACGTCAGCGGAGTAGATGAGGTCCCCTGGGACAGTTTTTTCGCGCCTGTGGGTCTGCACGTAATCAGAGCCGAGATCACATTGCCCGAACCCGGCTTTGAAGCTGTCCAGAAATTCGATCAGCCTCCCAGTGTGGTGCAGGTCGCCGCGGGCAGCGAAGCAGAACGCGCGGGATTGAAATCACAAGACGAAATTCTCCAGATCAACGAAAGACCCGCAGGCCGGACTTTTGAAGTGCAGATCAGAAATCTCGCCCCAGGGGCAGAGCTGCGGCTAACTGTCCGCAGAGACGGTGTCGAACGCCAGCTGCATTGGAAGCTAGGCTCGCGCAACGAAACCATATTTCAGCTTCAGGATGTGCCCGGCATCACCGCTCAACAAAAGGCCCGGCGGGCAGCATGGCTTTTTGACCAGACCGCAAACAGACAATGATTCGCACCATCCTCATGCTGGCGTTCTGGGCGATATCGCTCCCAATCGCCGCGCTCTTTTGTTTCCCCTGGGTGTTCATCGCGGGTGATATCGGCCTGCTTTATCGGGTCGGAATGTGGGCGGCATTCACCGGCGTGCGCCTCGCCGGCGTGAAAGCTCAAACCGTCGGTCTGGACCAACTGGATCGCGCCAAGACCTATGTGTTCATGTCGAACCACGTTTCGAATATCGATCCCCCGCTGCTGCTGCCGCTGATCCCAGGCCGCGTTTCTGTGATGGCGAAGAAAGAACTTTTCAACATTCCGATTCTCGGAAAGGCCATGCGCATGGCCTCGCTCGTGCCGGTCGATCGCGGAAACCGCGACGCGGGAATTGCCGCCGTCCGCGCCGCTGCCGAGGTTGTCAAGCAGGGAATCCACATGACAATTTTCGTCGAAGGCCATCGCTCCTTCGACGGCAAGCTGCTGTCTTTCAAGAAAGGCCCGTTCTATCTAGCCGAACAATGCCAGGTTCCGGTCGTGCCCATAACCATCTCCGGCACACACTACGTAATGGCCAAAGGAAGGTTCTCCATTAAGCCCGGCACCGTGACGTTGATCTTCCACAAGCCAATCGAACCGTCCGAATTCGGCACCCGCGAAGTTTTAATGGAAAAGGTTAAAGCAGCAATCAACAGCGGATTGCCCCAGAAATATCAGAACATGTAGCCCCGGACGCCCTCGTCCGGGGGCCGAGCTTCAGCTCGGCTGGGCGGGCGTGGACGCCCGCCGCTACACGATCATTTCTTCCGCAGCACTTTGGCGATCTTCGGCAGCCGGTTAAAAACCGCCACGCACCGCAACCACAGCTTGTTATCGATCGCCGGATATCCACTCACAATCGCCCCCGCCGGCACATCATTTGGAATCCCGCTCTGCGCAGTGGCGATAGCGCCATCGCCAATCTTGCAATGCCCGGCCACTCCAACCTGCCCCGCAAGAATCACATTTCTGCCAACATCGGTTGATCCCGCGAGCCCAGCCTGCGCGCACAGCAAACTGTCCTCTCCAACCTTTGATCCGTGCCCAACCTGCACCAGGTTATCGATCTTCGCCCCACGCGAAATGCGCGTCTCGCCAACGCTGGCGCGGTCAACGCACGCGTTGGCCTGGATCTCCACATCATCTTCAATCACCGTCGGCCCGGATTGCACGATCTTGTGCCAATGCCCATCGTTGTCCTTGGCAAACCCAAATCCATCGCCGCCCACCACGACTCCGTTCTGCAGCACAACATTGTTGCCAATGCGGCAGAACTCGCGAACTACGGCATGGGAATGCGCCAGAAAGTTGTCCCCAATCTTCACTCCGCGATAGATCACCACATGCGCCAGCAGCACCGCATTCTTCCCGATCTGCGCGTCTTCCTGGACCACGACGTAAGGCCCGACGTGCGCGCCAGCACCGATCTGAGCAGAAGGATGGATGACAGCTGTCGGGTAAATTCCCGGAGCGTACGCCGGCGGCTGATAAAACATTTCCAGCACGCGAGCAAAATCTAGATACGGATTCTTGCTGCGCAGCATTGCCGTTGCCGTAGAAAGGGCAGGGAAGTCATCGGCCACGATCACCGCTGAAGCCTTTGTAGCCCGCGCCGCGGCCGCATACTTCGGATTAGAAATAAAAGTAATCTGCCCCGGCCCGGCAGTCTCGATCCCGGCAACTCCGGTGATTTCCGTCTCCGGAGCGCCGTTCTCAAGCCGCCCGCCAAGGGCGGCAGCAATAGCAGAGAGTTTCATGGGAAGTCAGCAGACGATTGTAACGGAAGGGAGTTGCGGTTCGGGTGAAGCGTCTTTCCTTGTGTCGCCAATTTGAGTGGCCGAGAGTAAGGACAATGTGATAAAGTAAGGAATCGCCCAGCATGCAGAAACAAGCAAAAATCACGAGCAAGGGACAAATCACGGTGCCGCGAGAGGTCCGACGAATGCTCGGAGTCCGGGCGGGAGATCGTTTGCTCTTTGAGAACGATGGAAAAGGTATTCGGGTGCGACCAGTTCGCAAGAATAGTGCATTTTCCAAGTATCGTGGCA
>WNGK01001010.1_pt1 | contig 29992 bp, 18 predicted proteins | sample 5400601 | NCBI WGS metagenome assembly WNGK01 (sample SAMN13153376, study PRJNA577476) | soil metagenome | isolation source: 60 cm soil or saprolite under Garry oak tree replicate 1 | place: USA:California | collected 2016-06-15 | reverse complement strand
GTTGGGGCGGGATTTGGGGGGTTGCAGGCTGCGCGGGCATTGGGCAATGCCCCGGTGCAGGTTACGGTGATTGACCGGCAGAATCATCACCTGTTTCAGCCGCTGTTGTACTGGGTGGCTACGGCTGGCTTATCGCCTGCGGATATCTCCTCGCCGATTCGCGCCATACTGCGGAGGCAGAAGAATACCGATGTATTGATGGCCGAGGTAACAGGAGTTGATGTAGAAGGGCAGCGCGTGCTGATGGGTGAGCGTGCTGTCCCATACGATTGTCTGGTGCTGGCGACAGGCGCGTACGATAACTACTTCGGGCATCCTGAGTGGGAACACGATGCACCGGGGCTGAAATCGATTATCGACGCCACGTCGATTCGACGCGACATTTTGCTGGCTTTTGAGGCGGCTGAGATCGAGACTGACCCGCAGAAGGTGCAGGAACTGCTGACGTTTGTGCTGGTTGGCGCGGGGCCAACGGGCGTGGAGATGGCGGGCGCGATTGCGGAACTGGCGCATAAAGCGCTGGCCTCCGATTTTCGACATATCGATACGCGTTCAACGCGCATTATCCTGATTGAAGCTGCGCCCAGGATGCTGGCGGCCTTCCCAGAATCGCTGGCGCGCAAAACACGAAAAAAATTGAAGCGTATGGGAGTGGAGGTAATGGAAGGCACGCCGGTGACGCAGGTAGACGCGCGCGGAGTGGTGGTTGATGGCAAGCGCATCGACGCGCATACTGTCATCTGGAGCGCGGGCGTTACGGCCTCCCCGGCTGGTCAATGGCTGGGTGCCGAGGTTGATCGTGCTGGCCGTGTGAAAGTGACAAACGACCTGTCGATTCCCAATCATCCCAACGTGTTCGTGATTGGCGACACGGCCAGCGTGATGCAGGATGGCAAGCCGCTTCCAGGCGTCGCGCCGGTTGCTATGCAGGCGGGCCGCTATGTTGCTTCTTTGATTGCCCAGCGCGCGATTGGGAAGCAAGAACACGCACCATTTCACTATCGAAACAAAGGCAATCTTGCCACCGTGGGGCGTTCGTATGCCATTGTGGAGATGGGTAAGCTGCGGTTAACGGGTCTAGTTGCCTGGGTGATCTGGCTGGTCGTGCATATCTACTACCTGATCGGGTTTCGCAATCGCCTGATCACGATGTTTCAGTGGGCCTGGACGTATACGACCTACTCACGCGGGGCGCGGCTCATCACGTTTGAGAAGGATCGCGAACCTTAGAAATATTAGACAAATCATCGTTAAGATTAGATATACTCTTGAGCTTGCTCATACACAGCCTTATTGCCCTATAATGAGATGATGATACGGAACTAACAGATCGTGCGAGGTGCATTGTGCAAGAGGTAAAAGAAATTCTTCCAGTCGGAAGTATTATACGCGGACGCTACCAGGTCGAGAAACTGCTCGGCAAAGGTGGTTTTGGCGCGGTCTACCTGGTGAGGGACCAGCGTGTGCGGCAAAATCTGTTCGCCTTCAAAGAGGTAATTGATCCAAACAAACGCGAACGAGACCGCTTCACATTCGAGGCCGAGCTGCTCAAGCGAGTCGATCACCCGTCATTACCGCGCGTCTATCACATCATCGAAGATGACCAGCACGACCGGGCTTATATGCTCATGGATTATATTGATGGGCCAAACCTGGAGAAACTGCGCCAGCAACAACCCGAGAAACGCTTCCCGGTGCAGCAAGTGCTGAGTATCATGGGACCGATAATGGATGCCGTTTCTTATCTGCACAAGCAAAACCCACCAATTATCCACCGTGATATCAAACCGGCCAATATTATCGCCCCCACCGCGGGTGACGAAGCAGTGCTGGTTGATTTTGGCATCGCCAAAGTATTTGACCCGGAATCTACGACCACGGCGGTACGTCACGCTTCACCTGGCTATGGCGCGCCCGAACAATACGCCACGGGAACGAACACGCGCACCGACATTTATGGTCTCGGTGCAACGATGTACGCGCTGCTGACAGGCATCGTGCCTGTTGATGCTTTCTATCGCATAACTCAGATGGGTAGTCGAGGGACCGATCCACTTGAACCAATTCAGCGTTACGCCCCCGATGTGCCACAACATGTCGCCAATGCTATTTATCGTGCGATGTCGATAGATATAGATGAGCGCTTTCCTACGGCTCAAGAATTTTGGCAGGCGCTCAATGCCCAACCGCTTCCAGCGGCGGCAGCAGTACCGTTTGCGCCAGTTCCACCCTTTACCGCTTCAAATGGGGCTTTATCACATCCTGCTTCAGGAAATACACCCGATGCCCCAACGACGGAAACCCTGCAAAAACGCCGGAAAGGTCGCCGTAGAAGGCTGGGGGCCTGGCTTCTGCTGCTGCTTGCCCTGCTGATCGGCAGCATTGCGGCAGCATTGTTATTACCTGCGCTGCTCTCGCATCACCCGAATGCCGGGACAATTACGCCGACGGCAAATGCCACGCACGGACCCGCTGCTACAGTCACACATACGCCGACTACCACACCTCCACCGAGCCCCACCCAGACTGTGCCGCCGGGAGGTTCTCCTGGCCCAGGTATTCCGATCCTGGACAATACCTATAACGGAACTATTCACAATACTCCGGCAAATGTCAATTCGTCTATGTCGCTTAATTCGATCAAACAGAGCGGTGGAAACATGCAGGGAAACTTTGTGGTAGGCTCAGGCCTGCTGGGAAGTGGACCCTTTAGCGGCACTGTGAATGCCTCAGGCTCTGTTCAGTTTACGGTGCACAGCAGCCAGGTGGCACCGCTCTTTTTCAAGGGAAGCATACAGAGTGACGGCAGTCTTGCCGGGACCTATTGTAGCCTGAACCCTGCCGGGAAGTGTGATACGACCTATGGCGGCTACGGCAACTGGCACGTGTTCCCGATCACTGGGACGCTGTTCAGTTTCATGCTCCCTACAGCTTCCAGGGCAGGGGCAAGCCCAGCCCGTACCCTATACGGGTGGTGGTCACGCTTCGTCTAGGGTACGGGCTGGGCTTGCCCCTGCCCTGAAAAACCTTGCCTCAATGCATCCCGTCTTGCAAAAAATGACGCCCATTCTCTGGAGATCATGACTGATAGCGCAATCTCCCCCAATATGATATACTCCTATGCACCACAGAGAAACTGAAATTCACACATTACATGTTAGGGATAGATCATGTTTTACGACCATACAAAGATTTTCGTCAAGGCGGGCGATGGAGGGAATGGTTCCATTCACTTTCGCCGCGAGAAGTTTGCCCCATTTGGCGGGCCTGACGGGGGAGATGGAGGCAGGGGCGGCAGTATCTATATTGAGGCTACCTCCAACCTGAATACGCTGGTGGACTACCGCTATCGCCAGCACTTTAAGGCGAGCGCGGGCGAGGCGGGCGCGCGCCAGAAAATGCACGGAGCCAAAGGGGAGGATGTTGTCCTTTCTGTTCCACGCGGCACCATCGTGCGGGACGCCGAAACGAGCGAGTTAATCGCCGACCTTGTAGAAGAGGGGCAGAGGGTGATGGTAGCGAGGGGCGGACGCGGGGGCCTGGGCAACGTACATTTCGCCACCGCTACCCACCAGGCACCGCATGAAGCGCAGAACGGCGAACACGGCGAAGAACGCTGGCTCCTGCTCGAATTGCGCCTGATCGCCGATGTGGGATTGATCGGGTATCCTAACGCAGGCAAATCGACCCTGCTGTCCGTCGTTACTGCTGCACAGCCCAAAATTGCCGATTACCCGTTCACCACGCTGTCGCCCAACCTGGGCGTTGTAGCTGTAGGACAGCCAGGCAGTGGAGATGAATTTGGTTTTGTGCTGGCAGATATTCCAGGACTTATCGAGGGCGCGGCGCAGGGCGTCGGGCTTGGACATGAATTTTTACGGCACGTGCAGCGCACCCGTTTGCTGCTGCACATACTTGATGGCGCATCGCTCGAACGCGACCCCTGGCAAGACTTCGAGAACATCAACAAAGAACTGCGCGAATACGATGAGCAGCTTGCAACGCGCCCACAGATCATCGTCTTCAATAAGATGGACCTGCCGGAGGCGCAGGAACGCTGGCCAGCGCTCAAAGCCAGGGCTGAAAAGGAGGGCTACCCGGTATTCGCCATTTCCGCAGCCGCTCATCAAGGAACGGACGAACTCATGGCGTATACGGCCAACCGTTTAGAAGAGATTCAGCGCGAAGAAGCGGAACGCGCCGCCGCGCAAGTCATCCCGGACATGGAGGGGGCCGTTCTCCGTCCCCAGCCCGTAGACGCCTTTACGGTCAGCAAGGAAAACGGAGTATATGTGGTGCGCGGCAAACGAGTTGAACGGACGGTCAGCATGACCAACCTGGACAGCGACGAAAGCATGGACCGCCTGCAAGTGACGCTCTCGAAAATGGGTGTAACACAGGCCCTGGAGCAGACAGGCGTGAAAGTTGGCGATAGGGTGCGTTTTGGCAAGGTGGAGTTGTACTGGGGAGAGTGAAACCGTTTTGGTAACAGCCGCTTCTAATAACAACAGACGTTACATGTCGCCCTCGTCGAAGGTGTGGGCTTCGATTACTCGCACGATGGAGGGGTAGACGAAGCATCGGGCAACGTTGGTTCGACATCGGAGAGGTAACGTTGTCCAAACTGCTTGATCGCCTCCATGATGTCTACCAGTGCCAGCCCTTTCTCGGTCAGGCTATACTCGACCCTCGGGGGAATCTCGAGGAAAGCCTGGCGCTGCACAAATCCGAGTTCTTCTAGCATCTTGAGCCGCTGCGAAACGGTTTTGGGACTGACGTTGCCCATCGCCTCGTGCAGTTCTCCAAAGCGTCTTTTGCCGGTCAAGAGCGTGTAAATGATCAGGAGCGTCGACACATCACCCAGCAAGCGCAGGGCACGGCCCACCGGATGCGTGGCACAGGTTTCCGATTGTTCAATTTTCTGCATTTGATTGCTTGTATCCATAGCAACAGTATATCATATTTTCCTTTAGAAAACATCCTTGACGACAGGAACTTTTCCGTATATACTTACTTCCGTAAAGGAACTTACAATGTAAGAGAAAGGGAAGAAGGAATACAATTTATGGTTAGTACACTTAGCCTGGGCTTACTCATTCTCCGCCTTGTCGCTGGACTGACGCTTGCCGCACACGGAGCGCAAAAGCTCTTTGGGTGGTTTGATGGACCTGGTCCCACCAAATTGACGCAGGGCTTCGAGAAACAGGGTTTCAAACCTGCATGGCTCTGGGTATTCTTTGTGATCCTGGGGGAGTTTGGCGGAGGCTTATCCCTCGCGCTCGGGTTCTTGACACCCCTGGGGGCAGCCGGGGCCTTCGGCGCGATGTTCATGGCAATCGTCAAGTCACATTGGAAAAACGGTTTCTGGAACAGCAAGCGCGGCCTGGAGTTTCCGCTGTCGCTGCTGTCCATAGCCCTGGCAATCGGACTGATAGGACCTGGAAGCTATTCCCTGGATGCTTTCTTCGGGATTGCTCTCCCGGAGACGTTGCTTTTCTGCGTGCTGGCAGTCGCTGCTCTTCTCATCGATGTCATCGGACTTATCATAAGCCGTCCAGCAGCAACTTCGCCGACGGAGGTCAAGGCCAACGCCTCCTAACGAATACGTTCAGCCATCAAAGCCGGGTATATGAACTCTTCGGCAGGCGTATGCGATGCTACAAAATCAGCGGCTGAGCATGTAGAGCCATAGGGAGAGACACGCCAGAACAGGCGGTGCATGCGACTCCACTCGGCCAGCAACTGGGCGGCGCGCCAGCTATGAGTCCTCTTGCGGTGCCATTGAATAACGGTACGCAGCGCATCTATTTCAGCGGTGTCGCTAATACGATGCAACTCTACCAGTTCGGTATTGTAATGAGCGGGGAAAATGCCCGCCATATCCAGCACGTAGGCCACGCCAGCAGACATACCGGCGCCAAAGTTTAGCCCGGTTTCGCCGAGCACAACAACCATTCCGCCCGTCATATACTCGCAGGCATGGGCACCCACCCCCTCTACAACGGCCAGGGCGCCACTGTTACGTACAGCGAAGCGTTCACCGGCACAGCCCGCAGCGAAAAATTGCCCGCCGGTCGCCCCGTAGAGCGCTGTATTGCCTAGAATAGTGTTTTTGTGCGCGGCAAAGCTGGCATCTGCTGGCGGGGCAATGACAATCTGCCCGCCTGTCATGCTCTTGCCCGCGTAATCGTTGGCCTCACCACTCAGAATCAGGCGCATACCAGGGACACAAAATGCGCCAAAACTCTGGCCTGCCGACCCTTGAAAGACACTGGTGATACTGGCTCCCGGCAAACCGGCGTTTCCATGACGGCGCGCGATCTCTCCTGCAAGGCTGGCTCCGATTGAACGATCATAGTTGTGAATACTATGATGCGTCAGCACACTGCGCTCGCCTTCCAGAGCCGATTCCGCCTCAACATGTAACTGCCAGGCAACTTTTGAGCGTGGTACCCTCGAATGGGCGGCACGCGACGATTTTCCAGGGGCGGCTGCCAGCAGTGGCGTCAGATCAATGCTCGTCTCCCCGCTGCATTGTAAAAGATCAGCACGTCCTATAAGATCATCCAGGCGTGCGACGCCCAGCTGCGCCAGCAACTCGCGTACTTCCTCCGCAATCAAGGTCAGATAATGAATAAGGTGTTGTGACCGACCGGAGAATTTTGCCCGCAGGTCGTCTCTCTGCGTGGCTATTCCGGTTGGACAGGTGTTGAGATGACACTGGCGCGCCATGTCACAGCCCAGCGACACCAGGGCAGCGGTGCCGAAACCGAATTCCTCCGCTCCCAGCATCGCCCCAATGACAACATCGCGACCCGTCTTGAAACCGCCATCAACGCGCAATTTGACCCGTTCGCGCAGCCCGTTACGCACCAGCACCTGCTGGGTCTCCGCCAGGCCATATTCCCAGGGGAGGCCCGCGTGCTTGATGGATTGCAAGGGCGAAGCGCCTGTCCCACCGTCATGTCCACTGATGAGGATGTAGTCGGCATGGGCTTTCGCCACCCCTGCAGCGATGGTGCCCACTCCCATGCTCGCTACCAGCTTGACCCCAACACGAGCATTGGGGTTCACCTCGTGCAGGTCGTAGATCAACTGGGCAATATCCTCGATACTGTAAATGTCGTGATGCGGAGGCGGCGAGATGAGCGATACGTGCGGCGCAGTATGGCGCAGGCGAGCAATAAACGGCGTCACTTTACTCGGTGGAAGCTGCCCTCCCTCGCCGGGTTTGGAGCCCTGCGCCATCTTGATCTCAAGTTCTTCGGCACGCACCAGGTATTCCGTGGTGACCCCAAAACGCGCTGAAGCTACCTGTTTGATCTTGCTGCTGACAGGGACGCCATTCATCTGCTCATGGTACCAGTCGGGGTCTTCACCACCCTCGCCTGTATTATTGCGCCCGCCTATACTGTTCATAGCCGCCGCGATGGTGCGATGCGTTTCGGGACTGAGGGCGCCCAGCGACATGGCGGAGACGACGAAACGGGCGCGAATCGCCTCCATCGGTTCAACCTGCTCCAGAGGGATAGGCGTCGCCTGTTCAAATGTGAGCAGATCATGCACAGCGGTAGGGGGGCGTGAATACACCAGCGCGGTGAATTGCCGGTAATCATCCATGTTCCCACTTTGCGCGGCTTTCTGTAAGGCTCGTACAATAAGGGGGTTGTAGGCGTGATACTCGGCATCACGGCGAAAACGGAAGCGCCCAACATCAACCAGCTTGCGCCTTCGCCCGCCCACCTGGCGATTCTCTTCAGTACGCTGCTGCTCTGGCTCGATTCTGCCTGCCTGCTCGATGACCTGCCCGGCAATCTGCGTGAGAGAGATGGTACCGGGATGAGCTGCAGAAGACGTGAAGCAGCGCTCGATGAGACTCGCTTCGAGGCCGAGCACCTCGAACAGTCCCGCACCGATAATGTTACGCACCGTCGAGATGCCCATACGCGCCATCACTTTACGGAGGCCACCTTCGATGATGCGCACATACATTTCTGCCGCCTGCTCGCCTGTAAGATGCTCCAGGCGCCGTTCTCCTGCCAGCGCGCGCACGGCAGCAAGCGCCAGCGTGGGTACCACAGCCTCGGCCCCGTAGCCGAGCAAGAGCGCTATCTGATGGACATCCCAGGCGGAGCCGGTTTCACAGATCAGGGATACATAGGTGCGCAGTCCACGCCGGACGAGGGCCTGGTGGATCGAGCCGATGGCAAGCAGCATGGGCACCGGGAGTTCGGTCGAACTGGCGTTGCTATCGCTGACGATCAGTAGTGAGACCCCCTCGACAACAGCCGCTACCGCTTCGCTGTCCAGACGATCCAGGGCAGATTCCAGCGCGGCTGGTCCAGCGCGACCATCAAATGTAGCTAAGAGCGTGTGAGAGCGAAAACCCTGTCCTTCCAGGTCGCGTAGTGTCGCCAACTGCGACTCGCTGAGTACGGGCGATTCCAGGTGCACCAATCGCGCGTGCAGCGGGGTTTCGGTGAGCATGCTTTGACGGCGCCCAAGATAACAGTCGAGAGACATCATCACCTGTTCGCGCAATGGGTCAATGGGAGGATTGGTCACCTGTGCGAAGCGTTGATGGAAGTAATCCGAGATGGAACGCGCCTGGCGGGAAAGCGAGGCGAGCGGGGTATCGTCTCCCATACTCCAGATAGGCTCTTTGCCGTCTGTCAATATGGCTTTCAGAACGAATTCAACGTCTTCGTGAGTATACCCGAAGAGTTGTTGGAGATGGAACAGGGTATCGGCGGACGGGGGAAGATCAGAAGATGACGTCAATGGCTGAGGAAGTTCTTGCAGGCGAACCAGGTGCGTATTTAGCCACTCCTGGTAGGGCTGGCGCTGGGCCAGCGATGCCTTGATCTCCTGGTCACGCAGCAACACTCCATACTTCAAATCGACCGCGATCATCTCACCCGGCCCCAAACGGCCTTTCTCGACGACCTCGTGCGCTTCACAGGGGATCACGCCCGCTTCGGATGCCAGGATCAGCAATCCATGCGAGGTGAGCGTATAGCGTGCCGGGCGCAACCCATTGCGATCTAAGGCTGCGCCGACGATTGAGCCATCGCTAAACATAAGAGCGGCAGGCCCATCCCATGGCTCGCTCAGTCCTGCATGGTATTCACACCATGCACGCTGCTTGCTATCCAGCGCAGGATTTTGCTCCCAGGCAGGAGGGATCAGCATTTGCATACTCTGCAGGAGGTCACGCCCGGAACATGTGAGCAGTTCCAGCACATTATCGAGCTGCCCGGAATCGCTTCCTCCTTCTTGCACGACAGGCAGGAGATCGCGGAGTTTACTTATCCAAAGCGGAGAGAACAAAGCGCCCTGGCGCGCCTGCATCCAGTTACGATTGCCCTGGAGCGTATTGATCTCCCCATTATGAGCCAGCAAACGCATCGGCTGCGCCAACGGCCAGGAGGGGAAGGTATTGGTGCTATAGCGCTGGTGAAAGATGGCGAAGGCGCTGGTAAAACGTTCGTCGGCCAGGTCGAGATAATAGCGCGCCAGTTCGTCCGGAGCCAGCAGTCCCTTGTATACGATGGTGGTATGCGAAAACGAGACAATATAGCAATCGTTGATGTGCGCCTCCTGCAAACGTTGCTCGATCAGGCGACGAGTGTGATACAGGGTGCGTTCATAGTGGATTACCGGGAGGTGCTGCGGACGCGCGAGCAATACCTGCTCGATAGTCGGAGCGGTGGCACGAGCGCCCTTACCCGGGACAGTATAATCGATAGGGAGATGTCGCCACCCCAGGAAGAGCAATCCATTTTGCAGGCATGTCTGCTCGATAATCTGGCAACTTTGTGCGTAGGCAGCGGGCGAGCGCTCTTGCGATGGTAAAAAAATCATGCCGACCGCGAGATCATCACAGGGTTCAGGGGGTGTAATGCCCCGTGCTGTCAATTCCTCACACAGCAGCACGCGGGGAATCTGGGTAAGCAGGCCAGAGCCGTCACTGGTTTCCGTGTCAGCGTCTTGAGCGCCGCGATGTGTCAGATGAATAAGAGCTTGTAGTGCCGTTTGAATCAAATGGTGGCTGGCCTCGCCGGAGATTTGCGCCAGGAAGCCGGTGCCGCAGGCATCATGTTCCCAACGGGGATCGTACAGCGGATAGGTAGCATCAGCGATTGGGCGCGCGTGCATAGAGAACCCTCCCGAAAAACTTGTAGATAGGTTTCAGGTCAGGAGGCAACTACGTTGGAGCCAGAGTGTATTCGACGAGCAAACAGCGCTCACCGAATGTCATTCACTTGCTTCTATACCCTTACGTGGGTTGGTCATGGTCAAAATGCTGCGCAGAGAGCGCAATATGAGGCGTCATTGAATCTTGAAGAGCTTCTCAACTCATAGCAGAACAAACGATGTTCTCTGTGTAAAGAAGTGTAGCACAATTTTTAAGTATCGACAAGTATGCATTGCGCCCGGTCCCCATCCAACCTAACGGATCACATGGTGCATCGTCTGTGCAAGGATCCCAAACGCAATGATCGCGAGACAAATGGCAAGGGTTATTACCACAGCCAGTATCACCTGCCTGCGAGTATTGCTCATGTGAGGGACGTCGGGTTTGTAGGGAACAGGAATCACAGCATCCAGGTGCTGGAGGTCTTGTAACATGTCCCTCATGGACTTGTAGCGTTTCTCCGGGTCGCGACGGATAGCATGCATCACAACTGTTGCCAGAGAAGAAGGAATAGCCGGGTTGAATTTCTGGATCGAGGGAGGGTCCTGCGAAACATGCTGATTGATCACTGCAAAGACATTTTCGCCCTCGAATGGTACGTGCCCACAGAGCATTTCATAGAGCATCGCGCCGACGGCGTAGATATCGGCGCTTGCATATCCACGCGCGCCCTGCAATTGTTCTGGAGCCATATAATCGGGCGTTCCGACCGTTCCTGAAAGGCCGCGCCAGGTCACGCGCCGCGCCCCTTCCAGCAGGGCGACGCCAAAATCGATAATTTTGACGTTGCCGTCTTCCAGCAGCATAATGTTTTCGGGCTTGATGTCGCGATGAAATACGCCGTGTTCGTGGCAGTAGGCCAGCGCGTCACAAATCTGCGTGGTGATGCGTATCACCTCGTCGAGCGGCAGTAAATTGGGGGAAGCAGCCTCTAGTATCTCTCGCAGCGTGCGGCCCTGGATGTATTCCATCACCAGGTAATGCTCGCACCTCTGCTCATCAGTGTTTAAAAGGCGCTGGACATGCGGGTGATGGAGGCGGCTGCCGATCTCCGCCTCGCGTTTGTAGCGCTCAAATACACCGACGTTGCTGATTAAATCATCGTTGGGAAACTTGAGTACTACTTTCTCCTGGTTCAGTATGTCCTGGGCAAGGTAGACGTTATTCATGCCGCCATGCCCAAGCATACGAATGATCTCATAGTGGTCGACCCGCGTACCGCTTGAATAGGTTGTCGTCATATCTCCCGTGTGATGTTGCTTGTATGAACAATCATGGTTTGTACTTTAGTATAGCATACTTGCGTGGGGACGTGATTTATCGTGTCCGTTTTGTTGGGGAACAGTATTGCCTTCGTGAACGCAATCAGTCGCGTCTCTATGAAATAACGCGAGGAAGCAGCCAAAAATGGAAAATGCAGGAGGCGTAAACCTCCTGCACGCATCTATCGTGTGTCTCGCCGTTTTTACGCTGGCGACTCCACTTCTATTGGAACGGGCCGAACAATGCCGTTCTTTTCCTTGTGGTCTTCGGGATGCAGGATTGGTATGCCGGTCACCACCTGGCGGATCCACAGGAAAGCAAAGCCGATCACCAGCCAGGCAACGCTGAATCCCGCTGCGATAATAGTATCAACCTGTGTACTGCCGCCGCCCGCAATGGCGAAGTAGATCACACCTACGAGCATCAGCACATTCAATATACCACCTAATCCAGGAGCTAAAACCGTGGTAAAGATGCCGCGTGCCTTGACTCCAGCGAAGGCGACGATACAGATGAGGCAGGTCATGCCATACAGCAGGAAGGTGCCAATGTTGGAGATCAGCGTCACCTGCGTCAGGTGATCGATGCTTAACACGCCATACGAGCCGAGGACGGCGGAGATAACGGTCAGGACGATCACGCCTATATGCGGTGTGCGGAAGCGACCATGCAAGAAGCCGAACACGGCGGGCAATTCGGTATCTTTGCCCATAGCGTGTGTGACGCGTACACCGGTATTCAGACAGGAGAGAGACGTTCCGATCAGCGCGATTACCACTGTAACAGCCAGAATAGTGGCGAACGCTACGCCGTTGCCACCCAGCATCTGGTTGCCGATGATCTGGGCCATGTCACCGATGGGCGCGCCAGAATTGAAGGCGGCGGCAAAACCCGTACCCGCGCTATTGTGATAGCCCGTGTTCATGAAGAAGTTGGCGGCGAAGTATTCGATGAAGTAGAAGATCACTGCTTGAATGACCAGCGACAAAACGACGGCGCGCGGGATATCGCGTCCGGGATTTTTGGACTCGGCTGCCAGCGCGGTGGCAGACTCAAAACCCACAACCAGCAGGATGGCGATAGTAGACTGGAAAATGAGTCCGCTCAGGTCATGCGGCGTGATGACACTCAATGCGCTGGGATGCAGGTACTGCACATTGGGATGTGTCATGCGGTAAGCAACGGCCAGGATGGAGAACGCGAGGAGGGCGACGATCTGGATGACGTTAATGACGATGTTGGCAACGGTAGAGCCGGTCACGCCAATGAAAGCGATCAAACCTACAACGGCGGCAAACCCCACACACACCAGCACTTCCTGCCACGCTGCTCCGAAACTGGGATCAAAGGTCTGGATAATATACGTGATGACCAGGCCCATAAAGGCGACCATCACGCCGGGATAGACCCAGTAATAGAGATGTGATGCCCAACCGACAATGAATTTGGCGATGCGGGCAAATTTGAAGTGGCGATGTTCCTCTTTGTGGAGGATGGCTGCTTCAGTGTAATAGTAAGAGCTGCCCGTTCCGCCTTCGGGATAGCGTTTGGCGAGCGCGGCGTAGGCGGTGGCCGTTAATAATGCGATAGCGGTTGCTATAAAGACCGAGGCCCACATGTTGATGGCCGAGCCGGGAGCGGCTTGCAACTGATAGGTGGTCCAGAGGAATGCGCCGGGCGCGATCAGCGCCATAGCGTTAATAGTGACACCGGTCAGACCTAACGAGGGCTTCATGCCAGTGTCTTGTTGGGCTTGAACAGACATGGTAATGTACTCCCTTTGAATCGATTAACTTCACACACCTCTGGCCTCATTACCATGTTGTAAGCCGCGCAGCTCCACATGACGAGATTGAGCTGCAATCATTGCCTGGCTCAATCCCTTTGTCCAAAGTATAATAATTCTCTTAGCGTGGTGTTACATATAAAATAGCAGAAGTTTACTGCTAAAATTCGTACAATTTACACAAATCGGCTTATAACAAGGGGCAAATTCGCTTATGCTCCTCGAATAATACCCGATTTTACACCGTTTTTGGCAGCGTTATGTTATTGTGTATTGTGCATATTATATGAATTTACAAATGAGGGCCAGGCTTCCACCGTCATTCATACTGTCTGCCACAAGTTTTCTCTTACGAGTTCACGAAAGAGAAACGTCCTTGGGCATTCCCATTTTTTTGAAAGACATAAAGATGTGTTATACTTGTATTGAATAATCATGCCCATCGTGTATTTTAGAGAGAGAACGAACTTCACGCGCATGCTATGATTTTCACTCACGATAGTATTTACAGGATGCAACGGATATATGGGAGAGACGCTGAACCTGCAGTTTCGGACCCGTGAGGATGGCACATTTGAATTGCAGGTAAAGGAAAGCTGGTCCGGGCATATCGTCAAAGGCGACTTTATCCCTCCGTACAACGCGAGACAACTGAATGCCCTCCTAAAAAAGCTCAATAGCTTGGAGAGCGATGATCGAGAGTTGCGTGAGATCGGTCAGCGCCTGTTTCTGGCCCTATGCGGTACACCTTCTCCAGGCGTTAGCCTGCGCGATTCTGCGGAACACTCGGTGCAGGCTATGTTACGCAGTGTCATTCAACGCACGCTGGGGAGGCGCGGAACCGTTGCCCTGACGCTCAGTTTTGCCCCCCAATGCGATGAATTCGTCGCGTATCCCTGGGAATTATTGCACAACGGCGAACATTTCTTGCTGGCCTCCGGCGTATTCACACTGACACGCGCGCTACTGCGGCCTGATCTGCCCTCGCAGTGTGAGTTACCCATCTATCCACCTCTGCGCATGCTCTATATTGGCTCCTCGCCCGTCGATCTTCCGCCATTGGAGACGGAACAAAGCTATGAAAGCCTGCGGCGAGGATTAGCTCCCTTAATTGAAGATGAGCAATTGTCGCTGGACAGGTTGGACCCGCCCACGTTTGACGCGCTGGTGAGCTACCTCAGCTCTTTTGGAGGATCGAGCGCGCTTGACGAGGATGAGTCGATCGTCCCCTGTTACGCCATCCACTTTGATGGACACGGAGCATTTGGCCGTCTCTGCCCGGCGGAAGATTGCGATGAAATGAACGATGTTGACGCCCGCAAATGCAGCGCATGCCAGGTGCCGCTCTCGAAAGTCAAAGCGCAAACCTATCTGTGCTTCTGTGATAATGAAGGGCGTAACATGTTTATCGGCACAGAATCGCTGCGCGAACTGTTTGTGAGTACAGATGTACGCCTGGCCGTCTTCTCAGCCTGTGAAACCGCGCACTTTATCGAAGAGAAGGCGCAGCACAAGCAGAGGCGCGCGGCTGTTGACGCAACGCTCGCTACGGCGCTGGTCATGGCGCAGGTGCCCGCGGTAGTTGCTATGCCGTTCTCCATTCAAGACGATCTCAGCCCCACCTTTATGTACCACTTCTATGACGCGATCGCCCACGGGCGCACGCTGGAAGAAGCGCTGGCACGCGCGCGCCAGGCCCTGTTACCGATCAAGCAACATAGCTGGTTCGTGCCGGTACTCTATAGGCATGTAGTTGAAGGCGAAGAAGGCCCGGTCGCGCTGCTGGTAGGACGCGATGAACCGCAGGAACATGATCACCCCTTATCGCACCTGGGAGCTACCAGCACTTTTATCGGTCGTGAACGAGAAATCGAGGAGCTAACGACCCTGATAGAGGAAGCTGTGGGAGGTGAAAGTAGGAGGAGGTCAAGAATCCATCACTTTGCACTGACTGGTCCGGCGGGCATCGGCAAAAGCGAGCTGGCATTTGAGGCGGCACGCCGCAACATAGAGAAATTTCCAGGCGGCATCATCGGCATTTCCTTACAGGGGGGAAAATCGCTTGGCGAAGCGCTGCTCGAAATTACGCATTCCCTGCGTATTCACTCCAAAGCTATGAATAGCATTGATACCAACCTTTGCGAACGTACCGTGCTGAATGTTTTTCGCGGGCTGGCCAACCGAGACCATGCCTGCCTGCTGCTGCTCGACGGCTTCGAGGAGATACAGGAGCATACCGAGGTTGGAAGCTGGTATCGTTTCCTGTGTTCACTGCCCGAACAGGTCGTAGTTTTGCTCACGTCGCGCTCGAATCCCTCAACCGTGGCGGCGCTGGAGGGAGCTGCGTGTCGCTGGTACGAATATCCCGTCGGGAAAATGGCGAGTCAGGATATTCTCAAACTCTTTGTCGAGCTGGCTTCAGGCAGCGGCCTGGATGAACGAATCCACCTGTCCGAGCCGAATCAGCAGGCCATCCTGCACGAAATCTGCTCACTGCTGGACGGCTATCCCCTGGGGGCGCAGTTGATCTTCGGCACAGCCCGCCCGATTCACGGTATTATCTACGCGCCCGAGGCTGCCACGCGCTCGCTTGAAGAAGTGCGCGATGAGCTGCGCGAGGCTCTGCCGGAAGGTATGTGGGCGCTGCTGGATATCGCCTATCACCGCCTTTCACCCGCGGCGCAACTCCTGCTGCCCTACCTGTCGGCCTTCAAATTGCCCTTTAGCCATCAACAAATTGTGATGCTGGTTGCGCCTGAAACGCCAGCCTCCGCGCGCGCAGTCGGGCGGCTGGAACACGAGCATTACCTGCAAAATACTCATGCAACCAATAACGCTGAAACGGCGTCTCTCGGCGTTGCCGATATTCCGACGGAGCTGGCAAAAAACTGGCGGGCGGCGCGCGATGAACTGGTGCGTTCTTCCTTCATTCAGTTTGATGGACGTGTCTACACCATCCACGCGCAGGTGCGCCATTTTGCGCTGGAGCATCTCCAGCAGGAAGAACGCCAGCGTGTCCACCGCGTCATGGCCACCTACTATAGCAGCCTGCCGCAGCCAAGCCCCGATGAGTGGTTCGCAGCCTTTGAACACCTGGAAGACGCGGGTGAGGCGGAGGACCTGCACAAAGCAATTCATCTGATTGTGCGCGCGGCCTGGGCGCTAGGTGGAAGAGGGCATACCTCAGAGCTACGGAGTATGCTGCAACGCGCCCAAAACTACGCGTTGAGCCTGGGTGATACCTCGGGCGAAGGGCAGGTGCAATATTGCCTGGGCGCAATCTTCCGGCAGCTTGGCAAATACCCAGAAGCGCTTGGCTGCCTGACACGCAGTTTGACTCTGTATCGCGCGCAACATGAGCGTGACGAGGAAGCCTGGGCGCTCTATGAACTCGCCAGGTTATTCCGTGAAGAGGGGCAATATGCCCTGGCGGGTCAACATGCCGAGCAGGCTCTCCGGCTGTTTCGCGAGACCAACGATGCGAAAGGAGTGGCCTGGATGCAGACGGTGTTGGGCGAGGTGAGTCGCGGTCACGGCTACTATTATGATGCGCTGGGACACTTTGAGCTTGCCCTTGCCGCATTCCGCAACCTGGCCAACGACGAAGGGTATCCCTGGACCTTGCGGGATCGCGGCACCGTCCATGAAGCTCTGGGAAATTATGCTGAAGCCATGGCGGATTTTGAAGAGGGCCTGCGTCTCTTCAATTCGCTCGGCTCGCGCTACGGACAGGCCTGGGTGCTGGCCGACCAGAGCGCTGTCTATATCGATCTCGCTGAATTTGAGCGCGCGAAGACAGCCTGTAACGAAGCCATGGCTATTTTCAAGGAGCAGGGAGCGCGCCGGGGCGAGGCCTGGGTGCTGCGCGTGCTGGGCGATCTCGCGCGCAAAGAGCGTCGCTATAACGACGCGCACGCCTATTACAGCCAGTCGCTCGCTCTGTTTAATGACCTGGGTGATCGTATAGATGCTGCGCGTGCCCTTAATGGGCTGGGAGCGATCTCATGCGCGGAGAGTGAGTATCTAGAGGCAAAGGAACACTTCGAACATGCACGCGCCATTGCCCACGAACAGGAAGCGCGCCAGATTGAGGAACGTGCCTTGCGTGGATTAGGTGATGTTGCGCGCGGCATGCATCAATTTAGTGAAGCCGAACGCTATTATGCTGAAGCAGCTACCATTGCTCGCAACCTCGATACGTTATCAGAGCGCTGCGCCGTTCTACATCGGCAGGGCGAACTCTACTATGCCCAGGAGAAGTACCCAGAAGCTCTAACGGCCTGGGTAGAGGCGCTCTTCCAGGATCATCGCATCGGGCACCCTGAGCGAACTGAACACGAAGCAAAGGTGAAGCAGCTCGTTATGCAACATCACCTGGAAGAATTTTACGCCGAACTGTGCAGGCAGTATGGCTTGAGCTAAGCGCTTAAAGCATTTCTCTTCTGAGAGCCGCCTCTAATGATACAGCCAGCGCGATTGGTGTGCCATTGGCATTCAGCGCCGATTTGTTCAGCGTTTGCTCGATCTTCTGAATGGCACTCGTTGAACAGACGCTCGCTGGTTGTTGCTGTGTGACATTACAGATGGCTGCGGTCAGGTAGTTAGCCGTGCCAAGAATATGCTGGGTCGCAGTTGAACTGGGTTTAGACAAATTATTGGCAATATCCGACACTTGCATATTTGCCAGGTCCTGGGGTGAAAAGCCCTGGCCTAATCCCGCTCCCGCAAATTTGTTGCCAATGTCGATAAATGGAATATTGCCAGTTGGATCAAGGGTTGAGAGCAGTTGCTGCTGCTGAGTTGTAGGCGTTTGTAATGTGGGATAGTTACCGCTACTATCCTGCACATTTCCCAACTCTTCTACAGCCACGAAATCAATGTACTGGCTGGTATAGAATGGCCCCTTATATAGCTTGCTATAGAAGGAAAATGTTGGGGTACTTGGGTACACATCGCTGGCTGACGATGTGGTCTGATACAATTGGCTGAACGTGCCAAAACGACTGAGCGCGACCACCATCGACCAGCGTTCCGCCGCACAGTAGGGGCAATATTCAGCGCCAACGTACAGAAATTCTGGTTTGCCAGTTGGTCCGGTCAAAGGTGGCAGCGATCCCGACCCGCTTACAAGTTTCACAGGACTCTGAACGCTATCTGTACCGACTGCAGCGAGGATATTTGGGTCCACGTGAGTGACTGCATGGAGCACTTGCGAGCTCACGGGCGTCGGCGCAGGCGCACCGGCTTGTTGTAGATGCGAGAGGAATATATACACACCGATAACCACAGCCAGCAGTAACAATACGATCCCCACCATGTAGCGCTGATCCCACCCTCGTCTGCGCATCTTCGGCCCACTGTGGCGTTTGACCGGCTGACTTGTAATCTGCGCTCCTTCCAGGCGTTGTTGTCGCTGTTGTCGCTGTTGCCGCTGTTTTTCACGGCGCTGCGCCGCCGATTGCTGTTTTGATTTTGCCATAATTATTCCTCTATCGTATGTTGTTGATTTGCTGTATTCTATGTTTTAAGGCTGATGACAACCACCGATAATTTTTTTACACCTTACCACAAATCATGCATATTGCCAACTCTATGTAAGAGCCTGTTCGGGCTCCTTTGTAAAACGTGATGATTCTGTGAGTTTGAACAGTGTATAATGTTTTGTACGTTACAAGGAATAACTGTGAGGGCATGCTATTTTGCTTGACAAGCGGCAGCCCATAGGGTACAATCAGACCGCCGATACGAAAGCATCAGCCAACGCGCCTCGTTCGTCTAGTGGCCTAGGACGCCGCCCTTTCAAGGCGGAGATCATGGGTTCGACTCCCATACGAGGTACTATTTTAGAGAAGCCTGGTACGCCCTTAATATTATTTGGTGTGCCAGGCTTCTCTATTGTATGTTATATATGTTCGTAGGGACGCGATAAATTGTGTCCTTGTGACAGAGCCATGAGTCAGGGTGGACGCGATCAATCGCGTCCCTACAGGAGAATGTCTATGATTAGTGTAGAAGAAGCCCTTGAACGTATCCTGGCCGAGATTATGCCGCTGGACATGGTCCAGGTGCCCCTTGCTGAGTCCCTCGGGCACGTGCTGGCACAGGAGGTGATCGCGCAGGAGGATATGCCGCCGTTCGCCAATTCCGCCATGGATGGCTTTGCGCTGCTCAGTAAAGATAGCCAGTCGCGCGGTGGTCAACCTCCGCGTTTGCGCGTGACGGGAGGGGTTGCCGCGGGCTATGTCGCGGACCACGCCGTTACCGGTGGCACAGCCATGCGCATAATGACAGGTGCACCGGTCCCGCCGGGAGCTGACTCCGTTATCCAGGTGGAATTAACGCGCTCTGATGACCCGCAAAGTGAATGGGTAGAGATTCTGGAAGAGGTCGCGCCAGGCAACAATATTCGACCCGCCGGGGAAGATATGCAGCGTGGACAGACTATTTTAGCGCGCGGGAGCGAGATTGGCCCCTGGGAGATCGGTATCCTGGCAACGTTGGGCTGGGCAACGGTGCCAGTCATACGGCGTCCTCATGTAGCAATCCTGGGAACGGGCGACGAGGTGATCGATGTAGATGAGCCACTGCAACCAGGGAAGATTCGCAACAGCAACAGCTACCTGCTCGAAGCAGCGGTACGACGGGCAGGCGCGGTCCCGCATCGCCTGGGGGTAGCCCGCGATACGGTTGAGAGCCTGCGCGAGAAATTTACCGAGGCCATGCAATCCGACCTGATTATTACCTCTGGCGGCGTCTCGGTTGGTGATTTCGACCTGGTGAAGAATATTATGACGGAACAGGGAACGATCAACTTCTGGCGCATCAATATGCGACCCGGCAAGCCCGTCGCGTTTGGACATATTGGCAAGATACCGTTGCTGGGGCTGCCCGGCAATCCAGTTTCCGCCGCGGTCACCTTTGAACTGTTCGGGCGACCCGTGATACGCAAAATGTCAGGCCATACGCGCTTGCTGCGCCCACAGATCGAGGTAGTGGTCGAAGATGGGGTGAGCGACCGGGCCATGCGCCGCCATTACGTGCGCGCCCGCGTCGAATGGCGCGATGGTCGTTACGTTGCTCACACGACGGGCAACCAGGGTTCCAACATCATGACATCGCTGCTCAACGCGAACGCGCTGGTGATTGTGCCGGAGGGTGGGGTAGAGGTAAGACCGGGCGATACGGCAAAGGCGATGATGCTTGAGTGGCCGGAAGTGTAATATTTCTATTTTTCAGCCAACTCTTTTACTTTCGGCAAGCATCGATCCCAGACTTCTGCGCTCAAGACGAGAGCTCGAGCCGGCAAGCTAGACACGTCTCTGGCAGACATAGATCATCGAGGGAGAAGTGGCGGTCAGAGGTTCTTGCTGCCAATTGCCGTAACAGGTGCGGATCTGAAACCCATTGTAGAAGAGCAAGGCTTCCATCTCTTGAGGAAAGACATAGCGCAGGGCCGTGCGAAGCGTCTTCTCCTCTTGCTGAAAGGTTAAGAAACTCCTTGCTGCACCTTTGGTTTGCCACACCGGGGACAAAAATTTCCTGTTGTGCGATCAAATGCGAATCCACATGAACAGACGTAAGGCTGTACCGGCGGCGGGACTGGCAGATCTCCCTGGCTCTGACGACGATCGGGAGAGCTGGAGCGAACAACCGGGGGCGGGGGAGCAGGGTGTTGGAAAGTGTTTCCTGCAACCACCTGGGGCGCTGGGACAGGTGGTTGCAGGAAGTTCCCGCCGACAAGCTGGGGCTGGGGAGGTTGTGGGAGATTGTACCACCCACCAACCCGGGGCGCTGGTGCAGGTGGTTGTTGATAGGTGTACTTTCCAGTCGGTACACTGCGAGATACAAACCACTGCCCCCCTTGATAGCGCCATTTCAGCCAGAAGATGCGTAACGGTCCTTGCGTGAGAACGAAAATGGTGAGCCAGATGATTCCATATTGGATCAGGAAGACGATGAAAGGCGGTGACTCCGCAATGCCTGGCAGATTCTTCGTCAGAATCAATCCCCACACCAGCGCTCCCTCTATGACTCCCGCTGCCACCTGGAAACTGGTCGGCCAGTCGCGATCCCAGCGATACGACGTGATCAACTGGTAGATCACATCCCACACCAGCCCGAAGAGCAGCACGTACAGCAGCGCCAGTAGAGGTACTTGATATTTCCCTCCAATACTCAGCCCCACCAGAAGGGAGATGACCAGGCCTACCGTGGCCAGCAAAAAGATGCGTATCTGCCAGCGACCCAGTAATGTAGGTGTCATGGTTGTACTCCTCCAGCCCAGCGAAACCACTGAGAGAATGAACGGATGGCAGTGAGCGAATATAATCCCGGTGCATGCTGCGCGACCAGATCTTCTACCGAACGGAGCGCCGCGTATTGCAGCCCCAGAAAACTATCGACCGCCGCGTGAGGTCCGCCCAGCGTCATTACCCCGCTGGCATAGACCCGTCCAGGTCCATTGTTCATATCCAGCACCTCAAAATCGTTGGACACTTTCAGCCGACCTTTGGGATTCAAGCCTAAATGGTAACAGTCCACCATGTCCTTGAGAAAGGGACTGTTCTCCACGGACGCCGTCAGTCCGGTACAGTCGATAATAAAGTCGGTTGTCAATGCGATCTCGGGCTGGTTGGGTTTGCCTGTTGAGATTTGAGTCATCAGGTACCCGCGCGCGGTGCGCTCAAGGCGCTTGACCTCTCCAAAGTAGAGCTGATACCAGCCCTCTTGCAGCCCACGTGTGGCTATGCGCTGCCAGTCTCTGCGGTCAGCGGTAGTTGTCCCTCCCCAGTCGTTGAGCAGTCGGTCTCGCTCCTGGTCATCGGCCCTTTCCAGGCGCAGGCGCATGGAGCCTGTCCAGCAGGCTTTGGGCCAGTTGAACGGCTGCAATTCTACGTGGTTAATGACCTGCCGGCGAGCGCGCCCATCCTGATGACCCACCGGCACCGGCGAGCGGTGGAGATGCATGATCACGATGCTCGGATTCTGCTGGCGCACCTCATACAGCCGTTGGATCACCCTTGAGGCCACAATTCCTCGCCCGCGCACCATCACTACCCCCCCGTGCTGGCGCAGGTACTCATAGACGTGTTCATGTTCTTCGTAGGCATTGACCGCGTGCTGAAGGTCATGCGTACGCTCGCGATACTCCTGGATGTCGTCCAGAATTCTTATTCCGGGATAGCCCATCGCCAGGTGGACATAAGGTGCGACCGCGAACTGCTGGAGCGCTTGCCCGTGCTCGTTGGTCGAGGTATATGCTACTACATAGCGCCCATCGTCGGTTTTGCGCACCGCCAGCGCCCTGCCATATCGATAGATGCGATCCCAACCGATACGGCGAGCCTCGCGCTCCACTGCCTGAAAAACATCTCCTGAACGCGGCGTGTAGGTATCCGTGATGACCGGCTCACCAAAGACTTGCCCCGCGACGCGCAGCGCGTTGCCCATCTGGCCCCGACTCATGGAATGCCAGATTTCGCGCAGCCCGTAGGAAGGCCAACCCCAGATATTATCTGGGCAGGAGTCGCTGTTGGAGCGCAGTCGTTCGTGGCCCGGAATCTGTGAGTTCCGACACAGGCGCGAGTAGCGTCCGATGGGGAGAGGCTCTAGCCCCAGGGCGATGATCTGGTCCGCCGGCACTCCATATATACGCAGGTGATCGGCCCAGGCGAAACTGCCGATGCCTCCGCCAACCGCCAGGTAGGTTGTCTCCATAACCGGCAATCTACTGTTGTACACCTCCCTCATGGGGATGACCGGCTGCCGTAAGCCACCCAGGGGCAAAGGTTCCTCCCTGGTTTTAGGGGCTGACGGTAGAAGGTTCCCTGTTTTAGGGCTGAATACCAGGGTGGACTCGCTGAGCGGTACACTTTTCAAACTGCCCAAGAAGCTCTGAGAGAAAGTCGCGCTCCTGTCAAGTGATTGGGCAGTTGGTGAGGGCTGAACGGAAGCCTGCTGCGGAGGAGTCGCTTCCACTGTCATAATGAGATGGAAAGGCCCCATGCGGAAGCCGACGCCACTTGGCAGGGATACCTGAGTGATGCGGTCCTGGTTGACATACGTGCCATTCGTACTTCGCTGGTCCTCAAGAATCACTCCGCCGTCCTGGACTTTTAATACAGCGTGTCTGCGCGAAACCTCGTTACTGTTAAGAACAACCGTGTTATCTTGGGCACGCCCGAACGAAATGGGCAAGGGGGCAATGAGTTCCCGACCTTCGCCGGTCACGACATCACTCCAGGTTAGTCGTACATAGAGTATCTGGGTATCTGCCTGCATCGACGAAGTCTCCTTTCACACGCATCAGCTTTTTTGTAAAGCCTCTTCCGTCTCTGCCTCTGGGATTTCGGCAGAGTGCTCCGGCTGGCTCTTTTGCCGGTAGCCCAACAAGGGTAACAGCGGTGAAGCCATCATCGTCGTCACCACCGCCATGATGACCAGCATGGTAAAGAGCGCCGGGGAGAGCACGCCTAAGTCAAGACCAATGTTGAGCACGATCAATTCGACCAGGCCTCGAGTGTTCATCAAGACACCCAGAGTCAATGACTCTCGCCAGGACTCACCCATCCAGCGCACGGAAAGCGTGCCACCCAGAATCTTCCCGAGGCAGGCGACGACGAGCACAAGCAGACAGATGAGCCACAGGGCAGGAGCACCGATGAGACCAATCTGGGTGCGCAAGCCACTATAGACGAAGAAGAGCGGCAGGAAGATCATATTATTGACCTGGTCTAAGCTACGGACTTGCTCGATGAATGCCGCCCGGCGCGGCAAAATGAGCCCCATGAGGAAGGCACCAAACACCGGATGGATGCCAATCGCGTTGGTGGTGTAAGCTGACAGCAACAGCAGGACGAGCGTCAGCGCGACCAGCAAGTGCGGCGAGGGAAGGTGCCGACTGGTATAGGCGAGCAGGGGACGCACAATGCCGAGCATGACGCCAATAAAGAGCACAGTGAGTCCTACAGTCAGCAGGCCTGAAGTCAAGCCTTGAGCATGGACGACGGCGATCACCAGGGCCAGCAGACACCAGGCTATGATGTCATCGACGGCAGCACAGGTGAGGGCCAGGGCTCCTATTTTGGTGCCCAGCATTTTTTTCTCTGAGAGCAGACGCGCCAGCACAGGAAAGGCGGTGATCGCCATCGCCGTTCCGACCAGGAGCATGAAGGATACCAGGGTCGCCTTTGGCCCGGCAAAAGCGGGGTAGAGCGTGAATGCAAGCGAAGCCCCCAGGATGAGTGGGAGCAGGATGCCACTGAGGGAGGCAACGATGGCCTTGCGGCTCTGGCGAAGCATCATCTGCGTATCCAGGCGCGATCCCAGGGAGAACATGTAGAAGACGAGACCAATATCACCCAACGTCTGCAGTGTTGGAAGGGCGTTGGCGGGAAATACCATGGCTTTGATACCAGGCAAGAGGGCACCCAGCAAGGAAGGCCCCAGCGCAATGCCTGCCAGGATTTCACCGATGACCCACTGCTGACCAATACGCCCCGACAAATGACCGAAAATTTGCACTACGATCAAGATGACGATAAGTTGGAGTAGGATTTGTCCTGTAAGCATGTATATCTTCCTCCAGGCCGCTTTCATTGCATCTCGGCGTTCTGCACGGAGAGCATATCCTCTCGACACGGTGTGTCGTTTTCAAGGATACACCAGAGCCTGGGCTATGTCTACATCCTTTCTCACAAGAAGCCTGCGAAATAGCTCACTTTTTCGTCTGCCACACACGTTGAGGATGATGTAGGCGTCCTACTATTGATACGATGAGAAGCTCATTTTTTTGCGCTACATAACCTCCAGCTACTTAACGGGGATGGACCTGATCTTTGTTAGAGACGCCGCAAGCGGTAGCGCAACTGGTCACGCGACAGACCGAGCAACGCAGCCGCCTGCACCTGGTTGCCATGGCAGCGTTCCAGGGCTTCTTGCACCAATCTCGTTTCAATAGCGCCTAGAAACGCTTGCAAATTTATGCCTGTGGAAGGAAGGTGGATGTGTTCTTCGACTTCGTGCAGGTCTTGACCGGCAATGCTCCTTGCAGCGCGCATCTCGTTGGGGAGATGTTCAGGGCGAATCTCTTGCTCATCGCACAGAATCTGGCCACGTTGAATAACGCTGCGCAGCTCACGCGCGTTGCCGGGCCAGGAATAGCGCAGCAGGAGTTCCATCGCTTCTTTGCTGACACGAAGCGGCTGCGCGTCATCGATCGAGTACATGCGCAAAAAATGCGCTACCAGGGGTTCGATGTCCTCTGGCCGATCTCGTAATGGGAGAATGCGCAGGGGAATTACCTGTAAGCGATAGAAGAGATCATCGCGAAAGGCCCGGCGAGCGACAGCCGCGGCAAGATCGACATTAGTGGCGGAGATGACACGCAAATTGACATGAATCTCTTTCGTGCTACCGACGCGCCGAAAACTGCGCGTTTCGAGGAAGCGCAGCAGTTTGGCCTGCAAGTTGAGCGGCATCGAGCCTATTTCGTCAAGGAAGAGTGTGCCGCCATCCGCGCGAAGAATATAGCCTTCACGCGACATCTTCGCATCGGTGAACGCGCCCGCTTCGACGCCAAAGAGTTCGGTTTCGAGCAAGGTGTCCGGCAGTGCTGCGCAGTTGATATCGACAAATGCATAAGCGGCGCGGCGACTCAATGTATGAATAGCGTGGGCCAGCACATCTTTGCCCGTGCCGCTTTCGCCTTGCAGCAGCACCGTTATATCGGGGTAAGCAGCTACCTGCCGCACCTGTGCGGCGAGTTCCCGCATCGCATCGCTGCGACCTATCACCATGCCAGCGCTGGTAGCCAGGTCGTCGAGTTGCGTATCTGTGGACGATGCATAATCAAGAGAAGCCTTTCCTCCCCTCACACTTACCTCCCGTAAAATAACAAACGAACTGTCCCTACATCACTCCCGACATTTGCTTCTGATCCTTTTGACGTTTATGGCGATACACTTTATTCAATTCCTTCTCTGACCCTCTCGACTAACCGGCTTTCGCGTATGCTTTGTGGCCTGAGCTGATAGACAATGGCTGAGAGGGCTGAGAAGAGTTGGATGGTGAGGAAGCGACAACCCAACCGTACCCAAATACAAAGGTAGCGCCATTCCCACCATTGCCCCATTGCGAATCTGTTTCGATAGGAGCTGGCGAAGTATATTGACCGGCAGCAGTATAGGCCGCGGGCGTCACCGACTCCCAGGGCTGCATGGCGGGTACAGTTAAGTCTGGAGCAACTCCGCCCACCGAGGTATACTCTCTCGAAGCCGGTGGAGGTTCATTTATTGCTTCAAAAGTCGGCATTGAAATAGTGACAAGTCTCAGAGCGATCAGCTCACCGGCTACCTGGCATACCTGCTCAGGAGCCATCCCTAATTCCTGGGCAGCCATCTGCAGCGTTATTTGACCATCGGCGCACGTGAAGAGCCGCCATTGTTGAGGCGTCAGCTGGATTTGCGGATTCTCCTGGCGATAGCCCGAAAGATCTGCCGGCGTCAGCACCATGTAAGGCTGCATATAGGCTGTATTGACGCGAATTGGAGGAATAGGCGCGGTCACCGGCTGCGGAATGAATAAGGACCCTGTTGTAGGTCGTGCCAGCGCATCAGTGTTGCGTTCTGTTTGAAGAGTTGCATTCGAAAATATTGAAGCTGAGATAGATGAAATAGCTGTGGTATTGTCAAAGAATGCGGGTTCTTCACCGTGTAAGGTTGGCATTTCGGACACGTAGGATGGGCGCGCCCCTGATGGCTGTTGTTGATGGGCGGCAACAGTTCCCACCTTGACCGGCTGTAGAGTATCGCCAGAAGTTTGTCCAGGTAAGAGTGAAGTAACGGAGAGCGCAATCAAAAGACGATTTGCAGGCGGTTGTTGATTTTCCTCAAAATAGAGTTCGCCGCTTGTCCACTTGAGCAGGGCTTCGATTACCCGAGAAGTCTCCGACATGGCCCAGCGATACAGGCTCTCCTGGTTGACATATCCCATGTCAATGAAAGCCAGGGCCGAGCCAATCTCACGATATTGATCTGCGCCGAGCGAGAAAGCAACTGCTTGACAGGCTTCTCGCGAAATAACTCCGGCTTGTAGCAGCCGCTCCCCCAACGAAACATTTGGCCTGACCGGGCCGACGCACATTAATTGTCCCTGCCGAAACGAGAGTTCTACCGAACGCTCCCCCTGCTTTACGGTCAGTAATCCAGTCTTTCTATACGCCTCTATTCTCTGCAAGACAATCGACAGGTCAAACTTATCTAACGAACCTATGAATGACACTAATTCACCGCCCGTCCAAAAACGGCTCCTGACACAAGCACATATCGCCCGCTTATCGCGGCGTCATATACCCGTGCAAGAAACTACTACGAAACGTTGCGATAGCTTTACGATGATATTGAAGGCATAAATGCTATGCCTGCATAACCGACACCATTGTCAGAATCACCGTAAATAGTGTGAGATACACACCCCAGTATCTCTTCGCTTTTTCATTCGGCCAGCGGCCGAATGCTGCAGAACCCAGGAGTCGAAAAGGCCTCGTTGCCCCCTCGGCGGAGGGAGAGGGATTCGAACCCCCGGGGCTGTTCACCCAACTGTTTTCAAGACAGTCGCAATAGACCACTCTGCCATCCCTCCAAAAGACACTATACCATATGCCCGTCCGATTTGAAAAGGGGACGGGAAAAAAGGTCTAGGATAGCGTTTATTTTAACCACATCTAAGACCTTCTGGTAGCAAAATAACCGGCTTTCCAGGCTGCTTGAGGCATTATTCGGCTCTTAACGACGATAGAGCCATGTAGGGTCGTAGGACTTTTGGGATAATGACCGAGCCATCGGCCTGTTGATACGCCTCCAGAATTGCGGCCATGGTACGGCCCACTGCTAAGCCGGAGGCGTTGAGGGTATGCACATAGTCGGAACGGCTCCCACTGGTCAGGCGATATTTGATATTGGCGCGCTGGGCCTGGAACGCTTCGCAATTGCTGATTGAGGAGACTTCGATATAGCGTTCCTGCCCTGGCATCCATACCTCCAGATCAACTGTTTTGGCAGCGGAAAATGGCAGGTTTCTGGCACAGAGCGTCACAACACGGTAGGGCAATTCCAACAGACGCAAGACTCTCTCGGCATGCGCCACCATCTGCTCGAACGCCTCGTAGGAACGCTGCGGCTCGACCAGTTGAAACAGTTCCACTTTGTTGAACTGGTGCAGGCGCAGTAATCCGCGACTCTGCCGCGATGCTGAACCCGCTTCGCGTCGAAAAGCAGTCGTCCAGGCAACATAACGCAGCGGCAGCGCGCCTTTGGGGAGGATGGAGTCGCTGTGCAGCCCCACAAGCGGTACCTCAGCCGTAGGATTCAAATATAGTTCATCCTCGGTACAGACGTAGACCTGGTCTTCAAACTTTGGCAGCTGTCCCGCTCCCAGCATCATCGAACGTTTCACCAGGTAGGGCGGCATGATCTCGGTGTAGCCGTGCTCACGGGTATGCAGGTCCAGCATGAACGTGATGAGCGCGCGTTCCAGCCGCGCCCCATGGCCTTTCAGGACAACAAAGCGGCTGCCGCTCAGCTTTGCGCCCGCCTCAAAGTCTGTCAGGTGTAAGCGTTCGCTCAAATCCCAGTGCTTTTGCGGCACGAAATGGAAGCTCAGCGGCGTACCCCAACGGCTCAGTTCGCAATCATCATCCTCGCTTTCTCCCGAGGGTACGCTGGCATGGGGTATGTTGGGCAGCGCGAGCATCAGCGGCTGCAAATGAATGTCAACATCGTCACACTGCACTTCAAGCTGCCGGATATCATGCGACTTGGCCTTGATCTGCTTATTTATCGCTTCACGCCGCGCTTCTGGTGCCACGCGCACCTGCTCGCGCAGTGGTTTCAGTTCAGCATATAGCCCATCACAGCGTGTGACAAGCCCACGACGCTGCTCGATCAAGCGCAATATTTCATCGATGTCCTGCGCGTCACCTCTGCGGCGTAATCCTTCACGCACGACATCGGGATGTAGTCGAATAAAATCTAGGCTCAACATATCGGTCACAGTATAGCATAGGTATGAGCAATCGTCCTGGCATTTGTTTTCAAGTGGTATCATCCCCTACAATAGAAAAAACGCGGGTGCGTGTCAGATTTATTAGGAGACAGATTTTTACGAGCAGGATGGTATACAAGACAGATTTTTTCAAGCAGGATGGTGATGGCATGGATGGGGCAAGCCCATCCACCACTATATACGCTTTGCCTGCTGAACCATTCGTGTATAGTAGTGGATGGGCTTGCCCCATCCATGCTAACATGGAAACAAATCCCATCCATGCTAACATGGAAACAAATCCCAAAAACGATCTGCCAGAGTGAATCGAAAGGGAAATAAACATTGTGGTTTTCAAACGCAGCTGGGAGGTATTATCGAGGAATGAATGGAGGCATGCAACTTCTCTGTTCAACGGGCGCGTTCAGCCGTTTTCCGGATATCACCGATTACCAGTCGATCTTACGCTATGGGCCGGAGCTTGGGGCGGGTGGAGTAGATGGTTTAGAGGTGATGTACTTTCCAGACTGGACGCCGTATATCGAACGTATTGCCGAGCAATTACGCGCATCGGGTCTGCGTTTTCCGGCTGTTCACGCCGAAAAGGGGATCGGCCCGGCGTTAATCAGTGAACAGGCTGAAGAGCGGGAGCGTGGGTGGCAGTGGCTCGAAGCCGGTTGTCGATTGGGGCAGGTGCTGGCATC
>WNGK01004032.1_pt1 | contig 29993 bp, 29 predicted proteins | sample 5400601 | NCBI WGS metagenome assembly WNGK01 (sample SAMN13153376, study PRJNA577476) | soil metagenome | isolation source: 60 cm soil or saprolite under Garry oak tree replicate 1 | place: USA:California | collected 2016-06-15 | reverse complement strand
GCGACCTACGTGGCGCGCGCGACGACACCCGGCACATTCGTGCGCCCGCCGGCACACGCCGAAGAGATGTACAACCCGGCAGTGCAGGGCCGCAGTGACGGCGGCGTCTTCACCGTGACGCAGCGGGCGCCGTGAGCCGGCGCCGGCGCGTCTTGGCGATCGCGGCCGGCACGCTCTCCGCCGTGCTGCTGTGGGCCGGCGTCTGGGTGGCGTTGCCGTTGCCGCGCGCGCTCACGTCGCCACCGCAAGTGGCGAGCGTCACGCTGGAAGACCGCAACGGCCTGGTGCTGCGCAGCACGCGTGCGGGGGACGGCTCGTTGCAGCGCTGGCTCTCGCTTGCCGAGATCGATCCGGATTTGCTGGAAGCGTTTGTCGCCGGGGAAGATCACCGCTTCTACGAGCATCACGGTGTCGATGCGCGCGCCGTGGGGCGCGCGCTCAAGGACAACCTGCGGGCCCGGCGGGTGCGCTCGGGCGCGTCCACGATTACGATGCAGCTCGCGCGGCTGCTGCAGCCAGGCGCGGGCCGCACCTGGCACGGCAAAGTGATCCAGACGTTCTGGGCGCTGCGGTTGGAGGCGCATCTCTCCAAGCAGCAGATCCTCGAGCAGTACCTGAACCGCGTGCCTTGCGAGCGCGCCCTCCACCGACAATCCGTTCGTCGCTCCTGAGCGCGCGCGGAGCCGCCGCGCGCTGGTACTGGGTCGCATTGGGCGCTACGGCTACGCGACGGCGGATCAGGTGGATCGCGCGAGTCGCGAGCCGCTGGTCCCGGCGCGAGCGACGCCGCCGTTTCTCGCGCCGCACTTCACGAGCCGTGTACTGCAGTGGCTCGACACGAGCGCCGCGCGCGGCGTCTGGCGCACATCGCTCGATCTGCCGCTGCAGACCGCGCTCGAAGCCGAAGTGCGGCACACGGTGAACACGCTCTCAGACCGGGGCGTGCGCGAGGCGGCGCTCGTCGTGCTCGACAACGTGACGGGCGAGCTGCTCGCCTGGGTGGGATCGCCGAACTTCTGGGCTGATTCTGCCGGCCAGGTGGACATGGTCGTGTCGCCGCGCCAGCCCGGTTCGGCGCTGAAGCCGTTCCTGTATGGCCTCGCGTTCGATCGCGGCTACACGCCGGCGTCGGTGTTGCCGGACGTCCCCCGCGCCTATCCGACCTCCACCGGTCCCTACCAGCCGCGGAACTATGATCGGCGGTTCCACGGTCCCGTACGCGCGCGCGAGGCGCTGGCAAGCTCGTACAACGTCCCCGCGGTCGAGTTGGCTGATCGCGTGGGGGCCGCCACCTTGCTGCGCGTCCTGCACGGCGCGGGATTCGGCTCGCTGACGCGCAGCGCCCAGTACTATGGGTTGGGGTTGGCGTTGGGCAACGGTGACGTGAGCCTCCTCGAGCTCGCCAACGGCTACCGCGGTCTCGCCGCCGGGGGGGTATGGCGGACGGTGGAGTGGCGCAGCGTCGGCCCTGGTCAGCGATCTGCGGAAGATCGTCGTTTCATATCTGCGGGATCTGCGGCCCTGGTGCTCGACATTCTGTCCGATCCCACGGCCCGCATCCCCGGGTTCGGCGTCGAGACGCCGTTCGATTTCCCGTTCCCCGCGGCGGTTAAGACAGGCACCAGTCATCACTTCACGGATAACTGGGCGGTGGGCGTCACCGGCGGGTTCACGGTCGCCGTGTGGGTCGGCAACTTCGACGGCCAGCCGATGCGTGGCGTGAGCGGCGTGACTGGTGCGGGACCGCTGCTGCATCGCGCGATGCTCGTGACCGCGCGCCGCCACGCCCCCGGCGAGCTGCCGAGTCCGCGTGCGGCGGGCGCGACGCGTGCGCGGATCTGCGCACTATCGGGCTTGCGGGCAACGGCAGGGTGCGCGGATCTCGACGAGTGGTTCCTGCCGGGCACAACGCCGCAAAAGGAGTGCGATTGGCATCAGGGCGGGGTGGTGGTGTGGCCGGCCGAGTACGTCGAGTGGGCGGAGCAAAATGGTAAGGCGGCGGCAGGTGAAACGGCGGCAGGTGAAACGGCGGCAGATAAAACGGCGGCGAGGGGCGGCGGAGCCCAATTTCAGATCGTTTCCCCACGCTCCGGCGACCGCTACGAAATCCCGCCTGGGATCGACTCCCGCTACGCCACGATCGCCTTCCGCGCCGCCACCACGCCCGCTGACGGGCCGGTACGCTGGTTTGTCGATGGCCGTCCCGTTTCCCAGCCTCGCTGGGCGCTAATCCCCGGTTCCCATGTCGTGCGGGCCGTCGCGGCTTCGGGCGCGAGTGATGAAGTACTAATTGCGGTTGCCCCTTGAAGTTGCGAGATTAGCTTCAGAAACTCCTTGAACCTCTAGGCGGTCAGCAGTGATTCGCGTACAGGCGGTGGCACCCGACTCGTTGGGCGCCGCTCTCGAACTCATCCCAGGAACTGAGCTACTCGCGGTCAGCGGTAAGGACCTCGAGGACTTTCTCGACTGGGAGTTCCTGACCGCAGACGAGCACTTCGTGCTGCGCGCCCGGCTGCCCTCGGGTGAGGAGATCGAGTACGACGTGGAACGGCCGGAAGGGCTGCCGATGGGCGTCATGCTGGAGCCGCCCCGCATCCGGCGCTGCGCCAACCACTGCGACTTCTGCTTTGTCGACGGCAACCCGCAGGGAATGCGGCAGGCTCTGTACATCCGGGACGATGATTACCGCCTGTCGTTCCGCTACGGCAACTTCGCGACCCTGACCAACCTGAAGCCGTGGGATCTCGAGCGCATCGTCGAGTACCGGCTGTCGCCGCTCTACGTCTCGGTGCACGCGACCGATCCGGTCGTGCGCCGCTGGCTGCTCCGCAATCCCGAGGCGACCGACGTCATTCCGCAGCTACGGTGGTTCGTGGAGCGGGGGATCGCGTTCCACACCCAGGTGGTGTTGGTGCCCGGCATCAACGACGGGCCACAGCTGGTCCGCACCCTGAGCGACTTGTACGGCCTTGGCCCAGCGATCCTCTCCGTTTCGATCGTGCCGGTCGCGTTGACCGAGTTCAGCAAGCACGCGCTGGTGCGCCAGCCGACGCGCGCCGAGTGCCAAGTGGCGCTTGCCACGGTGGATGATTTCGCGGCGCGCGCGGTCGCCGAGCGGGGCGTGCCGTGGTGCTACGGGGCCGACGACCTGTACCTCCAGGCCGACATGCCGTTGCCGCCGGCCGAGTGGTACGGCGACTTCGAGCAGCGCGAAAACGGCGTCGGGGCAGTGCGCTACCTGCAAACGCGGATTGCCGCGCGGGGCTCGGCGCTCGGGGCTGGCGACTGGGGTGGGAAGCGGATCGGCGTGGTCACGGGCATGGCCATGGGGCCACTGATCCCGCAGATCGTAACTGATCTAACGGAGATCACGGGGGCCCACTTTGAGATATTGGTCCTGGAAAACACCCTATTCGGGCCGTCGGTGACCACGGCCGGGTTGCTCCCCGGCAAGGCCGTGCTCGCCGCGCTCCGGGACCGGTCGGATCTCGACCTCGCCTTGCTGCCCGCCGAGTCGGTGAATGACGATCTGCTGTTCATGGACGATATGGAGGCTCACGATCTGGCCTCGCAGCTGCCGATGCCTATCAAGCTGTCGTACGACTTCGCCGATGCTTTGGTTGGGGAAGAAGTGGCAGCGTGAGCATCCCCACCGTTGCCATAATCGGCCGCCCCAACGTCGGCAAATCCACGCTCTTCAACCGCATCATCGGGCGGCGCCAGGCGATCGTGGACGCCCAGCCGGGCGTGACACGCGACCGTCATTTCGCTCCGGCGGAGTGGAATGGCCGCCGGTTCTGGCTCGTGGATACCGGAGGGCTGGTCCCCGGATCGGTCGATCCGTTGAACCGCGCCATTCGCTCCCAGGTGGAGCAGGCGGTGGCGGACAGCGACGTGCTGTTGTTTGTGGTGGACGTGGAGTCCGGCATCCACCCGATGGACCTCGAGATCGCGCAGTATCTCCGCAAGGCGAAACGGCCCTTGATCCTCGTGGTCAACAAAGCCGACAACCTGCCGGACGAAACGCGCCACCTCTCGTTCTACGAGCTTGGCCTGGGCGACCCGTTCCCCGTATCGGCGGCGGTCGGGAAGAGCAGCGGCGACCTGCTCGACCAGCTCGTGTCTCTTCTCCCGGACACCCCGGCGGCAGATGAGGAAGAGACGATCGCTGTCGCCGTCGTCGGCCGGCCCAACGTCGGCAAATCGAGTCTTGTGAACAAGCTGCTGGGCCAGGACCGGCTGGTCGTCGCCGACGAGCCGGGGACGACGCGCGATGCCATCGATACGCCGTTCGAGTACCAGGGCCGCACGCTCGTGTTCATCGACACGGCGGGGCTCCGCAAGCGCAGCAAGGTCGAGGAGGACCTCGAGTTCTACTCGACGCTCCGTACCACCCGTGCGATGGAGCGCGCCGATGTCTGCCTGCTCGTCGTGGACGCCAAGGACGGCATGCACGCGCAGGACCTGAAGATCGCGAACGAAGCGTGGGAGCGCGGGGCGGCGGTCATCGTCGCCGTGAACAAGTGGGACCTGATCGAGGAGAAAGAGACCAACACCGCGCGCGACGGCGAGCGGGACATCAAGGCGCGCGCGCCGTTTCTCGAGTTCATTCCATTCTTTTACGTGTCGGCCAAGACCGGCCAGCGCGTCACCAGGCTGCTCGACGCTATCGTGACCGTCGCGGATGAGCGCGAGAAGCGCGTGCCCACGGCCGAAGTCAATCGTGTGCTCGAAGCACTGCTCGCCCGCCAACAGCCCCCGCAGCCGGTCGGCGAGTCGGTGCGCCTGTTCTACGCGACGCAGGTCGGCACGGCGCCGCCGCGCTTTGCCGTGGTCGCGAATCGGCCCGAAGCGATCCCCGAGTCCTACACGCGCTACCTGCACAACGGCTTTCGGGAGGCGTGGGAGTTCACCGGGGCGCCGCTCACGATCAAGTTCCGGCGCAAGCGGGGCCGGCGCTGAACGCCATTCTGGCGATTCTCGCGTCCTATCTGCTCGGCGCCACGCCGACCAGCTACATCGCCGGCAGGGTGGGGCGGGGGATCGACCTCCGCGCGCACGGCTCCAAGAACCTTGGCGCCACCAACGTCTATCGCATCCTGGGCTGGAAGTACGCGATTCCCGTCGCGCTGTTCGACATCGCGAAGGGCGCGATCCCCGTGCTGTTCTTCTCGCAGTGGGCAGGCGCCGCGCAGCATCCCTGGCTGCCCGTCGTGCTCGGTGGGGCCGCGGTCCTCGGCCACATGTTCTCGCCGTACGTGAGCTTCAAGGGTGGGAAAGGCGTCGCGACGGCCGCGGGGATGTTTCTGGCACTCGCCCCCGTCGCCGTGTTGCTCGCGATTCTGGTGTGGGTGCTCTCCCTCTGGCTGACGGGCTACGTATCGCTCAGTTCGATCGTCGCCGTGCTGACGGTACCTGTGTCGATCTCCCTCTTGCAGCCGGGTTCGCCGTACACGTTCTGGGCAAGTGTCGCACTGGTCGCATTGATCATTTTCGCCCACCGTCGGAACATCAGCCGGCTCGTCGCGGGGACAGAAAGCAGATTTCGAACAAGAAAGGCAGTGAGTGAATGAGAGTGTTCCCATGCTGGAAGCATGGGCCCGACACACCACTGCGCCTAAGGCGCAGTGACTTACCGGGCCCACTCTTCAGAGTGGGAACATGAAAGTCGCGGTCGTGGGCGGTGGAGCCTGGGGCACAGCTCTGGCCGATTTGCTCGCCCGCAAAGGCGAGCAGGTCACCATCTGGGCGCGCGAAGCCGAAGTCGTCGACAGCGTGAACCGGCGACACGTCAATGAGATGTTCTTGCCGGGAGCCTCGCTGGCGCCGGCCCTGACAGCGGAGGGAGACCTCGCGGCGGCGATCCGCGGCGCGGAAACCATCGTCTCCGCCGCACCCTCGCACGCCGTGCGGCCGGTGATGGCCGAGGCCGCCCAAGCGCTGGATCGGTCGCGGCCGCTGATCGTGAGTGCGTCCAAGGGACTCGACCCCGACCGCCTCGAGCGACCCTCGTGCGTCCTCGCCGAGGTGCTCCCGGCAGGCATCCCAGTGGCGGTGCTCTCCGGCCCGTCGTTCGCGTGGGAAGTGTTTCAACAGCAGCCGACGGCGGTCGTCGCCGCCGCGACCGACCACGGCGTTGCGCAGCGCACGCAGCGCGTCTTCTCGACGAACTACTTTCGCGTCTACTCCCACACCGACGTTGTCGGCGTCGAGCTGGCGGGCGCGCTCAAGAACGTGATCGCACTCGCCGCCGGGATCCTCGAGGGTCTGGGGCTCGGGTTCAACACCCGCGCTGCCCTGATCACGCGCGGCCTCGCCGAGATCACACGCCTCGGCGTCACGCTGGGTGCGCAGGCGACGACGTTCGCGGGCCTGGCGGGGATGGGGGACCTGATCCTGACGTCCACCGGCGCTCTCTCGCGTAATCGCACGCTGGGCGTGGCGCTGGGGCAGGGGCAGACGCTGGAGCAGGCGCTCGCGGGGAAGCCGGCCGTGGTGGAAGGCGTCAACACGACCCGGACGGCCGTGGCTCTGGGTGAACGCCACGGTGTCGAACTGCCGATCGCACGCGAAGTCGCCAACGTGCTCTTCAAGAACAAGCCGCCGCGCCAGGCGGTGAGCGACCTGATGGAGCGCGAGCTGAAGGCGGAAGGGGAGGGGAGGGACCGATGAGCAGCACACCCGCCCAGCCCGTCCAGGAGTTCTTCTCGATCGGCGAGGTCTGCCAGCTCACCGACCTGAAGCCGCACGTGCTGCGTTATTGGGAGAGTCAGTTCCGGTTCCTGAATCCTGCCAAGAACCGTTCCGGCAATCGCGTATACCAGCGGCGCGAGATCGAGCTGATCATGCTCGTGAAGCACCTGCTGTACACCGAGAAGTACACGATCGAAGGTGCGCGCCAGAAGATCGAGCAGTACCGCCGCTCGGGCGAGCTCAAGCCCGAAGCACGGCGCGCGCTGGCCACGGAAACCGTCAAGGAGCTCCGCGCCGAGCTGAAGTCCGTCCTCGGCATTCTCGAAGGGAGCTGAAGTGCGCCTCGCCGTGGTCATTCCCGCCTACGAGGCTGCGGCGGAGATTGGCTATGCCGTCGGATACACACTCGCCACCGTTCCCGACGCGCATGTGATCGTTGTAGACGACGGGTCGACAGATGGAACCGGGAGCGAGGCGAAAGAGACAGGCGCCACGCTGGTCGTCCATCCGCACAACCGTGGGAAGGGCGTAGCGCTACGCACCGGCATTGCACGGGCCTGTGCGGACGGGGCGTCCGTTATCGTGACCATCGATGCCGATGGTCAGCACCCAGCTCAGTTCATTCCCCGCGTCCTTCAGCCCATATCCGAGGGATGCGCCGATCTCGTCCTTGGCGCGCGCGAGCGCAACCGGGCCATGCCCCGCGGCCGGCGGTTTACAAACTGGCTCTCCGCCCGCCTCGCGTCACGCATCGGCGGGCAAGAGATACGTGACGCGCAGACGGGCTTCCGGGCATTTACGCGCGCCGTCGCGGAACGGCTGCACCCGGCTGGGGATCGCTACGAGTACGAGGCTAACTTTCTGCTCGACGCATTACGCGCCGGCTACCGAGTGGCCTGTGTCGATGTCCCGACGATCTACGGCCCACGCAGCCATTTTCGGAGCTGGGGCGATAGCTGGCGCATGGCGCACGCATTTGCGCGGCACGCCGGCCGAATCGTTGTGGGAGCGACGTGACCACACCAGGACAAGACGGTTTGCGGATTCTGGTTTCGAACGACGATGGCGTGCTCGCGCCCGGCATCGCGCTGCTCGCCGACGTCTGCTCCAGTGTCGGCCAAGTCACCGTCGTCGCTCCGGACCGCGAGCAGAGCGGCACGTCGCACTCGCTGACGCTGCACCGGCCGCTGCGGGCGCACCGGCGATCTGACGGGGCATTCCAGGTCGACGGCACACCGACCGACTGCGTCCTGCTTGCGCTCAGCACGCTCATGCCGGATGGCCCCAACTGGGTCATTTCCGGCGTGAACCATGGCCCGAACATGGGCGAGGACGTGCTGTACTCGGGTACCGTCGCCGCGGCGATGGAGGGACTGGCCGCCGGCATCCCCAGCATCGCGGTGTCGTACGGCAGCTTCGATCTCGAGCACCTCGAGAGCCATCGCCAGGGACTGCAACGGATCATCGAGCGCATCGTGCGCGTCGAAAATTTCCCCGGCGAGACACTGCTGAACATCAATCTTCCGGCGATTCCGGGCGACCAGGTCAAAGGCGTGAAGGCCACCAACCTTGGCAGCCGGGTGTTCCACGAGGAGGTCGCCAAAATGAAGGACCCGTGGGGGCGGGAAATCCACTGGATCGGGGGAGGGCACGTGACCTGGTCGGGTGGTGCCGATTCGGACTTCCAGGCGGTGAGGGATGGGTACATCTCCGTCACGCCATTGCACGTCGACCTGACGAATTACAAGCTGCTCGAAGTCGTCAGGAAATGGGATCTGGGGAAGTGACGGGCAGCCGCGACACCTACGGCGGCTACCGCACCCGCCTGGTCGAGCAGCTCCGCGCCCAGGGCATCCGTGACCTCGCCGTGCTGCGCGCGTTTGCCGCCACACCGCGCCATCTGTTCGTGCCCGAGGCGGTGCGGCATCGCGCATACGAGGACGCCGCCCTTCCGATCGGTGCGGGGCAGACGATCTCCCAGCCCTTCACGCAGGCGCGTTATCTCGAGACCCTCGGCCTCAAGGGCAACGAGCGCGTCCTGGAGATCGGCACCGGGTCAGGCTATCAGACCGCGCTGCTCGCCGCGCTCGCGGAGCAGGTGTTTACGATCGAGCGCGTACGCGCGCTTGCCGAAACCGCTCAGGCGGCGCTGCGCGCCGCGGGAGTCACCAACGTCTCGGTCCTGGTCGGCGACGGCACGCTGGGGTGGAGCGCCTATGCGCCCTACCACGCGATCCTCGTCGCGGCCGGGGGCCCCGAGGTCCCGCCGCCGCTCGTCGAACAGCTCTCGCCCAGTGGCCGCATGATCATCCCCTTGGGTGCGAAAGGCGCGCAGACGCTCACGCTGGTCCGTCGCACGGCCGAGGGAATTCGGGCGACGCCGATCGGTGACGCCCGCTTTGTCCCGCTCGTGGGCGAGCACGGCTTCGATGCTTGAGCGGTCCATCGACTGGCTGCTACACACGTTGCTCGACCTTGGCTACCCCGGCATCATCGCGCTCATGGCGATGGAGTCGTCGATCCTGCCGGTGCCGAGCGAGCTCGTGATGCCGCCGGCGGGCTACTGGGCCGCAAAGGGGCAGATGAGCTTCGGCGTGGCGCTCGTGTGCGGGGTGTTGGGCAGCGTCATCGGCGCGATCGCCAACTATTACGGCGCGCAGCTCATCGGCCTGCCGCTGATCCGGCGCTACGGCAAGTACGTCTTTCTCAGCGAAAAGAACCTGTCGCGCTCCGAGCGGTTTTTCGCCGAGCATGGGGAGATCAGCACCCTGATCGGGCGGCTATTCCCGGTGATCCGCCACCTCATCTCGATTCCCGCGGGGCTGCACCGGATGCCGCTGCCGAAGTTCATCCTCTATACAGCCGCCGGCGCCGCGGTGTGGTGTGCGATCCTCACGTGGATCGGATACTTCCTGGGCCAGCACGAGGCTGCGTTTCGCACCGAAGAGATCCATCGTTACGTCACGCGGGCGTTGCTGGTCTTGATCCCCGTCACGCTGATTGTCGTCGGGATTTATGTCCTGCGTCGTCGACGTCCAAAATGAGCCTCCGCCGCTGGGTTATCCGAGGGCGCGTTCAGGGCGTGGGGTTCAGGTGGTTTGTCATGCGCGAGGCGGAGCGACTGAAACTCGGCGGGTATGTACAGAACCTTCCTGATGGCTCGGTTGAAGTAGTTTCTCAAGGACCTGAGACGGCACTTGAAGTGTTGGAGGCCCACTTGAAGCGCGGGCCGTCGCATGCGCGTGTCGATGATGTCGCACGCCTTCACGTTCCACATGAGCTCGATGTGCCGAGGTCCTTTGACATCCGCTAAACCGCAGCTGATCGACGAGCTGAAGCGCACGATCCGCGACGTAAAGGACTTTCCCAAACCCGGGATCGTGTTCAAGGACGTCACGCCGGTGCTGTTGAACATCACGTTATTCGGGCAGGCGGTGAAGGCGATGGCGGAACCGTACCGGAGTGCAGGGATCACGCGCGTCGTGTCGATCGAATCGCGCGGTTTCCTGTTTGGGGCGCCGATCGCGCTCGAGCTCAGGGCAGGGCTGGTCCCGATCCGCAAGCTTGGGAAGCTGCCCGCCGCGACGCAGCGTGTGGAGTACGCGCTCGAGTACGGCACGGATGCCCTGGAGATGCATCATGACGCCGTGCAGCCGGGGGACCGGGTGCTGATCGTGGACGATGTCCTCGCGACCGGGGGCACCGCGAACGCGGCTGCCCAACTAGTTGCTGGCACAGGCGCAGCCGTCACCGGATTCACCTTCCTGATCGAGCTCGACTTTCTGAAGGGCCGCCAGCGGCTGCAGGGAAGGCGCGTCGAGGCCTTGCTGCATTACGCCTAACTCGCGTAGATTTCGCCGCTTACGCGCCCCCGGCGCTCTCGGAAACGCCCCTGTAGCTCAGGTGGATAGAGCAGCGGTTTCCTAAACCGTTGGCCGGGTGTTCGAGTCACCCCAGGGGCACTGACTACTGAACGCTCAATGATCATTGATCATTGATCATTGATCATTCCGCAGGAGCGGCGATGGCAACTGCAACACGCACAGGGACCACCGGGAAAACTGCAGGCGCGCCCAACACCGCCACTGGCGGCACGCCGCCGGGCGCGCAGCGGCCGCCGCTCTCCGATCGACTCGGCGACTGGTTCAGGGCCCACAAGCAAATCACGTCGTGGGTAGGGGCCATTCTGGTCGTGGGCGCGGGTCTGTTCGTGTGGACGCTCTCGACCAAGCATCGCACCGAAGAGATCGCGAGCCGCGATCTTCAGGGCGCACGGTTTGCCTTCGAGAACCAGAACTACCCGCTGGCCGCGAGCGAGTTGGCGAAGGTGATCGCGAACTACTCGGGAACGAACGCGGCCGCCGAAGCGCGAATTCTGCTCGCCAACGCGCGGTTACTCGAGAAGCAGCCGCAGCAGGCAATCACCGTCCTCAAGGATTTCGCTCCGGGGGCGCCGCAGGCGTATCGGGCGCAGGCCTATGGGCTCCTGGGGGCCGCGTACGAGGACATGGGGAAGCCGCGGGACGCCGGGGAATCGTACGAAAACGCGTCTGCAGCGGCCCGCCTGGACTTCCTGAAGGCGCAGATGCTGTCTGATGCCGGTCGAGCCTGGACGAGCGCTGGAGACACGACCAGGGCCGTTGCTGCCTATCGGCGCATCGTGAGCGAGTTTGGGAAAGAGGGCGTTGCGGGTGAGGCCAAGGTGCGGCTGGGTGAGCTCATCAAGGGGACAGCATCATAGCAGCATCAACTTCGTATAATGAATGTTATGTTAAGTTGAGCTGTGTGTGAATGTGGACAAGCTGATCAAGTAATCACGCCTCTGAACACCATTCTCCCCTCTCCAATCAGCCACACGTCGTCGTAACGGCCGCTGTGGGCCTTCGTAGCCCGTACGCCAATCATCCGGCCGCTGCGGCTCTGGATGTCCAGCGGCAGTCCCCCCAGACTCCATTCCTGAATCGCGCAGCCCGCGCCCACCGCACCGGTACCGCACGCTAGCGTCTCACCCTCGATGCCGCGCTCATAGGTCCGCATGCGCCAGCGGCCGGCCTCGTCCTTCGCGATGAAGTTGATATTGGCCCCGTCCGGAGCCAGCGCCGGGTCAAACCGCAGCGTTCGGCCGCGGTCCATGAGGTCCACGTCATCCACATCGTCCACCAGGACGATCAGATGCGGGACGCCGACCCTGGTAAGCACGGCCTGCCGTTCGCCAGCCGACAATGCGAGCCCCGGAACGGCGGCGGGCCGCTCGACCGGAGCGAGATGCAGCTCCGCTCGCCCGGCTTCGACTGCACGGCTCTGGTAGGTGCCGGCATCCGTCTCGAGGTCCATCCCCTCGGGCGTGCCGACGCCCAGATGCGCGGCGAGCGTGGTGCTGCAGAGCGCCGCGTTGCCGCACATGGCGGCGTGAGATCCGTCCGCATTGTAGTAAATCATGCGGGCGGCACCAGCGTGCGAGCCCGGCCCGACGAACACGATCCCGTCAGCCCCGATGCCCGTTCCCCGGGCGCACACGGCCTGCATGTCTTCCGGCGTCCAGTCGGCCGGCGTGGACACACGCGCGTCCACCATGACGAAATCGTTTCCCGATCCCGTCATCTTGTAGACCGGCAGGCCGATCAGATGCGACCGAACCAGGCCATGAGCCGGAGGCGCGGCACCTTCCACACCGCCTCGCGGACGATGGCCTTGTTCATCTTGCTCTGTCCCTCGGCCCGGTCGACGAACACGATCGGAATCTCTCGGAGCTTGAACCCTTTTCGCCATGCGCGAACGCTCATCTCGATTTGAAAGGCGTACCCGTTGGAACCGACCGCGGACAGATCGATCGTCTCGAGCACGCGCCTGCGAAAGCACTTGAACCCACCCGTCAGATCCCAGATCCTGAGGCCCGTAAACAACCGGGCGTACACATTGGCGAAGTACGATAGCATGAGACGACCCATCGGCCAATTGACGATCGTCACCTTCCCGTCGAGATACCGGGAGCCGAGCACGAGGTCCGCATCTTGGATGGCCGTGAGAAACTCCTTGAGGTGTCCGGGGTCGTGCGAGAAGTCGGCATCCATTTCGAAGATGTAGTCGTACCCCCGCTCCAGCGCCCACTTGAACCCGGCGATGTACGCGGTTCCCAGCCCGAGCTTCCCCTCCCGGTGCAGCGCGTGGACGCGCGGGTTGGTGCGGGCCATCTCATCGGCCATCCTGCCTGTGCCGTCGGGGGAGTTGTCGTCCACGACGAGCACCTCCAGCCGCGGATCCTGGGCGAGCGCCTGCGGCACGATGTGCGGGAGGTTGACCGCTTCATTGTAGGTCGGGATGATGATGAGAGCGCGTTCAGGCACGCCGGCGTCTCCGTTCGACGACCGGCGGAACGATGAAACCCGCCAGCACGACGGCGAGATTCATGAGGCCGATGACGAAGCCGCGGGCGATCGCTTTCGAGTGATAGCTCAGCTCGAGCTGCCGCGCTTCGGGAGCTACAGGAATCGTCAGCAGCGCGTGGTCGCCGCGCAGCACCTGCCCGGGGTGCCCATCGACGCTGACACGCCAATCGAGATACCAGTTTTCGGAGATCAGGACGTAGCTGGAGTCGCGCGGGGGCGGATCGAGCGTGATGGTCATGCGCCCCGCGTCCCAGTTGGTCACCTTGCCGTGCGACGCCGAGGCGGGTGGTATCGCGCGGAGCGGCGCCGGGTTGATTGGCGCGCTCGTCGGAAGCAATACCACCCGATCGTATCCGGGTAGTCGCGGATCGGCGAGCGTTGGCGGCACGAGCGAATCCGCAGAGAGCTTCACCGCCGCCGGCACGACCCGCACGTACGGTGGCGTTGTGTCGGCCTCGTACAAATAGCCGCGGTTGCCGGCCGCGTTCGCGATCGGGCCGAGCACCTTGTGGTATCCGGGAATCTGTAAGGTATCGGGGACCACCACGTACCGAACTGCGAGCAAGTCCCACAGTCGGATTGATGTGAGCAGATATCGCGGCTGGGCTGCGCCCGGCCGGCCCCCCAGCAGCTCATCGTAATACCGCAGCTCGCTGCCTTGATAACCCACGACCTGGGCGACATCAAATGCCATCAGTACGTTCTGCGGGTACACGCCGACGCCTTGCACAAAGGGCCCGAGGTCGAGTACGCGGAACGGCTTCGGTTCGGCTTGCAGGCGCGCCACAAGCGGATCGGTGCGGTACAGCCCGTTGTCCGGGGCTGGCGCGTACTGCCAGAAGAGCTGGCCATTGCGCCAGAGATCCGCTCCGACAACCAGCGGCAGGCCCAGCGCAAAGAGGAGCACCGGTACGCGGCCTTTGAGCCGTCCCCACACGAGTAGGCCGATCGCCCCCAGCGCGAGCGCTCCCAGCACAGACGAGACGCGAATGAACGATCCACGAGCGATGGCTTTGGCGAGCCGCTCGGGCGGCGCGATACTCTGCGCGAGCTGACCCCAGACGCCGATGAGGCCGAAGAGCGCGATCACCCCGGCTGCGATCAACCAGATGCGGGCGCGTGCAGAAGGCCACGATGAAGAAGACCATGCCCGGCGCTCGTGTCTTCTTGACGTAGGGCATCACCGCCCACCACAGATGGTAGAACGGCGTGGACGCACCCAGCGCGATCAGGAGAAACAGCAGGCTGATGCCGCCGAGCCACCAGACGAGCCGGCGGCGCTGATCGCCGAAGCCCAGGATGGCGAGCGCCACGACCGGGAGTCCCAGGTACTCGGAGTGCAGCTTTAGCGGATTGGATCCCCAGTATGTCTCGAAGTCGAAACCGGTAAAGCCCGCGATGATGAATTCGGGTATGTGATTCCATGGAATACCGAAGGACGTGGACCCCTCATAGCCCACCGAGTACCCCCCTGCCCTGGGGGAATGAGGGATGTACTGAATGAACGGCAGGATCTGCGGTGCCGCGATCCCGAATCCCACGACCACAGCCACAAACACGATCCCGAGTCTGATCAGGCGACTGCGGAGCGGGTCGGGACTGGGCTCTCCGAACGTCAAGTACAGCGCGAACAGTGCCGCGGCGATCAGCAAGTAGTACGTCGTCTGCACGTGCGGGCTCAGTAAACAGAGCGCGACGGCGATGGCGAGCAGCGGATAGCCCCAGGCGCGCTTGTCGCGGAGTGCTGCCAGCAGGGCGAGGAACGCGAGCGGCAGCATCGTCGAGACAAAGAGCTTGCCGTCGTGTCCCGGGTGGACGTACGAGATCAGGATGCCGGACAGCTGATAGGCGACCCCTCCCGTCACCGCGCCGATCCACGATGCGCCCAACCGCCGCAGGAACAGGTACGTCAGAAAACCGGCGAGGATGTAGTGCAAGACGAACGCGATGTTCATCGCCTGGTACGGCGGCATCACCTCGCGCAAAAACGACGTGGGATACAGCACGTCGCCGTGCGTCACGACGTCGATGTACGGCAAGCCTCCCATGATCATCGGATTCCAGAGCGGGAAGTGCCCGGTCCGGTGATACTCGTTCGCGGCCCACTCCTTGACCGCGTAGCCGCTCGAGTATTGATCGCCGTCCGGCGAAGCCAGCCACTTGCCGGAGAGCATCGGCAGGGCGAGGATCGCGATGAAGAGCGACACGACACCGAGCGCGGCGAGATGCGGGCGACGGGGCGTGTAGGCAACCGGGGGGGGCGCAGCGGTGGTGGTCATGTGTGGGTCACGGTGAAGTGGCGCCGGCTGGTCCTGACTGGGCCGCCGGCGGGACTGGGACAGTCAGGACGAGCAATCCGGCGAGCAGCTCGAGTGCGGTGTGCCAGATCCGCGCCGCGACAGCGAGAATCACGGCGTCGGCACCGCCCAGCACCGGCGTCAGAACGCTGATAAGGGCTGCCTCGCGCACCAGCAGCCCTGCGGGCGCGAAGACCGCGATTACGCCTGCCAAATAACTCTCCGTGAATGCCGTGATGTAGAAACCCAGGGAGCCTGCAGCCGCGGTATCCCCCAGGAGTCCGATCGCGAGCAGCCGGAAGGCCATCCCGTACAGGAGCCACTGAATCGCGAGCAGGACCGCGTATCCGGGCAGCTGATGCGGCCGCACCTGCGACCACAATCTCGCCAGACTGGGGAGCCGCTTCGTGAGCCTGGGCAGCAGCAGCAACACGCCCGCGCCAAGGACGAGCGCGACCACGAACGCCGCCTGCCACCACCCCTGATGCAAGACGATCGGTGTAAATCCCGCAATGACGACGAGCCCGGTGAGGAGCAGGACAATCTGCTGCAGGAGCACGGTGGCTGTGGCGGCGGTCGGTGCCACGCCGTAGCGCGAGGCCATGATGGCAAGACTCGCGAACTGGAGGACGGCGCCCGGGAGGAAACGGGCCAGGTTGGCGGTGAACCAGATGCGGGCCGCGTCCCAGTAGCGCAGCCGCGCGGCGCACCACCGCAAGCTCATGTTCCAGATGGCGATCATCCACGCGAGATTCGCGACGATGAGGAGCCCGCTGAGCGCGAGGGGCGCGGCGCGCCAGGCAAAGCTGCGCGCGCGAATCGCGGGCCACTGAGGCGCTGCCACGCGAAACAGATAGACGGCCGCACCGGCGAGCACGACCGCCTGCAGCACCCGAAACCACCATGCTCTGCCCAATGAGACTCCAAAATAGCCAAGGGTCGGCTATAGTACAGCACTCTTAATGCGCATCCTCCATGTGGTTACGGCGTTTCCGCGCGCCCCCGGGGACATCATCGCGCCCTGGCTCATCGAGCTGCTCCGACGCCAACGCGCTGCCGGACTCGACGTCGAAGTGTTCGCCCCCGCCTACCGCGGGGGCGGCAACACCGAATTCGAGGGCATTCCCGTTCACCGGTTTCGCTACTTCCCCGGGCGCTGGGAGGATCTGACCCACGACCAGGGAACTGTGGACCGCGTGGGACGCTCCATGCGCTACAAGCTGATGGCGCCGTTCTACGTGTTGGCGGGGATGCGTGCAGCGTGGCGTCTGGCACGCCGGCGCGAGTTCGACATCGTCCACGTGCATTGGCCCGTGCCGCACGCGTTGTTCGGATGGGCGGCGCGCCGCGGGAGCAGAGGGCGCACTGGGCTCGTCACATTGTGGTACGGCATCGAGCTGCGCTGGGTGAAGAGTCGCCTCCCCTGGTTGAAGCAGTTTCTCAAATGGGCGCTGCGCACGTCGGATCAGGTCGTCGCCATCTCGTCCTACACCGCGCGCGAGATCGCGGAGCTGGTCCCCGTTCCGGTACGCGTCATTCCCTACGGGCTGGGATTCGCGGAATCGTTACCGGGGGGGACCGCGGCACGCCGCTCGACAGACGGCACGTTCCAGATCTTGTATGTCGGCAACCTGATTCCGCGCAAAGGCGTGCGATACCTGATCGATGCCCTGCACCGCCTGGCGTCCACCATCCCTGCAAAACTCCTCATCCTGGGTGAGGGCACCGATCGCGCGAAGCTCGAAGCGCAGGTGCACGAGCTCGGCCTCGATGGACGGGTAGAGATGCCGGGCCGTGTTCCCGAGCCCGATCTGCATCGCGCATTTCACGAGGCGAGCGTGCTCGTGCTTCCGTCGATCGTCGATCAGCGCGGCGACACCGAGGGGCTCGGCGTCGTCCTGCTCGAAGCGCTCAGCTATCGGGTGCCGGTCATCGGCAGCGCGATCGGCGGGATCACGGACATCATCGGGCACGGCGAGACGGGTCTGCTCGTCCCGCCGGAGGATCCCACGGCGATCGCGAAAGCGATCGAGCGCATTGCGACCGACCCCGCGTTCGCCAAGCGACTCGCCGAGGCCGGCAGCCGGCGCGTGCGCGAGCAGTTCGGCTGGGAGGCGATTATCGCGGCGTGGCAGGAATGCTATGCCGCCGCGCTCCGGAAGAATCCTCGAGCATGAGACGGTCGGTCCTGGGCGCCGTGCCGTAGGCATCGGGCCGGCCGTCGGGCAGGACGCCGCGCACCCGCACGCCGCGCCGCGCGACGCGCCATTCGACCAGGCTGCCAAGCGGCGCCATGAACGGCTGCTGGGCGAGTAAGCGATCCAGTAGCGCCGCGAACGCCGCCGGCGCATCGGGGAAGCCAAGGGCCGGCGTCAGATTCGGATGCCACACCCCGACCCACAGCCCTTGGGTCGCGCGACACGCGTCCGCGAGGGTGACGCCTTCGCTGATCCATGCTTCCGGATCCTCGACCCCCGCGTACTTGCTCAGCGCGCGATCCATCCAGATGACCGGCGCTTCCTGGATCTCGAGCGGCTTTTCCCCTGCCCCGTCCCACCCCGGAATCACGTCGCCGACGCCGAGTCGGAAGCCGTTGCGATCCGGGAATCCTGCCGTGGTGTCGTAGCGAAAGCCGGCCGCCGCCATCCCGCGGATCGTCTCGCCCGGGCGCATGCGTAGAAAGTGCTGTCGGACGCCTGTCACTGGTTGCTTCGTGAGGCCGGCCAGCCGGTGCCGCTGTTCGGCGAACAGAGCGTGGTCGTCGCTCGTGGCGAAGCTGCCGTGCAGGTTGATTTCGCAGCGCTGATCGAGCAGCGCCCGCAGGGCGGCCCTCGCGCCACGTCCATCGGGGCGATAGGTCAGATCACCGGCGCGCATCGTACGGAACGTCGGTGTCCCGCACAGCACGAACCAGCTCGAAACGATGCTGCGCTGGTTCTCGGCGTCGAGCAGTGCGCGCAACGCGCGCTGTACGGGATTGCGGCCGATGGTGCCGAAAGCGGACAGCGCCGTCCGGGCGATCCGCTGCAGCTCTCCCTTGCGAGCCAGCTCGGCCATCCGCAGCGCCGTGAACACGGGCCAGAGATCGACGACGTCCAGATCGTGCGTGATTGCCGCCGCCCAGCGCTTCCCTTCGGGCCACGGCGTGAGGAACGCGATCGGTCGCCGGCCGGCGCTGGCAACGACCGCCTCGCGCAACCGCGCTGCGGCGATCGCAACCACCGGCTGCGCCGCGACGTTCTGTCGCACGAGTTCGTTTTCAGTCGATGGCACGCGGCCAAACCGGTCGCGCGCCGTGGAGTGCCGCTCGGCCGCCCCGGTCGTGATCTGGGCGAGGCGGCGCAAGATCGCGCGTGGGACACGAACGACGCCGTCGCCCCGCTCGATGTACCAATCGTGGGCGATGCACGCACGTAAATCCGCCACACCCGGATCCTGATCGGCGATTGCGACGCGCACGACCTCGGCGGCCGGATCCTCCACGATTGCGCAGCGCGAGAGATCCACCAGGACATCGAGACCGAATCGCTCCAGAGGGCTCAGGGAGCGCAGCGCGTCGCGGTTTGCCAATGTGATCACGGGTGCTTCGAATATACAGCCGACTCATGACGCCTTATCTTACCGCACCATGAGCGCGTCGCTGATCCCGAAAGATCGCATCCCGTTTCGACACCTGCTGCTGTTCGGCTGGTTACCCAGCCCGCTCAAGCGCCTCGCGTACCGGTGGCTCCTGGGCTATCGCATCGGCAAGGGTGTGCGCTTCAGTTTCGGCGGCATCGTGGTCGGGAAATCGGTCGAGCTCGGCGATCACGTCGAGATCGGTCTCCTGGCGATCGTCCAGGGTCGCAATATCTCCATCGGACGCCACTCGAGCGTCGGAACGATGAGCTACGTCTCGTGCGAGACGATTCAGATCGGGGAAGACGCGAAGATCCGTGAGCAGGTTTACGTGGGCGGGCCGCAGCTTCCGGAGTCGCGCTTCCAACTGGGGAGCCGCACGATCATTCTGCAGCTGGCATTCATCAATCCGACGAAGCCGATCGTCATCGGTGACGACACCGGAATCGGCGGTCACTGCCTCATCTTCACGCACGGGGTCTGGCTCAATGCGCTTGACGGTTATCCGGTCAACTATGAGCCGGTCACGCTGGGCAAGAGCGTCTGGCTGCCGTGGCGCGTGTTCGTCATGCCGGGGACCACGATCGGCGACGGCACGGTCATCGGCGCGAATTCTCTCGTGTCCGGAACCATCCCACCGGGGAGCCTCGCCGTGGGCTCTCCCGCCAAGGTCATCCGCACGGCTCCCGACTTTCCGCGTCGCTTGAGCGACGCGCAGCGCGCCGCGCTCGTGGCGCAGATGATGACGGAGTTCGATCAATTCGTAGGATATCATGGCGGCACGATTAGCGAGGAGCCGCCATTCCGGAGTTACCGCGTCGGGGGAAAACGGGGTCGCCTGCTATGGCTCCGCGCGGGCGCGGTGCCGCCGGATGGCGCGCTGCGACGCGGTGACTGCGTGCTGACGGAGTCCGCGCTGCCTCAGGCGCTGCGCGACGGGTTCCGCACGCGGGGCGTGCACTGGCTCGATCTGGGCGGCAAGACGCGCAGCCGCGACGGCTCGCCGCTGACGGAAGAGCTGGCGCTGTATCTCGGACGTTACGGGATTCGGTTGGCGCGCGACGCCTGAGCGCGGCGCTCGAGCACGAAGACGAACTGATACTGCCAACGCAGCGGGATCAGGCGCCAGGCGAGCTCGAGGATCGGACCGAGCAGGAATCGGTTCACCACGCCGCCGCGAGCGCCCGGCGCACGCCAACGCACGGCATGCCAGCGATCGGGCGTCGCGCGGACGACGCCGAGACCGTGCGCTTCGAACAACCGCCGCCATGCGGCGAGCGATTGCAAGTGCTCGTTGATGTCCTGCTGCGCGGTGCCCAGGTGACCAAGCACTTTCCACCCGATGAAGTTCTGGTTGGGCACCATGATGCAGAAGCGCGCCCCGGGTTTCGCGACGCGCTTCATTTCTTCCAGCCCCTGCCCCATGTCCAGAAAGTGCTCGAGTGAGCCGAGACATGTGACGTAGTCGAAGGTCGCGGTGCGAAACGCGAGCGCCTCCCCGGCTCCGACCGCGACTTCTGCCGTGGGCGCGACGCGTTTCGCGAGGCGCACGGCTTCGTCGGAAAGATCGACGCCGACCGACTCGATGCCGCGAGCGTGCGCGGCCGCGAGCAGTGAACCGGCGCCACAACTGACGTCGAGCAGCCGGCTGCCCGCGCCGGCGCCGAGGAGATCCAGGAACACGGGATACGCTGGGTCGGGACGCATCGTTTGCAGTCCCTTCGCGGCATAGTGCTGGTTGTACCACGACTTGACGGCGCCGGCGCTAAGATTTGGCATGGGTTGGAAGAATAATACGGGGGGCCAGTCCTGGCCCCCCGTAGCGTTCCGTGCGCCCGTAAGGACTACCGGAGAATGTCCACCCACCCCGATTCGTTGGGGACGAGAATACGGTGCGTGTCGGCGTCATACGACAGCTCGCGCGGGCGCCCGCCCACGTTCAACGTCTCGATCAAGGCTCCGGTCTTCGGATCGAGCACCTCGACGAGGCCATTCAACACGCAACCCACCACGAGGAACGCGTTGTCGGGGGTGCGGAGCAGCCCGTATCCATTGCAACCCGGCGTGTCGTATCTGGTGACCAGCGCGTTGCTGGCGACGTCCCAGACGATGACGCCACCGTCCTGCGCGGCGACAAACAGCTTCATACCGTCGGCCGAAAGCTGAATGCCCTGCGCGGATCCCCCGGTCTCGAATGTCCTCAGCAATGTGAGTGTCTTCGGATCGATCTCGAACACGCGGCCGCCGTCGAACGCCCGCTGCGAGGCATAGAGGCGCGTGCGGTTCCTATTCCACTCGAAGTGGTACCCTGCTGCGACCGGCAGATTCAGCGTGCCCACGACGGCTCCGCTCTGCATGGCGATCTTGAAAATTGGACCATTCGTGATGCCCATAAAAACGGTGTCGCCCCGCGGCGTATTGGTCACGCCATATGCGTCCTGGGGGTCGGGGGTGGCGTTTACGGTGTTCACGACGGTCAGTGCCGCCGTATTGACCGACGCCACCAGGCCGTTGCCGAAAAAGCTCGGCACGTAGATGCGGCTGCCATCCTGATTCGCGGAGATTTGCACCGGGCGAGGACCCGGGCTGACACTTCCCGTGAATGAACCGGCCGCGATATCGAGTCGAGTGACCCGACCGGCGTCCGGTTGGCCGATCCAGCCAATTCCCGCCGAGGAAACGGCGGAGCCGAACGGAGAGCCTTCCAGCGGGAGATGCGCGACGACCTGCGGCGGTGACGGTGGATCGCTTGCGACGGACGTCGTGACTTCGGTCAGTTCGGATCGGTTGCATGCGACCAGCACCAGACAGATGGTCGCGGCGGCACTGCAGATACGTGGACTCATGAGCGGCTCCCTCTGTTCGGTTGAACGTGTGTCCAACATTACAGAGCGAGTCCGTCGGACTGACAAGGGCCGACGCCCCAAGAGTCATATGCAGTTTGCTACGTGCTAGTCGATGAAATCCACCCAGCCCGCTTCGTTCACGACCAGCACGCCTCCCTGCGCAGACGTCGCCATGAGGCGCGGTCTGCCGCTCGTGAGGAGCGTCGCGCGGACCGCGAGACTCGTGCGATCGACGATGACGACCCGTCCCGCGTGGAGCAGACCGACGACCACGTCGGCCTGATCGGCGCTCAGCGCGAGCCCGAGCGCGGCAGTGTCGAATTGGAGTCTGCCACAGCGCTTGCCACTCGCCAGGTGGATCGCATCGAGCCAGCCAGACTCGTTGGCGGCGTACAGCGTCTGACCGTCAGCCGTGACCGCGACGTCTTGCACGATCCCGCCGACGTCGAACACACGCAGGGGAAGCAGCGACGGCACCTCGACTTCCGCAATCAGGCCGGAGCGGAACCCCGACGCATAGACGCGGCGTCCCGATGGGTGCATGCAGATCTGCGGGCTGCCGTGCGGAATCGGGATCTCGCGGGCGGCGGCGCGGCCCGACACGGCGAGGGCGACGAGCCGATCGCGATTCGTGGAGACATAGAGGGTCTGGCCGTCCTTGGAGAGCACGGCGCCCAGTGGATGACCCCTGACGCGCAACGTGGCTGTCTGGCGTCCCAAGGCCAGGTCGACGACGTCGATGGCCTCGGAGAACTGGCTGGTGACATACGCGACGTCCCCGCGCGCACTCGGAACGACGCGCGTCGGCACGGGGCCGACGTGGATACTGTGGACGATGCGTGGCGGGCTCAGCCGCAGGACATCCACCGCGGCGGCATGTCCCCGCGTGACGAGGGCCAGGTCCGTCGGCGCAAGGGCGATGTCGAAGGGCGAGCCGCTGACGGGCACGCGCTCACCGAGGGAGCCACGCAGATGCGCCGGTCGGCTTGACCGCCACGCGCTGGCGGTTGAAACCGCCGTGTTGTCGAGGCTCACGCGTGGGGTTCCCCCCGCATTCCCGTTCCCGCCCCCGCCCTCCTCTCGCGTCTCGAGCTTGAAGTGGTAGTGGCCGGTGCGGCACTGGTCGCGGAAATGCAACAATGTCAGCGCGAGCCCCGCACGCCGGATTTCGGACCAACGCCGCCCCGTGACGCGCCGCACGAGGCGGTAGGCGACCGCAGGATCGAGCTGGTCGCGCTCAGCCAGCTCGCGCAGCGTGGCCCCGGAGCTCTGCGATTCGAGCAGCCAGTACAGCGTGCGGGCCCAACCGCCCAGCGTCTCCAGCGGCGGCAGACCCTCACGGCGCATCGCCCGCGCGAACTGGTAGCGATCGTGAAAGCCGAGCCACGCCGCGAGCTCGGCGGAGCCGGGCGCGCGGCCATTGACGCAGCCCAGCGCGCTCAGGACGGCTCGGCCCTTGTAGGACAAGTGCGGGAGGGTGTCTTGCAGCAGGCTAGTCAGCTGCAGCGGCGGCATGAGGTATTACTACCAGCCGTGTTGCAGTTTGCTCCACTGGGAGATTCCCCTACTCTTTGGCTCGCACCCTCCGCAGCTCGCGCTCCAGGGCACGTATTTCCTCACGCATCCCCGCCACCATCTCCCCCACGAATCCAAAGCCGAACAGCACCACGCCCGAGATCACGAGCACCATGATCAGGTCGAGGAGCGGGCGGAAACCGAGGTGCGGGGGGCCAAAGCGCAGATACAACGCCACGAGGCCAACGACGAGGCCCACCGTGAAGAGCATCGCCCCGATCACGCCGAAAAACAGCATCGGTTTGCGCGCGAAGCGGACCTGGAACCAGACGGACATCAGATCGAGCACGCCCACCGGAATACGTCCGACCCCGAATTTCGAGCTACCCGCGCGCCGCGGATGCACCGGCACCGGCCGCTCGGCGAGGCGGAACCCTTGCGAGGCGGCGACCACCACCATGAAGCGATGCCAATCGGGCCGCATCGGTACGACGTCCATGATCTCGCGGCGATACGCCTTCACGGAGTTCAAGTCCTTCACCCGCACGCCGAACAGCCAACGGCACAGCGCGTTGTAAATCCCCGAAACGAAGCGCTTGTTGTACTGCCCTTGCTTGGTGCCGGTGACGACGTCGGCCTGGCCTTCCAGGATCGGCCCGACCAGCCCAGGAATATCGGCCGGCAGGTATTGCAGGTCGGCGGGATAGTAGACCAGCACCTTGCCCCGCGCGAGGTCGGCGCCCGACTTCAGGGCGTCGGCAATCCCGCGCTGCGTCCGATGCGTCACCACGCGCACGAACGGGTGTTTGACGACGAGCTCTTCCAACAGCCGCGATGTGCCGTCGTGACTGCCGTCGTTGATGATCACGAGCTCGACCGCGTACGGCAGCGGCAGCATCGCTTCGCGGGTCAGCCGCACGAACTCGGTGAGGTTCTCGGCTTCGTCTTTTGCCGGAACCAGCACGCTCACATCGGGCGGCGTGGAATTGGTCGCGAGGCTCATAGGCGCTTCCGCATCCGCGCGGGCAGGATGCCGAGCTGGTCGCGGTACTTGGCGACGGTGCGGCGGGCGATCTTGACGCCCTTGCGCTCGAACAGCTCGACGATCTGTTGATCTGTCAGCGGATCCTTCGGCGGCTCATCGTCCACGAGTTTTTGGATCTGGGATTTGATCGACCGGGCGCTCGCGTCTTCTCCCGTCGTGGTCGAGAGGCCGCTCGAGAAGAAGAACTTGAGCGGCAACAGGCCGCGCGGCGTCTGCACGTACTTCTCGTTCGTCACGCGGCTGACCGTGCTCTCGTGCATGCTGATGACGTCGGCCACTTCGCGCAGCGTGAGCGGCTTGAGATGGTCGATCCCCTTCTCGAAGAACTCGCGCTGCCGGTCGACGATGAAGTTCATCACTTTGAGCATCGTCTGGCGGCGCTGCTCGATGGCTTGAATCATCCAGTTGGCGCTGTTCAGACGCTGATTGATGAACTCCTTACTCTCGTTGTCGTACTTCTTCTTGTCGCGCGCGATCTCCTGGTACGTCTTGGAAATGCGCAGGCGCGGCAGCCCGCTGTCATTCAAGAACACCAGATACTTGTCGTCGATCTTGTCGACGATCAGATCGGGAATGATGTAGGCGTCGTTGGCGGCCGAATGCTGGAGGCCCGGTTTGGGATCGAGGCGGGCCAGCTCGTCGGCGGCGCGCTGGACCTCGTCCGGCGCCAGGCCGAAGCGCTTGCCCAGATCGCTCCAGCGGTGGGCGATCAGGTCGTCGAAGGCCTCCTTCACGAGCCGGTACACCAGCGTGTCGGCGCGCTTCTGGTTCTCGAGCTGCAGCATCAAGCACTCGCGCAGGTTGCGCGCGCCGATGCCAGGCGGATCGAGCTGCTGGATGACGTGGAGCATCGCTTCGACTTCCGCCGTCGTGAAGGCCGGCACATTCAGGTCGAGCTCCGATTCGGCTTCGTGCTCCTCGAGTAGCTGGTTCGCGCCCTTGAGGATCTCTTCGATGCTGTGCTGGAGGTAGCCATCCTCGCCGATGTTGCCGAGGAATTCCTCGGTGAGCAGCTGCTGGCGTGGATTGAGGTCGAGCATCCGCGTCTGGTCGCGCAGATAGTCGATCAGGTCCTTACTCTCGACGGTGACCGGCTCCACGTATTCCCGGGCGTCGCTATAGCTGCCGCTCGGCACGCCGTGCTCGGTGCGGTCCTCCAGCAAGATGTTTTCCCAGTCGGGCCCGTCCTCGGCCTTCGCCTCTTTCTCAGGTTTGTTGTTCTGCTGCTCGGCCGCCGTGGCCTGGACCTCTTCCTCCGGCTCGATCATCTCGAGGAATGGATTGCCGAGCAGCTCCTGTTTCAGGTGCTGCTCGAGGTCGAGCAGCGGCATGTACAGCAGATCCATCGCCTGGTACAGGCGTGGATTGATCCGCAGGTCTTGCCGGAGCGAGGTGTGTTGATGCAGGCCGGTCTTCATACCGTGGCCGGCGAGAGACGCGAGCGCAGCCGCGTCGTGAGGGTCGGACCGAGATAGAGCGAGGCGACGCGGTCGTCGAAGACCAGCTCGCGGACCGTGCCCGCGACCTGGACGCGCCCTTCGAACATGATGTAGGCGCGGTCCACGATGTCGAGCGTCTGCTCGACGTTGTGATCGGTGATCAGCACGCCGATGCCGCGGTGACGCAGTCCGGCGACGATCGTCTGGATGTCGTTGACGGCGATGGGATCGACGCCGGCGAACGGCTCGTCCAGCAGCAGGAACTTCGGCTCGGTGACGAGCGCCCGCGTGATCTCGAGCCGGCGCCGCTCCCCGCCGGACAGCTGGTACGCCATCTGATGACGGAGATGCTTGATCGCCAGCTCATCGAGCAGCGACTCGAGCCGCCGCGCCCGTGCGGCGGCGTCGATGTTCAGCGTCTCGAGGATCGCCATGACGTTTTGTTCCACGGTCAGCTTGCGAAAGATCGATGGCTCCTGCGCGAGATAGCCGATGCCGGCGCGCGCGCGCAGGTACATCGGGAGCGCGGTGATCTCACGCCGATCGAGCAGGATCTTGCCCTCATCGGGCCGGATGAGTCCCGTGATCATGTAGAACGACGTGGTCTTCCCCGCCCCGTTCGGCCCCAGCAAACCGACGATCTCTCCCTGTGCCAGATCGAGCGACACGTTGTTCACGACACGCCGGCCCTTGTAGGCCTTCACGAGGTGCTGGGCTTCGAGGCGGCTACCGCCCCGGACGACCTCGCGCTCGCCGCTGACCGACTCGCTGCGCGCCACCGTTTCTTCCGCCAGCGCCAGGAAATACTGCGCCGCGGCCGGACGGTCGGGAGCCACACTCGCCCAGATCTCGGGCGCGAAGGCCACCGGCACGTCGCCCCACAGCGCACCCATGGGCAGCACCAGCACCTTCAGCATCGCGAGGCGTGGGAGGACTGACGTCGCGAGGTAGGCGCGGGCGTCGTCCACCGACAGGCTGCCGGCGTCCGGCACCTCGCCTTTGGCGTGGGCCTGGAGCTTGAGAAACTCCTCGCGATAGGCGACGGCGAGGTCGCTGAACGAGGCGTGCCCCTGGTCGTCGGCGATACGCGCCAGCGCCCCGGTCGCGAGCGCGAGCGACGAGTCGCTCCGCGCCAGGAGGTCGGAAAAGCGCTCGAGCCCGTTCATGGCACAGCCGGCGGTGGAGGTGGTGGAGGTGCTGGACGTGCTGAAGGGGCCGGTCGCGTGCTATCAGCCTGCGCGCGCTTGAGGCTGTCGGCGACCACCGCGGGTCGCGGCTCGAGGTGCACGCCGTCCGACTTGCCCGCCACGATCACGCGATCGATCCGATCCTTCAGCATTGCGAGGGTGATCTGATGGCCGCGGGAATAGTTGATCGATGGACCGGTCTTCGTTGTGTCCTTTGGGTTGGCCTGCTGATTAGGATGGTGCGTCAGGGCTCGGGCTGGCGATCCGCGCGAGACGAGCTGCCGCAAGCGGGAACGCGGCCGCTTGGTCACCGAGTCCTGTTCCTGCGCAAACCGGATCGTGAGCGAGTCCCCGGTGATCCAGTCGGTCTCTTTGGGTGGTGTCAGCGAGTCGCGTTTGGCCGTGGAAAACGCGTTGCCGAACGCCCGCGACTCGGTCAGGATTTCACCGGGCGAATCGATCGCCAGCGAATCGGATTGAATCGTATAGAGCGTCGAGATCGCGTGCGGTCGCATGCTGTCGCCCCACGCGAATGTCTGTTGGAGCAGCCGGTCGGCGATACGCAGATCGATCGTATCCGCGGTCAGCACCCAGTCGGTACCCGTCGCCTTCCCCTTACCGAGCGCCTTCACCTGCCGAATGTCGCGCTGCGCGAGCCCCAGCTCGATCCGCGTGCCCACCAGCGTGTAGCCCTTACCCGTCTCGCCGGTCGTGGCCCGGCCCCGCCCCTCGACGCTGGGTTTCCCGACCAGCACGCCGAAGCCGGTGGTCTGATCGAGCAGCATCGAATCGGAGCGCGACGCAAAATCGCTGCGGTCGATCGTGACCTTGCCGCCGGCCCACATGCGGTCGTCGCCTTTGAAGCGCAGCCGGTCGCCGACGATGATATACGGTTCGCTGGACAGCGTGTCGCCAGACGCGTTCTGGCGGTATTCAACGGTGGGCCGCTGCGTGGCGTACATCGCGACGGTGTCGCGGATGCCTTTCGCGGCCCGCCAGTAGAGCAGATTCGGCCCGCGCAACACGGAGCCCGTGCGCCGATTGACGGCGACGACGTTGTTGTGTGCCTCGAGGCGTTCGTCCTTGAGGAAGTAGGACGCCGTGCGGGCGTCGAGCGTCATGCCGGTGTCGCGGATTTGCACTCGGCCGATCAGGTCGAGACGGCCGAGCGCGCTGTAATGCGCGAAACTATCGGCGGAGATCGTGCTCCCAGTGCCCTCGCAGTGCCCGAGCACGCCACCACCGCCGTGCGCCGACTTTTCGCCGTTGGCGCCGGTGATCTCGCGGTAGGTGTGTCCGATCGAGTCGATCACGACGCGGCACGGCCGGCCCGTATCCGGCGGAGTCGGGGGGGGGGCAGGCTGTTGCTGCAGGACGAGCGCGACAGCGAGCAACGGACCGGCGATCATTGATTCGGCAAGGTGAACTGGCCGCCGCGGCCGGTGGGTCGCTTGGCGGAGATGTTCTTGAACTCGGGATCGGATGTGAACCCGTCACCTTCAGCGTGCCGGCCAGGCTCGTCCCACACGAAGCTCTTGTCGGAGCTCACCTCGTTGCGCACCTGGTTGTAATACATCACCTCGGTTTTCATCGTCGCGCCATCTTTGTCGCGCACCACGATGACCTTGCCCCGGGCTTCCATGTCGCCCGTGCGCCAGTGCTGGGTCCCCTCGCGCGAGGTGAGCACCGACGTCGGTCTCCCCGTCTGGTCGTAAAACGTGACGTGCACGTTGCGCAGCTCGGCGCGCTGCGTGTTGGAAAAGAAATACGCGGTGTCGGCGCGCACCCGCGCCCGTAGTACCCCGTCTTCCGTGACATAATGGGTCATTCCGACCAGCACCTGGTCGGCGCTGTCGAGCACCGCCTGGGTCGCAGTGACGGGAGTGCCGCTTTTACATGCGGCGCACAGTACGATCGCGATCACGACTAACTGCTTCATACCGCGCCAGCCTTCATCAAATCATGCAGATGCACGATTCCCACCACGTTCTTGTCACCATCCAGAACCGGGAGCGCCATGATGCCGTGGCGTTCCATGAGGCTCACCGCGGCGCTTGCCAGCTCCTCCGGGGCAGTCGCCTTGGGCGTCCGGGTCATGACGTCGCCGACCGGGATGTCGAGGAACTTGTCCGTCTTCTCCATGAGCCGAGTCAGGTCCCCCGCCGTCACGACGCCGGCCAACTGTTTTCCTCTTGCTTCCACGACCGCGACCGTGCCGCGCTTTTCGGCGAGCAGCACGACGCACTCCCGCATCGGGCGGTCGGGGGTGAGGAGCGGCAGATCCTGCGTGAGCATCACATCAGCCACGCGCAGCAGCAGCTTGCGTCCCAGCACGCCGCCCGGGTGCAGGGCGGCGAAATCTTCGCGGCGGAACCCTTTGACCTCGAGCAGGGTCACCGCGAGGGCGTCGCCCAGCGCAAGCGCGACGGTCGTACTCGCGGTCGGCGCGAGGGTTTCCGGGCAGGCTTCATCGGCGACCGATGCGTCGAGCACGACGGTCGCCTGGCGCCCCAGCGGCGAGTCCGCATCCCCCGTCAGCGCGATGATCGGGACGCCGAGACGCTTCAATTGATTGACGAGCCCGAACAGCTCGTCGGAAGCGCCGCTCTTCGAGAGCACGATGGCGACGTCGTCTCGACTCGCGATGCCGAGGTCGCCGTGGAGCGAATCGACGGGATGCAGGAACATGGCGGGCGTGCCGGTCGACGTGAACGTCGCGGCGATCTTGCGGGCGATCAGTCCCGACTTGCCCACGCCGGAGACGATCAGGCGGCCTTTGGCAGCCGCGAGGATCTCGATGGCGCGCGCGAACGCCGGGCCGAGCGTATCGGCCAGGCGCTGGACGGCGGCGGCCTCCAGCGCGAGGACCCGTTTGCCGCGATCCACGAGCTGCTTGCCGCCGGGCTGAGATGCGGGTGCGCGCTGCGGCTTATGCACGGACGGTCTCGCCTCCCCGGACACGATGCC
>WNGK01001007.1_pt1 | contig 30013 bp, 15 predicted proteins | sample 5400601 | NCBI WGS metagenome assembly WNGK01 (sample SAMN13153376, study PRJNA577476) | soil metagenome | isolation source: 60 cm soil or saprolite under Garry oak tree replicate 1 | place: USA:California | collected 2016-06-15 | reverse complement strand
CGAACAGATTGTGCGTGGCCGGGCCAGCGGTGTGGGCAATCCGGTGTTCTACGTCGGCCCGGCGACCGGACGGGACGGCCTGGCCGGCGCTGCGTTCGCGTCGCAGGATTTGACTCAGGAATCGGCCGGCCAACAGCGCGGCGCGGTCCAAGTTGGAGATCCGTTCATGGAAAAATTGGTCTGCGAGGCCTGCCTGGAATTGCTGGCCACAGGCGCGGTCGCTGGTATCCAGGACATGGGCGCGGCGGGATTGACCTGCTCGACTTGCGAGACCGCCGCCCGCGCCGGCACCGGCATCGAGATCGACCTGGCAAAGGTGCCTCAGCGCGCGCCCGACATGACCCCTTACGAAATCATGCTCAGCGAATCTCAAGAGCGAATGTTGTTAATCATACAGAAAGGTCGAGAGGAGGCCGTCAAACGAATCTTCGACAAATGGGACCTGCCGTGGGCCGAAATCGGGCGCGTCACCGACACTGGCCGGATGGTGGTGCGGAACAATGGCCGGGTGGTGGCTGATATTCCCGCAAAAAAACTCGCCGACGAAGCGCCGGTCTATCAGCGCGAAGCCCGCGAACCGGAATATCTCAAGGCCGTTCGCGCTTTCACGCTGGCAAATGTCCCTGACACCAAAGACCCGGTCGCTGATCTCAAGACCCTGCTGAGTTGGCCGACCATCGCCTCGAAAAACTGGGTTTACCGCCAGTACGACCAGACCGTGCGCGCCGGCACGATTGTTTGTCCCGGCTCCGATGCGGCGGTGATCCGGATTAAAGAGGATTCCTTGCCCCCGCAGCCCGAAGCGGATGGGACGCATCAAACAGCCGGCGACACAGAACACGAAACACCCATGCCGCAGCGCGCCTCACCCATCACGCCCGAAAAACTCCTCGCCCTTACCGTTGATTGCAACGCCGCCTACGTCTATCTCGACCCGTACGAAGGCGCTAAAGTCGCCGTCGCAGAGGCGGCGCGAAATCTGGCTTGCGCGGGGGCCGCGCCGCTCGGCACGACCGACAACCTCAATTTCGGCAATCCCTACCACCCGGAGACCTTCTGGCAACTGCGCGAAGCCGTGCGCGGCCTGGCCGAGGCCTGTCGCGCTTTGAACGCGCCCGTCACCGGCGGCAACGTCAGTCTCTACAATCAAAGTCCAAACGGCCCGATCGACCCCACCCCAACGGTCGCGATGGTCGGCCTCATTGAACAGCCCGATCACATCACTACTCAATGGTTCAAGGACCCTGGCGACGCGATCATCCTGCTGGGCGGCGTCGCAGACGCGCAGGACCCGTTGTCGGGCTTGGGCGGCTCGGCGTATCTGCAGCGTGTTCACGGTTTGAAAACCGGCACGCCGCCCCGATGCGACTTGGAAAGCGAGAAAGAATTGCACCTGGTCTTGCGCGCGTTCATCCACTCCGGCGTGGTCAAGAGCGCCCACGACTGCAGCGACGGCGGGCTGGCGGTTGCGCTCGCCGAATGTTGTATCAGCCGTCAAATCGCGCGCGACACTCCACGCTTGATCGGAGCGAGTATCGATCTAAGCGCCCCTGCCGGCTCGCCTGAGAGCACAACAGAGAAGTCAACGGCGCCCGGGTCCGAGAGCGCGGCTGTAACACGATTGGACGCCCTGCTTTTCGGCGAAAGCCAGGGGCGGATCTTGATCTCTGTTGCCGCGCTCGACGCTGTCAAGGTCCTGGCCCAGGCAAAAATTTTGGGCCTTTCCGCCACTCGTATCGGCGTCGTTGGTGGAGAAACCTTGCAAATCAAGAGCGCCGCCGGCCTCCTGAGTTGGGACGTGCGCGAATTGCACGACCTCTGGTGGAACGCAATCGCCCGAGCGATGCGTGAAACCTGACGGGTGGACCGCGAAAAAACCGCCTGCGGCCCTTGCGAGTCCTCACGTCTCACGCTTCACGCTTCACGATCTCACTTCGCTCCTTGATCGATCCACGCGCGGATCAGTCCGATCTGCTCTTTGGTCAGTGGCGGGATTTTGTCTTTGTTATCCGGCGGTGGCATGTAGTCATCTTCGTCGCCGAGGTGCGCGACATTGTGGACCAGCACGCTCTTGGCGCTCTCCCCGGGTTCGATCACCTTGCCGTCCTGCCCGCCTTTGAGCGCGGCTTGGAGACTGTCCAGCCTGAGCTTGCCTTTTTGTTTGTCGGGCCCGTGGCAACTGATGCACGACTTATCGAACATCGGTTTGATGTCCTTCGCGTAGGTCACGTCCTTTTTGTCCGAGGCCGGCGGTAGTTTGCTCACGTCCACGGCCGGCTTGTCTTTGTCCTTCTCAGCGCTTTGAGAAGTCAACGGGGGGAACGTCAACGCCCCTGCCAAGCAGGCGATCCATAGATGTGTTCTCATAATTATGTTGGCTTCAGTAGGCCCAACATGAGCAAAGACGACACCGGAGTCAAAAGGATTCAAAACAAAAAACGCTCCGCTTAAGGCCTCACTGGATCTAGCGCCGACTGGTAGTCGGCTGTATCGCGGATTGGCAATCCGCCTTGCGCCCTAATGGGTGACCGGGTCCGCTCCGCGCCCCGCGCCCCGCAAAATTTTTTCTTGCGCTTTTGTCGCCTTGGTGCAAGATTCCGCTATTCACCGGTACTGAAGACATGCGAGAAGTTGGCTCCATTCGCGGTTGGATTAAGAATTGGGGACGGCTTCTCTCGCAAAGATTTCTTTTGACGCACCTGACCGTGGCAGCTAGGCGAGGGACGAGGTATCCCAGATTACACCTTGAAAACGCTGCCCAAATTTGCCAGAGTGGGGGTTGTGCTTCCCTGTGCTGACAGCGTTCGTTCCGGGCGCGTAAGGTTATGGATTATCGTCACTTTGTTGTCGCTGCGTTTGAGCGTTTTCGGAGGCACAAGAGCCCCGCTGCCGTATCGGATCGAAGCATGGACTGCCGAGGATGGCCTGCCGCAAAGCTCAGTGACTGCCATAGTCCAGAGTCGCGACGATTATATTTGGCTGGGAACATTCGGCGGTCTGACTCGATTCGACGGGTCAAAATTCAAGGTGTTTGATACCCGGAGCACCAGGTTGCCCAGCAGCCGAGTGCTTTCTCTATTCGAAGACCGGAACGGCGCGCTTTGGATCGGCTCCGAGGATGGCCTGCTGACTCGCTCGATTGCAGGACGTGTTGACGTCTTCAGCCCGCCCAATCTCGGGACCGTTTCCCGATTCATTAAAGCCTTCGCCGAAACGCCCGAGGGAACCCTGTGGATGGTGAGCGCAGAAGGACAGTTGATTCGATTCCAAGGGGGTCAATTCACGATCGCCTCGACTAACTGGGGCCTGCAGGGGATCAAGGCGCAAGAAATCGTAGCCGACCGATCGGGACGGTTATGGATTGGCACGGAGAAGGAGTTAGCATTTTGGGAGCATGGGCAGTTCGTGACTGCCTGGGACCAAAAAAGCCAAAGCGAGCTTGCGGTGGATGGATTGGCCGTGAGCCGGAAAGGGGGGCTGTGGGTGGCAGCCAATGATCGCCTGCGTAAGTTCAACCACGACAAATGGGAGCTGGATTACGGTGCGTACCCCTGGTCCAAAGGAGTTCTCTCCCAAATGCGCGAAGACCGCCATGGCCAGCTTTGGTTGGGCGTTTATGGAAGCGGCTTATTTCGTTACGCGACCAATGGCGCGCTGCTGGAACTGTCGCGAACCGAAGGGTTGCCCGGAAATTTAGTGCGCAGCTTGCTCGAGGATCGCGAAGGAAACATTTGGGCTGGAACCGAAGGGCATGGTCTGGCGCGAGTGAAACCGGCCATTTTTCGCAGTTATGGGCGTGAGCAGGGCTTGTCGAGCGACCTGATTCTGACCGTTTGCGAAGGCGCCGACGGTGAGCTCTGGATTGGCACCAACGGTGAAGGCATCAATCGGCTGAAAGACGGTGTCGTCCGGCATTACGGGGCCAGGGAAGGATTGACCAACGAGTGCGTCTGGTCGGTGTGCCAGGATCGAAAGGGGACGCTATGGGCGGGCACTTGCGGCGGCGGTTTATTCAGGATGGAAGGGGAAAGGTTTGCGCCTGTTGGCCCAGAGTGCTTGTGTGGTCCGGTCGTGTTCGGCCTGTACGAGGCGTCAAATGGATCTTTGTTGGTCGGCCAGATTCGCAACGGCCCGGAAGTGCTTATGCTCAGGAACTGCACGCCTGCGCTGGTCAAACTTCCGGCACGGCTTCCGGCAGTGGACACCCGGGCGATGGTTGAAGACACCCGCGGCAACCTCTGGATCGGTACCCGCGGAGATGGACTTTATCGTTTGGGTGAAGGGCAGGCGACTCGCTTCGGCAAAGCGGAGGGACTAATCAGCGAGTTTATCCTGTCGCTCTATGCCGATTCCGAGGGCACCATTTGGATCGGCACGCGCGAGGGGCTTTATCGATTGCACAATGCCAAATTCCACGTTTTCACTTCCAAAGACGGACTGCCGGATGATGCGATCGTTTACATCGTGGAAGACAACCGCCGTAATCTCTGGTGCGGTTCGGGGAAGGGAGTTTTTCGCGTGAGCAAAGACGAATTGAATCGAAAGGCGCGCGGCGAGGGACAATCGATTCACTGTTTCGGCTACACTCGAGTAGATGGGCTGCCCAGTTTGGAATGCAGCGGCGGTTGCCAACCCGCCGGCTGCAAAACCCGTGATGGCCGGCTTTGGTTCCCCACTGTCAACGGGCTGGCAGTGGTCGATCCCGACAACATCCCGGTAAACCCACTGCCGCCGCGAGTCATCATCGACGAAGTTCTGATCGAAGGAGAGACGCAGAATTCGGTATTTACAGTCCTACCCTTGGCCGAAGCAGGCGCACAGCAAGCGGAAACGACCCCGCCGCCAGCGACGCGGTTGCGCATCCCTTCCGGCAGGGAGCGATTCGAATTTCATTACACCGGGTTGAGCCTGACCGCGCCCGAGAAGGTTCGGTTCAAATACAAGTTGGAAGGATTGGAAAAGGACTGGGTCGAAGCCGGAAACCTGCGGACGGCGCATTACAGTTACTTGCGCCCGGGCAATTATCTGTTCCACGTGCAGGCCTGCAACAATGACGGTATTTGGAATGAGACGGGAGCGTCGCTGGAGCTCATCATTTTGCCCCATTTCTGGCAAACCTGGTGGTTTCGAGTTTTGACAGTCACCACCCTGCTGCTGCTCTTTGTGAGCGCTTATGAAGTCCGCCTGGCACTCGAGAGGCGGCTCACGCGCTTGCGCTTGCGCATCGCGCGCGACCTGCACGATGAAGTGGGGAGCAATCTCGGGACTATAGCCCTGCTCAGTGAAGTCCTGGCCAAACAACATCCGGCGCCGGCTGAAGAACTAACCGAGATCCGGCGCGTGGCCTCGCAGACAATCGATTCGTTGCGCGACATCGTTTGGTTTCTGGATCCCGCCGTGGATCAGATGAGCGAACTGGTGCTCCGGATGAAAGAGACGGCCGGAACGATACTGCGCGGCCATGTGTCCCAGTTCAGTTCCAGCGGCGAATCCGGCGCGCCCGGGCCTTCGCTTGATTTTCGACGAAACATTTTCCTAATGTTCAAGGAGATCCTCCATAACATCCTCTGCCACGCGCGCGCGAAGCGTGTCGATATCGCTGTGCAAATCACCCCCCGAGAGTTTCTCCTTACGGTCCGGGATGATGGTATCGGCTTTGATGAGCGGGCGGTGCTGCGAGGCAACGGCCTGAAGAATTTGCGCCGCCGCGCGGCGGAACTTGGCGGACGCATCGAGATCGAAACCGCTCCATCCGCCGGAACGATTATCTCGGTCAGGGCGCCCATCCCGTAAACGCGTGAGATGCCAGACATGGGCAATAGTATTAACATTCGAAACGTCACGGCGAAGCGGAAAGCTAATAATGAGCCGACCGCGAAAGCGCCGAACCCAATGAGCGCCCACACCTCTCTTGAGCGGCTCATCACCGTCTGGCTGGTGGAAGACAACCATAGCTTCCGACATACCATGGTCCGAGTGCTCGAGCAAGCCGAAGACCTTCATTGCGCTCAGCATTTTGCGAACTGCGAGGAAGCTCTGGAAGAAATGGCCCGCGGTGGTCTGCCCGATGTAATTCTCCTGGATGTCGAATTACCAGGGATGAACGGCATTGACGCGGTGCTCCAAATAAGATCCATCTCCCCGACCACAAAGATAGTCATGCTGACCGTGTTTGATGATCACGACAAGATCTTCAAAGCCGTCTGCGCCGGAGCCTCGGGCTATCTGCTAAAAACCTCGCCGATGGCCAAGATCATCGAATCCGTCCGCGAAGCCTATGCCGGCGGGGCGCCCATGACACCACGAGTAGCGCGTTTGGTGCTGGACATGTTTAGCCGATTGCGGCCACCACAGCACAAGGGCTATGGCTTGACAGTCCGCGAGCGGGAAGTTCTCGAGCTGATGGCCAAAGGGTTTCTTAAAAAGGAGATCGCGGACCAGCTTTCGCTTAGCTACCACACCGTGGATACTCACTTGCGGAATATCTATGTCAAAATGCACGTGAACACGCGCACTAAGGCCGTCGCCAAGGCCCTAAGAGAACATCTCTTTTAGGTGTTGCGTTTTGACAGAGAATCGCTGAGACACAGTGGCGCGCGGACCGGCTGCTCTCTGAGTGTGTTTTTCTTGCGTCGACCCGGAAATGACGCCTTCCTTCGCAAAGCAGATCTTCACCAAACTCCGTTCTTGCGGCTACCGCACGTCTAAGGCAGCAGTTAAAGGGAACAGGAAAGTCGATTTTTTCTTTGAGCGAGTGGCTAACTGGTGTACCCCTCCCCGCCTCGCCGAGTCGGTCAGTGGTCGTTTTCATTTCAAATTCACTCGGATTTCACGGATTTTGATATGCTGTGCAAGCTACCATCAATGCCGACAAGTAACTCCTTCGTATGGGCAGGAACGGCGTTGGTGGTAATCTTTCCGCCTGGCCAGCGTACCTGGATCGCAGCCGGTTCGCTGAGAGTCCCCATTACTTGGACGACACTATCTTGTGACCAGTAGCCGCTTCCACCGTGCATCTCCCGCGCCGCTCCCCACCGATCCCCGAACTTAAGCCTTATTACCGCTCCCAACCCATCCGGGTTGCCGCCCTGGCCTTTGAGCCTTACCCGCAAACCGGTCATGCCCCGAGCATTTCGGTACAGCTTCGTAGCGGCGCCGTTTTGAGTGACGACCAGATCCACCCGGCCATCGCCGTCGAAATCACCTACCGCTGCCCCTCGTTGCTCACCATACACTTTGATTCCGCTCTCCTGACCAGCCACTGGCCGGAATTCTCCTTTCCCATCCCCCAACAGCACCACACCGCGACCCGCATCGTAGCGCGGTGTCTCGGGTTGAGTGGAGAAAAAGTTTTGCGCCAGGAAAAGGTCCTCGTTCCCATCCCCGTCAAAATCGCCGGCACAAATCCCGAAGACAGGCGCGAATTGGGTTTCAACTGGAAGTGCATGCGCCTCGAAGTGGTCGCCGCGGTTAAGGAATACTGTGGATTCCAGGCAATTGGCCTGCAGGTTTTTCGCCAGCCTCAAGCGATCGCCAAGCACCTCCTCGATCGAGGCGGTGCTGAAGGCGAGATGTGAGGAAAACCGGGCGCCCAGGAAAGGCATATTCTCAAGCAGCGGATTGAGTTGGCGTTCCGGCACCATTTTTTGCAGGTATGGTTCGAAGTGCGCCTCCAGAATCTGCACGGTGCCGTCGCCGGCGAAATCGCCGTAATAAACTGCCAAGGGCCGCTCGCGATGGGCCTCGTACTTTGTGTTTCGGCCCCAATTACCCGCTACCAGATCCATCCGGCCATCACCGTCGAAATCTCCGGCGGTGATCCCGATCCACCAGCCGGTCAGGTCGGAGAGTGTCGAGTGTCCGGTGTCGAGTGTGGAAAGAACTTTCGGATTCCAGGCGACGAGCCGGCCATGATCATTATGGAAGATGCGGATGGGCCCCCATTCACAGGCCAGGATCAGTTCGGGAAAACCATCGCCATCCAAATCGCTCCAAACGGCGCCGCTAACCAACCCGATCTTTTCCAGCATCCGGGTGTTTTGCTCATCGAGTTGCCAACTTGCTCCGCGATGACGATAGATCTGCGAAGAGGCGGGCTTCGGATAATGGCCGGCGATCACCCGGCCACCGACGAACAGTTCCAAATTCCCGCTTCCATCGATGTCAGCCAGCGCGAGCGGGCCGATGCTCGAATCCAAATCGGTCACAATATCTTCAACCGCTTTGCCGGCGAGATCATACTGCTGAACCCGACTTGGCGCGGACTTGCCCTCCTCGTAATTTGCGGACCCGGCCAGGATGCTGCCAGCCTTTCCCTCCTCGCGCCAGACGACGATGCCGCTTTGATCACGGGGCAGGAGTTGATCGAATAGCGCCCCGGAAATGGGCTTAAACGCGCCCTGACCATCATTATAATACACCGCCAGACGTCCTCCCTTCCCGCTCCCGATTATCAGGTCTTCGTGGCCATCGCCATCGAGATCGAACCAGGCAACGCCCGGCCCCATTTGGCCCAGCTTGTTCGGAAGCAGAGGTTGGCGGATAAAATCATCAAAGGGCTCCTCATGATGCACGTGGCCCAACCGATCGCTTACGTCCTCGAAAAGAGGGCGCACCGGAGCGCGGACATTCATGTCCGCAGCAACTCCGGAATGCTCGACAGGATCGGAATGTTCGACAGCTCCGCTTGCAGTCGATGCTGCTGCGGACAAGAATCTCCGCGCTAGGTTTTGCGGTGCGCTGGCACCCGCCTCGTCCACTTCATAAATCGAATTGGGCATCACATTGGTGACAATGCTCCGCCGTCCACTTCTCCAGGTCACGTCGATAATCAATCGATTCGTTTCTGATCCAGCAGCAAAAACGCGCATCGTGTCATCACCCGATAGATAGCGTCCGCCGCAAATCATTTCTTGCGTTTGGACCGGCAACGCGCCCCCAGAAACTGCGATTCGAGCGCCGATCCCTTTTGTATTAGGCGGCAGTCCTTTCAACCGAACGGCGATTCGCGGCGCCGTCGAATCGTTGCGGTAAACCAAAGCCGGACCGTTGAGAGTGTTTACCACCAGATCCAAATCCCCGTCATTATCCAAATCGGCCAACGCCATGGCCGGAGAGACTCCTTTCCAGTCGAAACCCCAAGCTTTGCTGACCTCTTCGAATGTAAGATTCCCCCGGTTCCGGAACGCCAGGTTGCCATCAGCTTGCCGCGGAAACATCCGGCGTGCTTGAAGAATCTCGGCCTCGGACGGCTGGCCTTTGGCCCGCAACTGTTTCACTTTTGCGAGCATGTCCAGGTCGCGCCCGTCTCGCTCCATGCCATTGACGACCAGCATGTCCTCCCAGCCGTCCAGGTCCACATCCAGAAAGATGCACGACCAGGCCCATTCACTGGCTTCCACTCCGGCAAGCTGCGCGATCTCAGCAAACGTCCCGTCGCCACGGTTCAGAAACAAAGTGTTCATTTCATACTGCGGCCGATCCTCAAAATACCCAATCGGATGACTCGGCATATAGCTCGGCGTCAATACCCTCATCCGCTGCGAATGCTGGCGGCTCATCATATCGACCACCAGGAAATCGTCTAAGCCATCGCGGTTGAGATCGGCGAAGTCGATGCTCATCGAGGAGAGACTGCTCTTGCGCTGGGCCAGTCGAGGCAGTAGGCGAAATTTGTTGTTTCCCAGGTTGATCCAGAAGCGGTCGGGGGATTGGAAATCATTGCAGACATATAAATCCGGAAGTCCATCACCATTGATATCGCGAAACATGGCTGCCAATCCCCAATCCAAAGGCGGTTTCGCAAGCGGTTTTCCCTCTTCGTCAAGAAAGTTTCCGCCGGTAAATGGGACCGGCTCAAACTTCGTCCCGCCGAGGTTTCGATACAACACATCCGGCTCGCCATTTTCCTGAAAGTCGCCTTGAGGCCCGATCGTAAATCGATCCGCCAGGTCGGGTTCGCTCACCGGTCGCCCGTTAAAGGTGGCCACCGTCTGCTTGCCATCGACCACCTTGAAAGTGAACCGGCCGCCATCCAAAGAGTCCATCAACGCTGACAACCGGTAGTTCACCACATAAAGATCCAGATAACCATCTCCGTCCGTATCGGCTAGCGCCAGCGACTCACCCCCTTTGCCACGATTCAGAACGAACTGTGCCGGCGTGAAATGGCCGTGGCCGTCGTTTAAGAAAACCGACGTTCCGTTGCCGGCCGTATTGACCACCAGATCTAGGTCGCCATCTCCATCCAGATCCGCGAACGTTGCCCCGGTCGAATGCAGTCCTGCACAGCCGACTCCAGCCCGCTCCGTAATATCCTCAAACCGCCAATTACCGAGATTGCGGTACAGCCGATTGGTCCCGTTGATGGCGCAAAAATAAAGATCGCACCACCCATCTGCATCCACGTCTCCGGCAGCCACTCCCGAGCCGTCCTGAAGAATATGGTGAGTCAGGCCGACTGTATCCGGCAACGCATTGCTGAAAACAATGCCGCTGGCCGAAGCTGGAATTTCCGTAAAGCCGGTCTTACCGGGTTTCGCGACGGTCAAGCTGAGGCATCGACCACTTGGACAAGGCTGCCAATCGGCGGCCGTTGCATGGTCCAGGAGGAAGTTAAACAAAGCTGCCAGAGCCAGCACCGTCAGCTCGCCGTGACTTCGCTTTTGAAAGGCTTTTCTGGCTTTGGAGCGCCCCTTACGCCAACTCTCGCCGTCTAAATCCGAACCCCGAATTCCGATCCCCGAAAGAAATCCGAATACCGAATTGCTAAAGTTGCTTAGCCTGACGATTCGGCGTTCGAGCTTCGGGCTTCCTTCGGGCTTCGGCATTCGGGCTTCCTTCTGGCCTCGAATTTACTTCGGGGGAGAAACGGAGAGAATTGCAATTTAAAAGTAAACCGTCATTTTATTCAACGCGCCATCCCGCGTTTGCGTGATACCTTTGGTTGCCCAGTTGTAATATAAGAGTTCTCGTTCACTGAGATATGGTTTGGAAACCGACGTGCTGTCCACCTTCCAAACCGTTGCGGGATTGTGCAGAAGCCATAATCATCTGTGTAAGCAGCTTAGACTGACAAACCGAATTACCCAATAAAAAAGCTATGACTCGCTCCCCCTTGCGTTTCGTGTCAAGTTGTATTCCAACCAGTTCCTCAGTCCACAACCCAAATACCAGACTACAAACTACAAAACGTATGAAAATAAAGCACTTCAAGCTATTCCTCACGTTGACGGCCGGCTTGGCCGCCGGTGCCGTCCAGGCAGCAGACACATTCTTTGACTTTGACTCCAATCCGTTACCGCCTGGCGTTAAGTCGTGCTTCCCCGTCCTCCCAAACGGCGGCACACCCTGCACCAGCGGCTTTATTATCGTCGGGAGCCACGCCGATGCCGGTTTAGTCTGGTGTAGTGGCGCCGTGGACGCCAACTCGATGCCTGTCGCCACCAACGGCAATCCCGCCACCGGCGGCTATCTGTCCATCGCCGATGGCGGTGTCGGCGGGCAGAACACGGTCATTGTCTTCCCGGACATTGATGCAGGCGCGCCGGTCAAGGCGTTTCATTTGACCGCTGATGTGCGGGCGGGCAACCCGGCGGGGAACAATTGCAACGGCCCCCCACAAACCGACGGTAACTGTGGGCGTCCGGCCGACGGTTTCAGCATTAGTTATTGTCGGGAAGGCGATCCGATCCTGGTCAACGCGACCAACGGCTTTGGCTACGGCGCTGCCGGCGGTGACAGTTGCGCCGAAGCCCAGAGTTCAACCACCAGCGCGACGCTGGAGAATGGGACCCGAACCGGCGTGGCCATCATTTTCGATGCGTGGCAGGGCAATACATTGCCGGACACTGGCCCGGGTGGGACCTGCGGGCCGGACGTGGAAGGGATCGCAGTTCGCGTCGATGACCACACCCTGAAGCAAATCAACATGCAACCCGACCGCAACGGCGCTTGCGGGTACGATCCAAACGCAGACCGGCCATACGCGCCTACGAATGCAGCTTGCGCCGCGGGGATTTGTGCCGACCCCGGCACGGAGCAAACCGGTCCTTGGCTCGACGACGACGGCTCTTTCACCAACCTTTGCTGGGTGCAACTGGACGTCGTGTTGGACACCAACAAACAAGTGACCGTGATGTGGAAAGGGAGCGTCCTGCTTGACCATTTCCAACTGGCCAATTACGCCAGTCACCGCGGACGGCTCGTGCTCATGGGCCGGACCGGCGGCGCGAACCAAAATGCCCATTTTGACAACATCCACCTGGTGACCACACCGGCGATCAACGAATCGACCTTCGGCCGGCTCTTCTTCGGTCCAGGTCTGAACCAATTCTATTTCACCATCGACGACAACGGTGCGAGTGTCGTTACCAGCATTTCGCAAGTGCTGCTGGACGGCTCCAACGTGACGGCTTTGGTCACCACCACCAGGAACGGCAGCGTGACCACAGGCACCTATAATCAGACCCCGTTCTTTCCGTCGAGCACCACGCACACAGTGGACGTGAGCTGGCAGGATTCGCAGGGAAAGACATGGTCGGTCGTAGGCCAGAAGTTCACGGTGATCCCGTACCTGACCCTGCCGCCCTCCCTGGCCGTCAGTTCAGTGGACCTTACCCAGCCGGGCTTTTTCATCGCGCCCTGGGCGACTGATGCCGGCAATCCGAACCGGAATTACTGGAGTGACGAGCAAGTCGAAGGACTGCATGGACCGAACCTGGTTAACTTCAGCCTGACGGTTTCCAATGCCACCAACAATGCTGAGGCGTGGTGGGACGGCGCCATCGACTTCCAAAACGGCGCTACGGGCCAATTCCCGTACGATTATGTTTGGGACGGCTTGGGCTTTCCGGCTGCAGGACATACGAACGACAACAATAGCTCCGCTGTCTTCACCAGCTACCTTTACTTCCCAACCAACGGCTTATACTATCTGGGTGTTAACAGCGACGACGGTTTCCGGCTGTCGTTCGACAGGAACTCGCATAGCGTGTTGGGAACATTTATTCCTGGATCGCTGTCGTTTGATGGCGGTCGCGGCATCGGGCTTAACCAAAACGTTACCATTGTGCGGATCATCCAGCCGGGCTACTATGGCGCTCGCCTCTTGTTCGAAAATGGTGGCGGAGGCTGTAACGTGGAATTGTACACGACGTCAACGCCATTGTCAGGGGTAGTGGATATCCTGGTTAACGATACGAACTATCTGGACGCTGTGCTGGGTTACCGCAGCAGCCCGGTGGCCCCGGCTTACGTGAGCTTCGCCGAGCCGCCACTGGATGACACCGAGGCGCTGCTGAACATTGATCTGCACTATAAAATCACTGATTCCAGCACGACCGTGACTCCGGGGAACGTCGGGCTCGCCGTCAACGGCGTTGTGCGGGCGCCCACCGTGACTAAGTCGGGGAATGTGACCGACGTGCTTCAACTGCACCCGCCGGTCTTCTGGCCGACGGGGACCAATACGGTCACTCTTTCTTTTACGGATTCTGTGAGCGCGGTTTACAGCTATACCTACACCTTTAACGTGCAGAGTTATGGAACCAACACCTTGAGCACCAACACTTGGACAGCGGTTGGATCGGGCTTTAGTCCTGGCTACCGCCTTAAAGTTTTCCAGAGCCCGAACACCAACCTATTCAATGGTTGGGATGTCTCCCTCGTTGTGGCCAATGCCGCCATGAATGGCCTTTATGGATCGAACATTGCTAATTTGAGCGGCGTCAATGCCCGTGGGGAGTACATTAACTCGGGTGTTATCAACTATTCGCAGGACGATGGCGGAAACCAGACGACGAACGGTGATTTCCAGGGAGGGTTTACACCGTCACGACCGGACTTATCTGTGCTAGGTCTTCCGGGAGTAATCGGAACGAATGGCTCCGGCGCCATGAACAATGACGCCTACGCCGCTGTTTCTTTCGTCGAATTCCCAACGGCTGGCGCTTACCTCATGGGCGTGAACAGCGATGACGGCTTCCGCGTGACACAGGGTGACAGAACCTCACCCGGTCGGAGTATCTTCGGCGTCCTGGCGCCTAAGAGCATCCGGGGTGATTACATCGGCATTAACACGCGCAATGGGCTGAATGGCCAAGGTTTCGGTGGCCCGTTGCCAACCGTCCCACTGATCGGCCAGTGCGTCGTAACCGACCCGCTGGACGCGAGCACCACGCTGAACAATGCATCTGCGATCGCGGGTAAAATCGCCTTGACGCAACGTGGCGCCGTCAACTTCGCCGCGCAGTCCCATAACTGCTTTGCCGCTGGCGCAATTGCCGTCATCGGCACTCTGGGCTCTGGCGATGTTGGTAAGTTGCCCAGCCAGCGCGGTGGCACAGCGACCGAAGTCACCGTTCCATGCGTCGAGATCAGCTACGAGGATGGGACCAACCTGATTGCTCATGCCACCACAAATTCCAGCAGTCCGCTGTACGTCCGCGTTAGCGATGACGCCAGCCGGAATCTAGGCGAGTTCAACGGCGGACGCGGCGCTTCGGATTCGCTATTTGTGGTCAACGTGCCTCAGCCAGGCGTGTATCCATTGCGTCTGCTTTGGTATAACGGCGGTGGTGATGCCAATAGCGAGTTCTTCTGGATCGACAGCTCGGGCACGAAGATCCTTGTTAATGACCCGACCAGCTCGGTCAAAGCTTGGACGCAGCGCATCTTCCCGACCACGGGCGCCCACTTGACCATCGTCCCTGGCCCAGGCGCCGGCAATGTAACGATCTCGTGGACCGGTGAAGGCGAGTTGGAGTATGCCTACGATATCACCGGGCCGTGGAACGCGGCAGCCAATCAGAACAATCCGCAAACCGTCGCGGCGACCGTCGTGCCGGGCCTGAATACCTACTATAGGCTCCTCTCCTACTAAAGGATCATTGCTAAAGCCGGAAAGCTGGAAGGCTTTCCGGCTGGAAATCACCGAGGCCGGGGAGCTTCTCCCCGGCCTCGTTTTTTGTCTCACGAAGCGAGGGCAGGTGAGCGGAACAGAGCTAGGTGAGAGCGCAGCCGATCTCTTGGATCGGTCTGCATTTTTAATCGCTCACGCCTTCCGGTCTGGAGTTGGACAGTCGGGTAATGTACTCTTTGGACTGCGCTCAGCGCGAATGAAGAACAGACAACAATTGCGGATTGCAGAGCAGCTTGACCAATCGGCACAACCTGTGGGCAGAGCCAGCCGCTCACCGTGGGCAAACCAGGTCAGAGCGCAGCCGGCCTCTCGATCAACCGTAGCGCATGCTTCCAGCCTGCGGGTTTGGGGAGCATCCTTGCTCCCTGTACCGTTCCCTGCTGCACGAAGCAAGGATGCTTCGTGCACTCGCAGGCTGGGAAACCTGCGCTGCGGTTCACGTTCGGTTCATGGTCCCAACGCGCGTTAACAAAACGTCGAGGCTGCCCATGAGCACCTGGAGACGATTTAAATCTCTGCTGGCTGAGCCAGTCAGCGGCGCATCGTTAGGCGTGTTTCGCAGCGCGGTGGGGATCATTATGGCCTTGGAGGCCTACGCCCTTTGCCGCCCTTCGGCAAGCACGATGGGCACGACGCCGATCGAGGTCTATTACACCTCGCCGGACATCAAGTTCCGGTTTCCTTATGAGGCTTTTCAATGGCTTCCGGTGCTGCCCGCTCATTGGATTTACGCCTTGGTCGCACTCCAGGCGGTGGCCGGCGTGACGATGGCATTGGGCCTCTGTTACCGGCTCTCGGCCGCGACGGTTTTCCTGAGCTGGGGTTATCTCTACGCCCTGGAATCGACCAGAACCTACTGGATGAGCCACTTCTATCTGGAGCTGCTGGTCACATTTCTGATGATTTGGATGCCTGCAGGGCGTATTTATAGCGTCGATGCCTGGATCCGCGGCAGATTGAAAGCGGGCGCATGGGAGCGCTTTCCGAGCTGCTCCTGGTTCCGATCCCGCTTTTCCCCCTTACCCCGGCCCTCTCCCTCGGAAAGAAGGAGAGACGATTCCAGCGCCCAAAAATACCAGGGGCCGCCGCCTCGCACGAGCCCGGGTGGCGGTCACCCTCCCCCTGAGGGAGAAGGCCGGCGTGGGGGGGAAGTAACCGTCCGAACGCCCACAGGGGAACGAACCGAATCATGCATGCAAAAGCCGCCGGGACTGATCCCCTACTGGCCGATCCTGTTATTACGCGGACAGTTGGTGATTTCGTACTTTTACGCCGGCCTGGCCAAAGTAAACGCAGACTGGCTGGGTCATGCCGAACCGGTGCGCTATTTTCTCAGCAAGGCCCGGGCCATTACAGCTTTCGCGCCGTATCTGAGCGCCCCACAGACCGAGCTTCTCAAGCGAGTCCTGCATAGCACTGCCACGGCATATTTCATTAGCTATGCGGGAGCATTCTTCGATTTGAGCGTTGGATTCCTCTTGCTCGTTCGCCGAACGCGGATTTTTGCAATGGTTCTCATGGTGCTGTTCCATGCGACAAACCACTTCATCATTTTTGATGATATAGGGTTCTTCCCTCTTCTGGGCGTTGCCACTGCAACGATCTTCCTCGACCCCGCCTGGCCTGAGAGGTTCTGGCGTTGGTTACGCCACCCAAGCCTTTCGAAGCCGGATTGGCCTTGGCTGGCGGCTCGGGGCATCCTCTTTCCACTCCTCGGCGTGTCACTCGGTTGGAAGTTAAAGCCAAGCGTGGCACCAGTCGGGGCAACGGAACGATTTCAGCTCCCACGTTCTGTGGGCCTCTTGGTGCTTTTCTGGCTGATTTGGCAAACGCTCGTGCCCCTGCGTGGCTACTTCATCGCGGGCGACAGCCGCATGACCTGGGAGGGCCTAAGCTTCAGTTGGCGCTTGAAGGCTGAGGTGTATCGCTCCGGCCCTGCCGAACTGCGCGTTGAAGACCCCAAGATTATTTCTCGGGAACCGACTGGTCGCATTCGCATCGACTGGGGCCAATGGCATGGTGAGAAGGTTATATTCCGCAAAGTCACTCCCGGGCAAATTGACTGGGGGCAGCTCCCTGAAATCGTGGTTTTGCTCGAACCACTGATTGGCGAGCGGATCATTTATAACCCTTACGCTGGCTCGAACGCTGGCCGTCCAGAGGCGCAATCTCGCGAACGAGTCGGGCGGTTATGGCAGGAGCTCTATGGCCGGCCACCGCAGGCAGTTTCACGCGCCTATCCGCCAGCTCAGGTCCTGGTCGCTCCGGCCCGGGAACTGCGGTCCAAAGGCTATATGGTCAATAGCCTCGAGGGCATGCTTAAGGCCCTCGACAAGCTTTATGGTCCCGATGGGAAAGGCCGAATCATTCCGCTCCTGCGAGAAGCTAATCCTTTTTTTATCGCCGGAGCCCTCGCCAGTCCGTTCCTGGTGATCGAAGATGCAAGCTTGCTCCATGGAGCGGTCGCGAATCCCTGGCGAATCGATCCTCTCAAATGGGTCGATGGCCGCTGCACACGCAGCCCGGAAGAGCCGGCCTATGTCAATGTTGGCGGCACGCCTTTAGTGATTCTTACCTGCGAACTCGGATCCGATGCGAAGGAGATGGTGCCTCAGGCTGTCATTTTCGATTCTCAGCAGGCTGCCGACCAAGGCCCCTTTATTTCCTGGAACTCCCTCAATGAGCTGACGGTTTCTGAGATTATGCACGTAAGCACCCAGCCATTCCTCCTTAGACGATACGCCCGACACGTCGCCAGTCTGTGGCAGAAAGATTATGGCCGGCCTCCTGCCATCCATGCGCTAACGGCAGTCTCATTGAACGGGCGGCCCGCTCAACCACAGGTCGATCCAGACGCTGACTTGGCGACTGTGTCCGAGGCCTGGTTCCGGCACGACACCTGGATTCGGGACTTGGCGGTTCGACAAATGAAGGAGGATGGTTTGGTGCGGGCTGATAAGTGAAGCCGAGCCTTGTTTCGGAGAACGCTTGGCCTGCTGTCGCCGATCCGCTGTCGTTTTCTTGGAGTTCGCATTTCAAGCTTGCTTCCGAGTTCGGCTTTCGGATTTGTCCGCGTCAACCTTCCCTGAGCGCCTGTGCACGGTATCCCAAGCTCCATCCTTTGCGATATTCGCTGCGAACATAGTGGACGCCACCTCCTACTACTCCTACGACGCTCCAGCCTACTACTTTAGCAACAACATTGCTCTTTGGACCTGGACAAACCAGGTTGCTTGCAATGTTGGTGACTACCCAAATGGTTTCGACTTTCCCGCCGTGGTTTATCAATTGCCAGGCACTCCCGGCATAACCATGGACACACATGACGTGGCTGCTTGGTTTGACAGTTACGTGGTCTTCCCCACAGCCGGGTTCTACGAGATGGGTGTGGGCAGCGACGACGGTTTCCGGCTCAGCGAGGGTATTGGTCTGAAGCGGCAGGTGCTCCATGTCACCGGGACAGGAATCGACACCGACGTGGCTGCGGTAGTGAGTACGACTAATTACGGCAACGGCGGCTTCGCCGCCACCCTGCCGCAGACGCCGATCACCGCGCCAGTGTTTGTAGTAACCTCCAATAATTACGTGCCGTTCCGGTCGATTAATCTTTCGAATAAAATCGCCGTGATTACGAGAGGGTTTTACGGCGGGAGCAGCGGATTCAACTGCTACCTTGCAGCCACCAACGGGGCGGTTGGAGCGATTCTTCTCAACCGACCGGCGACGGTCTTGCTTCCGTAATGACCGCGGCACCTCCCGCTCCGCCGAACATTCCCTGTCTCAACGTCAACGGCGCGTTCGGCCAGGACCAGTTCTGACTTACGAACGCCAATCTGACCGCCAGCATCGGCGCTGCGGTCGGCATCGTGCTGGTCGCAGCCGATTATGGCAGGGGTGACGCCCACTCGGACTTCGGCTTCGTTGTTCCTGTGGCGGGCGCCTATCCCCTCCACCTGACCTGGTTCGGAGGCGCTGGCGGGAATAATGTGGAATGGAGCGTTTTAACTGGGGGTATTGCCTCCGATGGCACCCGTAGCCTAATCAACGACACGACCATCAGCCCCTCGTTAACGTTGTTGGCTTATCAGTCAGCGGTGCCGGCTGCCCCGAGGCCGACGCTTGGCGTTAGCAAGCAGGGCGGCACGGTGACGATCACCTTCACGGGCACGCTGCAGTCCTCGACTACCGTCAACGGCACCTACCAGGACGTGTCCGGAGCGACCAGCCCTTACCCTGTCCCGACGGGTTCAGCGCCGGCGAAGTTCTACCGCTCTCACCAGTAACCCTGCTGGACTGAGTTGAATTGTCACAAGACCGGATCGCAAGATCCGGTCTCTTTTTTCTTTTTCCCGTTTTTGATTTTTGTCCGACTGCAAAGCGGCTAAACCTGCTTTCTGTGTCGAAGACCAACGAGCACCGTCGAGTGACGAAAGGACCCGTGCCAGCAGCGGCATGGCCCCTTCTGGAGTCGGGACGGCCAGTGCGTGAGCTGTAGAGTTCCAGAACTCAGTCAGTTAAACGCTGCAGTTGATGGTAGCAACAACTAAATCCTACCGAGTCGGGTCCGCGCCCGTCTCGAAAATGTGGTCAAAACCTCCTGTCTCAAACTGGAGGGAGCGTAGCCAGGGCCGCCCAGCGATGGACGCCAGCCAAGAATTCTGTCGTGCGCCTGGCATTACCGGCATTGCCACTCCGCAGATTTTTTCTTGCGCTTTTGTCGCTTCGTGCAAGATTTTGGAATTCACCGAAACTGAAGACATGCGAGACGTTGGCTCATGAATTGGAACGGCAGCCTTCGGTGTATCCAGGTCACAACCAACAACCAAAGTTCACCTCGTACGGATAACCCTCAAGTTCACCTCCTATGAAAAGATCCTCAAAATTATTTGCAGCGGCCCTCCTTGGTGTCGCCTGGTCAAGCTCCATCTTCGCGGGGCAAACAAACTTCAATTTCGACGTGGATCCCTTTAGCGATCCCTCGCTGAACATCGGACAGGACGGCGGCGCCATCGTCGTTGGCAATCACCTTGGCTACTTTAACGGCGTCGGCAATCAAATCTGGAGCAGCGGCGCCAACGCCGCCGTCGACGGCAACCCGGCCACGGGCGGGTATTTGTCCATCGCCGATGGCACCAACTGGAACGGCCTGAACCCGGGCCAAAACTTGGTATTCGTCTTTCCAGACATTGACAATGGCTTGCCGCTGACGGGCTTTCAGATTGACCTGGACCTCCGGGTCGGAAACGGCGACATCGGCCGGCCCGCCGATGGATTCAGCATCAGCTTTGCCCGCGCCGGGGACGTTGCCCTGGTCAATGCCACCAACGGCACGGCAGGTGGCTTCGCCGGCGGCGATGGCAGCCTGGCGGCGGCCGCTGCTCCCGCCGGGAGCGGTGACGTCGAGAACGGCACCAAGACCGGTGTGGCAGTCCTTTTCGACGCCTGGCAAGGCAATTGGTTGCCCGATACCACCCCTTACGCCAACCCGCCGGCCGGTGTGGCCGCCTCCGCCGCAACCGACCGGGAAGGCGTCGCCGTGCGCGTGGACGACCACACCCTTGCGCAGATCGATCTAATCCTCAACCGCAATGAAAAGGATTGCGTCCCAACGACCCAAACGACCCTCGCCAACAACGGCTCCGGTTTGAGCTTGCAAACCGGGACCAATGCGCCTGTCCTCAGCGGCACCAACTGTTCCAGGGTGTACGGGACTTACGACTACTCGTCGAAAGCAACGGCCGACGCCGGCGGCGCCGGCTCTTATACCAACCTGGTCTGGCAGCACTTGATGGTTAGGCTGACCAACAATCCACCAGCCAATCCCTGTAATCCTGCGACCTTTAACCTGCTGGTCACCTGGAAAGGTGTTACCGTCATTAACACCAACCTGGCATCCTTTTCTCCTTACAGTGGTCGCCTTATCCTGGCTGGCCGCACGGGCGGCAACGACCAAAACGTCCATGCCGACAATATCCGCCTGTTCACCCGGCCACTGACCGGCGTGTTTTTGGGAGGTATCAATGCTTTGTTGAACGGCTTTACCTTCACCCTCAACGACAATGCTGCCGACAACTCAACTTTCGCCGGCATTGTGCAAGTCTTGCTCGATGTCACCAATAATGTCACCGCCCAGACCACCATCACCTATACCGCCCCGACTGCCGTCGGCATCTTTACCCAGAACGCCAGGTTCGCCCCAGGCTCTACCCACCAGGCCCAGGTCTGTTGGCGTGACTCCAACAATAACACCAATTCGAAGGCCCTGTCCTTCACGGTGCCACAATGGATCCTGTTCCCGACCAACCTCGCCCTTCCACTGGCCGCAGCCGATACCTCCAAGGTCGGCTTGCGCGCCCATGCCTATCAGACGCTTCAGAACAACCCCAATACCGGCTGGTGGACCGACGAACAAGTCGAAGGCCGCCGTGGTCCCAGCACTGTGACCCCGACCCTGCCCACCGAACTCGATGGCTCAGAGTTAGTCCTTGTCTATGATGGGCCGCTGGACCTGGCGAACATCAATGGCGCAACCGTGTCGGGCGGCTTCTTCGGCATTGACACTTCCCTCACCGCCTTTGGTGTGGGGAGCTCAGGCCTCTACAGCCAGAATGGCCAGCATGATTACAACGACAATTCGGCCATCGAATTGTTCGGCTACATTTATTTCCCGACCAGCGGCGTATATAACATGGTCATTGGCAGCGACGACGGCTTCCAACTCAGCGTGTCGCAAAACCCCAAGGACCGCATGGGCCAGGTATTATGGTTCCTCAATGGCAACCGGCTGCCGAGCGCCACTTCTCTGCCGGGGGTGTCCACCAACGTTAATGACGTGCGGCCTGTGGTCATAGAGCAAGCCGGGGTCTATCCCGTCCGCCTGCTCTGGGAGAATGGCGGCGGCGGGGCGGCCCTGGAGTGGTACACCGCCCCAGACATAACAACTTCACCTCTGGCGAACTTAAACTGCTTCCTCGTCAACGACACCAACTACCCCACCGGGAGCAACGGGATTGCAACGGTCTTTACTTACCGCGCGCTGCTGTCAGGCAATGATGTCGGGCCTTATGTCAAGGACGCTTCGCCGACGCGCGGCAAACAAGACGCGGTCTTCTACCAGCCTGTAGTCGTGACGCTGGCTGACGGCACCGGCCTCAAGACCATCAATGACAGCACCGCGGCAATTTCCGTTGACGGCGCAAGCCTGCCTGTGACCAAGACCAGGACCAGCAATAGCCTCAAGCTGGCCCAATCGTCCGCGTCTAATTGGGCCGGTGGCAACCACACCAATGTGCTCACCTTTGCCGACAACCTCGGCACCAACTACACTTACACCTGGAATTGGACTGTCCTGGGCGGCGCCAGCGGCGTCGCTGTCGCTGATGCCACCAACCCGCCGGTGGTCATTCCGGCTTCCTTGAGCGTTGCTCTGGGCGCATTGGACGCCTCCCAACCCGGGTTCCGCGTCAAATCCTATCAGAGCCACGATGAAGGACCCAACCACCTCGGCTGGACCGAAGAGCAGTTCCAGGGACTCCACGGCGAGAACCTCGCCGACCAGAGCACCACCAACGGTCCGGGTTTCTTTGTCTGGAATACTGCTCCAGGTGTGATCGATTTCCGGCACAGCTTTACCGGGGCAGGCGCGCTGAACACCGGCGCTCGCGGGGAATTCGCCTATGACACCCTCACCGATTTCATTCAGTTCGGCATCGGGGCGATCGGCGACGCTTACTACTTCGATCGGCCCGGTGGCGCTAATCACAAAGCCGAAAGTTCCGGTTTGGACATCGGCGCTTGGCTCTACTTCCCCACCGCTGGCACCTACGTCATGTTTCTCAACTCCGATGACGGCGTCAAGCTCATCGTCCCACAGGGCTCCCTGTTCAACAAACTGGGCGTGGCGGTGCTGGCCCAAGCCAACGTTGGCCGCGCCATGGCCGGATCAGCCGGTGGCGTGCAGACCGGCGGCACCTATGCCAAGTTCACCATCCCGGCGCCGGGCGCTTACCCATTCCGGTTGCTCTATTGCAACGGCGGTACCGATGGCGGCTTGGAATGGTCTATCTTCCAGCAGCTTGCTGACGGCGCGGTGGGTAAAGTCGCCATTAACGATGCGAACATCCCGGGCTCGATTAAGGCCTACCAAACGTTGCTCGCCGGCGATGTCAGCGCGCCCTACGTCAGCTATGCTGACCCGGCTTTCAACGCCCAGGACATTTGCTTCTGGATGCCCATCGTGCTGGAATTGACCGATGGCCCTGCTTCCAAGACCGTCAACACTTCATCCATTCAACTTATGGTTGATGGTACGCTGCGGCCTGTCACGCTCAGTTCGCCTTCAGCGGGCGTCAACCGGTTTGTCTCGGTCCCGCCGGGGAGCGGATGGACCATCGGAGCCCATACGAACGTGCTTACCTTCCAGGACAATGCCAGCAACACCTACAGCAATTGGTGGCCCTTTAACGTCATGAGTCTCAACTATGCCGCTGCCGTTCCGGTGCCGCTAACCAACCGCGTTGATACCAGCGCGGTTGACCACAGCCAGCCCGGCTGGCGGGTCAAATCTTATCAGACCACCAATGGCAATCCCAACACCATCCCCTGGACCGAAGAACAGTTCGAGGGCCTCCACGGCCCCAACATCGCCGACCAAAGCCTTACCAATGGCCCCGGCTTCTTTGTCTGGAACAATCCTGTGGATTTGGCTGACAACGTCGGCGGCCCCAACGGCGTCAGCGGAAACGGTGAGTTCCGTTGGAACTACGGCTATACTAACTTCGGTATCGTCCACAACGGCGCTGCCACCGAGTCCAACAATTGCTCCCTCATTTTTGCCGGTTGGATGGAGTTCGCCCAGGCAGGCACTTATTGTATGATCGTGAACAGCGACGACGGTTTCAAGGTCTCATCGCCCTATGGCGCGAACCCGTTCAGTCAGTCCGGCACGGTGCTGGGCTTCGCCAGCGCTAACCGCGGCAACAGCGGGGCCGCTGCCAACCCCGCTAACCAGGGCAGCCGCACCCCCAGCCTGTTTACCATCCCGACGCCCGGCGCTTACCCGATCCGAATGATCTATGAGAACGGCGGCAGCGGCCTAAACGTGGAATGGAGCATCTATCACTACGCCCCTGAAGGTGATGTCGTACGCTCTGTGATTGGCGATACCAACGACCCAGCCCCGATCAATGTCTTTCAGACCTTGCTCGTGGACGAGCCTTATGTCGTGGGCGTGTTCCCAACGCCGGGCATCGTCACCGTAGGCGCGGAGTTGAGCTTAACGCCGGGAACCGGCTCGACCAACGTGGCCGGTGGAATCAACGATTTGACGCTCCAACTGCAGGACGGTTTCGTGCGCACCGTCAACACCGACACCATCACCCTTACCTTCGCCGGTGTCTCTCAGCCTCTCGTCATCACCACCAATGGCGCAGGCGGCACCATGATTGTCCGCATGGCCAATGGCGTTCCCTTCTGGCCGTCGGGCACCTTTGGCCCGCTGACCTTGAGCTTCCAGGACAACACTGGGAAGCTGATTTCGGAGACGTGGAATCTGTTCACCAGCTTCTGGGGCACACTAACAAATTCGCTGACCCTGAGTCAAATCAATACCAATCACCCTGGCTTCGCCGTGCATGTCTATCAGGTTGACGGTAAGGCTCAGGTTTCCAGCGGTAACCCCACCATCCCCACCCGCATCCATGTCGCCGAGCAAGTCCTGGCCGGCATCTGGGGGGCTAATGCCGCTAACTTGACCAATCTCAACGACGGTTTGTTCTGGGATTTGGCTGGCACCGGCCCCTCTAATGGTGTGCTCAACTTGAATATCCCCGGCCAGGGCCAGGCTGGTGACTTCCAGTCCGGCGGCGGCTACTTCGAAACTTTGTTCCCGGGCATCCCGGGCGCCGTGCAGTTTCCTGCCATCAACTCGAATTCGAACAATAGTTTTGCCAGCGAGTTCTACACCTATGTCGAATTCCCCACCAACGGCACCTACATCCTGGGTGTCTCAAGCGACGACGGTTTCCGGCTGACGCGCGGTTTCAGCCGCCCAGACCATATCGGCGCGCTGGTCGTCAACAGCCCTGCCGCAGTGGCCGGGGCCAAGCCGACGGTGCAGAATACCTTCCTGACCTCCTATTTGCTGACCAACTCCGTCAGCGGCAATCTGGTGATGCCTAATGGCATCAGTTTCAGCCAGGGCAGCACCACCAACGGCGAGGGCTGCGTCATCACCGATCCGGCCGGCACTCTGACCGGCAAGATCGCCCTCATATACCGCAGCGCCTTCTGCAGCTACGTGCAGCAGGTCCAAAACGCCGCGGCTGCAGGCGCTATTGGGGTCGTGCTCATCCAGAATCGCACCAACACTGAGAGTGTGTTCCCGCAAGAGCCGGGCGTCAATCCGCCTATCCAACCCATCCCGGCGGTTGAGATCGAAAAGCCTGATGGCGCTGCGCTGGCTGCCATCCTGGCCGCCAGCGGCACCGTCAACGTTACCCTCACTCCGATGGATTACCTCATCAACCCGCCGCCAGGCCCAGCCGGTCCTCTGGGCCAGGCCGATCAGGGCAAGGGCGCCTCCGACGTGCTGTTCCCGGTCGTGGTGCAGCAGTCTGGGGTTTATCCGCTGCGGTTGGTCCATTTCCAGGGCGGTGGCGGCGCCAACTGCGAGTTCTTCTCGGTTACGGGCACCAATCGTGTGTTGATCAATGATCTGACCAGCACCAACGGGCCAGCGCTGAGTGGCACTGGACTCCGGGCCTGGTACCCGCTGTTGAACGTGAATGTCGCCTTCAACGGCTCACAGGTCACCCTGACTTTCGACGGCATTCTCCAGTCGGCATCCACCGTGGCGGGTCCGTTTAGCGATGTGGCCCCCCCGCCCACCTCGCCGTACACCTTCACTCCCGCCGGCATGACCTTCTTCCGCTCGCGGCTGCAATAGGATTCGCCTCGCTCTTCCGCCCTCTCCCATCTTCCACCCTCTCCCACCCCGCACATGCGCGCATGTGCGGGGGAGGGCCGGGGCGAGGGCGCAAATATAGTGGTGAAGTAATGTGATTCGCTCCCCTCTCCCATCCGATGGGAGAGGGCCAGGGTGAGGGCGCGAATGGAGCGGTGGAGTAACGTGACTCGCTCCTCCATCACTCCCCACGTCGCGAATCGCTGGCTTGTGGGTCCTTTGAATTCTGGTAATCATTGCGGAATCAGGGAAAAGCCTTACGTCCGCGCCCGAGCAAAACCTGCAATCCACCGCTCGTGAGAGGCATCGTCTATTACCGGCTGGGCCAATTTCAGAACGTCAGCGAAGTGCTGGAAGAGAATGTGAAATCGGAGAGCGGGCGGGTCACGGCCCTGGATTGGGTTTGCCTGGCTATGAGTTGCCAGCGTTTCGGCGAAACACTTAGCAAGAGAGGAGACTAACCGCCCAACAGGCGGTGTATGCGGAAATTCTGGAGCCGGACCTCTTGGTTTGCGCATATTTCACGTCTTCCGCGGTTATTCGAGTCCGAGTATCAGTCACGGCGAGCCTGCGCGTGCGAGCTACCCGAAAAAGCCCTTGAAATAACGACGAACGTCAGACATATTGGTCAGCATGAAAGCGCTCACAAAACGTGAATTGGTGCGCAATCCGGCTTTGGTTTCTCATTTGAAGCCCGGTGAGTCGCTGGAAATCAAGGATGGAGATTCGACCCTCACCGTGGCGCGCCGCAAGAAGCACCTGCTATCGGCAGAGCAAATGGAAGCAGAACTCGACAAGCTGGCGGCCAAGTGTCCGCCTTTGGACTGTCAGGCGGTGCTCGACGATCTGCGCTCGTGACGATTTACCCGGGCAGTTCCTTCCTGGTCTCGTATCTTTATCCCGGCGATTTGCATCATCGTCGCAGACGCCGAGTTGAGTGCCTTCGACTGCGATAACCCCGCCGCCGACCCAAAGGACGGAACACCGCTCGACAACACCCTGATTGTGAACGGCGCCGTCATCCCGCCTGGCACCAGGATTTCTCCCCTCAACCCGTAAACCAAAAACCAAAAACAAAAGGAAAGTTATGAACGACAAATTCAATGAGCTTGCCAAGGGCCTGGCCCAAATCCGTCTGGCGCTGGCAGGAGAACCGCCACTTATGAGCTGCAACACGAACCCACTCAAGGCTGCTGGCGCCAGGGACGCAGCCGTTTTCCGCCATTAGTCTTCGCCTCGGTTCGTTCTGCCGTCGGACGGCGGTTCGGAGAGGATTTTCTGAATCTCGGCCTTTAGGACGGGCACATGCTTCTCGACTGTCTCCCACACGATCTCTTGATTGATCCGAAAATAATCATGGACAAGAATGTTTCGCATCGCGGCAATCTGCCGCCATGGGACCGACGGGTAGCGCTGCCTGGTCGTCGGATCGATGGAGCGCACAGCCTCGCCAATGATCATCAGGTGGTGGACCATCCACACTTGGACGAGGGGGCTGCTCTCGAACGCCGCTCGCCCCATGGCCTGTTGGGCTTCGATGTGCGCGATGGCTTCGAGGATGTCTTGCAAGCGGTCGCGGAACTCCCTCATAACGGGATGGCCTCGCGCAGGACCCGGTCGCGGAGGCGAGGCTTGAGGCCGTCTTCGGTCACCAAGTCCACGCGGCAGTTGAGCAAATCCTGCAGCTCTTCGAGCAAGCCCCCGAGGTCGAGCAGCGAACAACCCGGCCGAGTATTTATCAGCACGTCAACGTCGCTGGCCTCAGTGTTGTCGCCGCGCGCGACGGAGCCGAACACCCGAACGTCGCCCGCATGGTACCGTTTGGCCAGAGAAAGGATCTCCTCTCGCCTCTGCATAAGAGTCCTGAAATCGATCATCGCGCTGGAGGATAGCTTGATCGCAAGGCCGAGGAAAGGGGTGTTTTGCTGAAAGGAACTGGTATATCAAACCAACCAGTTCACGGATCCCGCCGCACCGCATTTCAACCGGAGACTTTATCGGGCAGCGTCGGCGTGAGAATTGCCGGCTCTGTAAGCAGATGTCGGGCTCTAGGCAGAAAAACAACCTGGTGCGCGCCATGAACCGTTCAGCAAAGCTTTCCTTCTGGCTCTTTCGGAGCCTCGACTTTGCACAGGCCGGTCCGGTGTCCGCCGAAGCTCAACCAGCCTGGCCAGGACCAACACTTCGGCAAAAGCTGATGCTGAAGCCATCACTTCGGATGCAAAAAAGACTTGTCTCTCGCGCCTGTCAGTACATGATTACTACTAAATCCATATCACTTGATGACTATGCCCGTGCGAATTCGCTGGCCCCACCGACGTGCTTGTGGAAAGCATTGCCGTTGCGCCAACACTGCGCATCAACCCAAATAGACTCAATCAAACCAAGTCCGATGAAAACTCCAAACCTGTTCCTGACCAGTCTGGCGGTAGCCGCGTTGTGGTTCGCTTCAAGTTCGTCTTCGCCCGGTGCCGAGCCTGCGGCTGGCAGGGGCCTGGCAGAGCTTAAGCAGGCGGTGGCGGTCTTGCATCCCACCGCGGGCAACAAGTGCCAGGGGACCGTGCGTTTCACCCAGGAGGGAACCTCGGTGAAAGTCGTGGCCGACCTCGAGGGCCTCAATCCCGGCCAGAAGCACGCCTTCCACATCCATCAATATGGTGATTGCTCTGCGCCCGATGCCATGAGCGCCGGCAGCCATTACAACCCGGAAGGCCATCAGCATGGTTTGCCTGACGCACCCAGCCGCCACGCCGGCGATTTAGGAAATGTCCAGGCGGACAATGACGGCAAGGCCCGCTACGAAATTAGCCTGGCCAACGTGACCATCGGCGGCGCGCACAACCCGATTATCGGGCGGGGCGTCATTGTCCATGCCAAACTCGACGACGGCAGCCAGCCCGTCGGCAACGCCGGCGCGCGCATCGCCTGCGGCGTCATTGGCGCGGCCAACCCCGGCGATAAGAAACCGTAATGAAGGTCAAGTGAAGAAATACGTGAACGAAAAGGAATCTATCATGCGCGTAAGCCAGGCGGCCACCAGAAAAGCACCAAGCACCAAGCTCCAAGCACCAGGGAAACACCAAGCTCCAACCACCAAGCGTCAGGGAAACTTTGATCTCCCAAAAACACTCGCCCCGCCACGGCAAGCTTTGACGCTTGGTTATTGGCGCTTCCCTGAAGCTTGGAGCTTGGAGTTTGGAGCTTTCCTCCCGGCGCTTGGTGCTTTCTTCCTGGCGGCTTGCACCGCCCAGGCAGCCGCTTCAACCGCCGAACAAAACTGGCCGCAATGGCGCGGGCCGCTCCAGAACGGCGTTGCTCCTCATGCCAATCCTCCCGTCACTTGGAGCGAAACCAACAATATCAAATGGAAGGTAAAAATTCCCGGCAGCGGTTCGGCGACGCCGATTGTCTGGGACGACAGAGTCTTTGTACAGACCGCGATTCCCACCGGCAAGAAGGTCGAGCCGCCGGCCACTGAGACCAGTGAAAAAGGTCCGGGGCAGGCCCCTCCGCCGGAGGGCCCACCAAGTGGCCCGGGTGGCTCTGGCCGACGCGGCGGCATGGGCGGCCCCAAGCCCAGCGAAGTCCACCAATTCGCTGTGCTTTGTTTGGACCGCCAGACTGGGAAGGTGCTGTGGCAGCAGACTGCCCGCGAAGAAGTCCCCCACGAGGGCTATCGCCAAAACGAAGGCAGCTTCGCCTCGCCCTCGGGGTTGGCCGACAGCAAGCATGTATTCGCCTACTTCGGCTCACGGGGGCTTTACTGCTATGACTTGGAAGGCAAGCTCCAATGGAACCAGGACTTCGGCAAAATGCGCGTTGCCATGGGGTTTGGTGAAGGCAGTTCGCCAACTCTCTACAAAGATGCCCTCATTGTTAACTGGGACAACGAAGCCGATTCGTTCATCATTGCCCTGGACAAGAACACCGGCAAAACCCTCTGGAAAGAAGCGCGCGAGGAGAAAACTTCCTGGTCCACCCCGCTGGTGGTCGAACACGACGGCAAACCCCAGGTCATTACCAGTGCCACAGGCAAAATCCGCTGCTACGACCTGGCGTCCGGAAAGGTGCTTTGGGAATGTGGCGGATTGACCCGCAACGTGATCCCTTCGCCGGTCGCTGACGCAGCC